>Ga0169931_10012080_pt1 | contig 12039 bp, 8 predicted proteins | sample Kivu_15m_20L_FD_129675 | JGI IMG/M metagenome (GOLD analysis project Ga0169931, IMG submission 129675) | Freshwater microbial communities from Lake Kivu, Western Province, Rwanda to study Microbial Dark Matter (Phase II) - Kivu_15m_20L... | ecosystem: Environmental > Aquatic > Freshwater > Lake ...
AGGGCTCGACTTACTAATTTTATTGTTAAGGTAAGATCGAATACTTAGACTGGTTATAATTGGGCAAATTAAGGTACTTGTCGTTTGGGTACTAATAATATATCTATATGATTTATGATATACGTCCGTCTAGTAATTGTATGATAGGTATGAATGCATAACAATATTTCATATTCCAAAATATCTGTTTTTTATCAACGACCATTTATCCTATCTTATAGACTGTTTTATCGTTCATTTTATATCTTATATAACTTCAAATTATTATTAAAAAATCAAAATGATAGTTAAAAACAAAACCTTATATGAAATTTTATAAAAAGTATATAATTTTTATGTCAATTTGTAGATTTTATCATGGTAAAGCAGATCGTAAATATATTAATCATTTATTATTTATTAATTATCTTATATTTTAATTATTTATATCTGACGTGTCATGTTATTATTAGTTAATTCTTGCATATTATCAGAATATATAAATAATTTAGAATTAAATGAGTTCATAAATCGATACTCAAAGTATCCCCTAAGCTATCTAACTAACCACAAACAAAAAAGATAAAATGACCATGAAGAGATTACTTCATAAGTAAAAATTCAACCAAAATAATGAATGTGATAAGCATAAACCAATATCTAAAATGACAAAATAATAAAAAATTCGTTATCAAAAATAAAAGAATAGATAAGCTGCACAAAGATCTCGTGATCTACATCGTTAATACGTCATTAGTTTATAGAAATAAATCATTTAATTAAAATAAAGATTGATGTAAAATAATCATCAGATATGTCATCGATGCAAAAAATATTTATCTATTAATTAAGATATAGATTTTTAAGATATTGAATATCATCATTAACAATCTATGCAATTATTTCAATAAAAATAAGATATTGATTTTATGAGCGATGATGGATGTAGGAAGGAGCAAGATAGTTTTATGAGGATATATGATCCTTAATAAAGTAATAATTTTATTAAAATGGTATTGTTTATTGTTGTTGTATGTATTGGGGTAATGGCTATCAATTCTACTGGAACTAATGTACAGACAGGTAGACAATTGTTAGAAATACCTAGGCATACACCTATCGAACAATATAAACTTAATTCTGGAAAAAATAGCTAGTATATTGCAAAAGATATAAAAAGTCCTCATGGATTAGTTCAGCTGTAAAAAAATATAGGGAACTAAATGTGCATGGATTCGTTAATGAATAAAGAGCATATACAATTAAAGAAGAGTCTTACATCAATTCATCATAAAGATTACCCATCTACCTAAGGAATATTCATCTGTACCTTCCAAACTCCTAAGCTCTATTCAATAAAACCATAAGTAACCTAGTTACCTTTAGTCAAATTATTCGTCTTAGGTTCATAAATAAAATAGATGTTAGGTACTTCAAATCAATCTTCAAACTTAATCGATAAAAATATTCAATTAAATGGTATATATCGTTTGAATGCCTAACTAAAAAGTGTAGAATTAGTTACACATCATAATTGTTTACTATGATCAATCATTTTCATATATATTTCTTGATTCATAATCATATATTATTAAAGATTAGATAAATATATTTGAGAAATACTGAAATAGTTTATTTTATATGATTAATTGCATTATATAAATAATAAAAGAATTATGATAATATGGGAAAAAATTATCATAAGTAAAAAAATAGAAGGTAATCTTTCATTATCCATTCATTTTTTTGATCATCTATTTATATTTCTTGGAGTCTTCTTACTATTAGTATAGGGAGAATGATATCTTGCGCTTATTGGTTGTTTATTCTTCTTATTTTTATTCTTTATGAATAAAAGGGAAATCTATCAATTATGTGAATCCTTATTATCCGTTTATAAAATTTTTATTATGTTTGCTACATCTATTGATATGGTACATCAGAGATACAAAAAAAGATTAATCTTCTTGTAATTATATAAGGTCAGTTAAGATAACATTTTTTTGAGAAACTTTTTATTGTTTCAAAAGATTGACCTATTTGGGTGGATAATCACTCCTTTTCAAGTTGTTTTGTCTTGATTACTTTTTTAAAAATTAGAGGATTTAGATTGGAGTTTATTAAGTTAAAGATTACTTGCTTAATGATTTTATCAATTATTATTATGCCCTTGATATTAAAAAGACCCCTTTTTTCTGATTTTTCTTTCGCTATTTTTATATTTTGACGAATTTAAGAAAGAATTTTTGTGCATGAGACCTAACTTGTGAAGTAGTTCTAGTCTATACAGTCTTTTCAATGAGCTTCCAATTCTTGCCATGTTAAACAAGAGCTAAATTCATACATAATAATACCTTTAACGAAAAGTTAGTGTTCTTACTTAGTCCATCGGCCCTCTACTTGGACAGATTAATTAGATTTCGAGTCTTATTAGTGATTCATGTTACAAATAAATATAATGATATAACTTTGACTAATAAATACTAAACTTTAGAACAATAATGTATATAAAATTAACACAAAATTATTTAATTGTCAAGATTTTTATATTAAAAAAATATATTTATTTTTGTAATGAAATAAGTTATAGGCGGGTAAATATCAATATAGTTATATAATGATTATTTTCAGCCTTAATTTTTAGAAGAGTTTTTAAGGTAGTCTTATGTAAGATAAGAGGATTAACAAAGAAAAATATATTAAGGATAAAAGAAAATCAAAAAAAACATTATATTTATATTTTTTATAAAAAGTATAATAAAACTTAAGTTACATAATTATATATATTAAACTACCATATCTTATACTATGAAATTAAAGATCTCTTCATAAATAAACTAATTATATAATTATTAATAAATATAACAAATATAATAAAACTTAACAAAATCATTATTTTTATTATTTGATGTCTATCTATGACTTATATCTTATTAGAGCATAGCTTGACATTAAAAATAAGGTTGTGTATATCATTAAAAGATATTGAATATCGAGGAATATATATAAAAGGGCTAAGATGGCAACAGATATTGACTGTCCAGAGTTAAAAAGACTAAAACCTGATTTTTACCAAATTCCAGCTATAGAAAGGCCAGTAGAAAAACAAAAGCAATTTGCCGCACCTAGGAAAAATCCTGATAGTTTAATTAACCATTCTATATTATTTTCAAAACCTATCCATATGCCTACAACAGCTAAGAGAAAGATAAATCCAAAAATAATAAAATTTACTGTTTTTTTTGTAATTTTTTGTGCAAATGAAGCTAGTATAAGCCCACCAATACATTATCCTGAACCTTCTATCATAAAAGTAACAAAAGTCAAAGAATTAAGTTGTTATTTATCCATATCTTTATAATATTTATAGAATAAGATAGAAAATTGTGTGTAAACAAAACTAATCATAATGCCTTGAAAACCAAAACAGAAAACCATAAGTTTTGGTATAGTTTTTTATTATTTAGGGCTTTATTCAGTTTTACTAATAATAGATTGTTATGGATTAGATAAATCTTATGACTGTTCATTTAAAAGTGGATTTTAATTTTACACTAGTTATTTAACAAAAATAAAGAAAAAAGCTACAGTAAATTATAAAGCTAGCATTATAATTGAATATGTTTTTTGTCCAACAAGCTAAATAAGAATTGCTGAAATTCCATTACCGACTATGTTAGAACATTGAACTATTGTTACACTGATTCCAAAATATAAATTAGTACTATTGTCGATTTTTCCACATGTATTTACATAATTATTTAAAGACATGTAGTATATTGACATTATCAATCCACATCCAAAGCTGCCCAATATTATTATGACGATAAGAAATGTTTGAAAACCTAGAAACAAGAAAAGAACTGAAAATGAAAGATAGATAAGCCAGCCTACCGCCCCTGTCAAAAGCAGATAACTATATTTATATTTCCCTAGATATTTATTATAAAAAGCACCAAGCCCTGATCCCATGAAAAGAAGTCCAACACTAAGCGGACCTACCCATTCATTATTATTCTGAGAGGCTATTTAACTTACTATGCCTAGATTAGCATTCGATACTGCACTAAACAGCATGCTTAATATAGATATATAGATCATCCTATAAAAGTATTTCTTCATTTTTAATTTAGGTTAATTATATTGTAAAGTATTATATATAATTATTAATAATAAAATATTCTTTATGCTATAAAAGATATTGATATGTTTGCTATTGATTATAATAACAGTAGATTCATGTGGAATGGGATGCTAATTATGTAAAATGGTTGATTAGAACTAGATCTGTCTTTTATGTTATGATGATTTTACAAACAAATAAGGTAGATGCTATTGTAAATAATAACAATATATAAAAAATCATACAAATTGTTAAGATTGTAATATACCTATATCATACTGTTCTTTATGTACAAATTCAACATATTGTCAACAATGTCAAATAGGCTCTCATCGTAATTTTACAATCAATCGAAGGTGTTAATGTTAATTTGGTTATTTTGATAAAAATGTTACAGTATGTTAGACATGTACTATTATGACTGGATGCTTAGGATGTATGAATGGTACTTATTGTATATCTTGCGATTAAAAGGCACATAGAGTGCTGAATTCTTCTGTTCATTTATGTGATTGCATGCCTAAATATTATGAATTTCAATATATTTGTTAATCTTGTTAGATGAAGGACTGTCTTACATGCAATTCTACGACTTATTGTTAATTATGTGATATTAAAAGTCATAAATAGTCAATAAATGGTGATTGCAAATGCATATAAAGATATTTTTAATAGAATGTAACTTGTATAAAATGTAATTATGGTTGCTTAAAATGCGAAAATTTATCAGTTTGTACATCATGTAGCTAAGAAGAAAAATTTATTTTAAATGTTACAAATAATAAATGCGATTGTATATAAAGATATTATCAATAAAATGATAATTGTAATTTATGTGACATCGGATGTTTAATATGTACAAATTCATCAAATTGTTTATAATGCAGTCAAAAATAAAGATTCGTTTTAGATTTACATTCAAAATGTCTATGTATAAATGGATTTTATTTGGACCTTTCATCAAAAATTTGTATGAACTGTTCATAAGCTATCTAAAATTGTTTATAATGCTAAAGTGCTTCAAATTGTACAAAATATAAATAAAATAATACAATTATATATATTTTAATTGGAGTTGGAGTGGCTGTAGTTATATCTATCATTATTATTATTGTTATTGTTAGAAAAAGAAAACAGAGTAAATTAAATAGATCTTTGCTTTAATCTTAGGCATAAAAAATATCATCTTTAGACAATGATATTTGATAGATTAATTTATTATATAAATATAATTTATACTTGTACTTGAGTATGCAACATAAAAGTATAATAGCTATCGTCATTTTATTGTTAACTATTGAAGGAATCTTTGGACAGCAATAGCTACCTCCTTTTTTGGGAAAGGGCTATAATATATTAATAGGGAATCCTAAAACCAATTAGCATGATCCAGGATATAGATATAACCCTTTTATTTTTGCAAATAATAATAAAGTAAACATACCAAACACACCATTTTTCATTCCTGATGCTGCAAATTTATTAAGAGATCCTAGTTGCAGCTATACATATGGTCTAATGTAGACGCATTCAATGAGTTAATATACAAGTAATATAATGAACAGTGGAAAGATCAAAATTGGTGGAGGTTTCACAGATCTTATCTAAGCTAGTTTTACTTTGTCATTATAATACAAAAAACAAGAACAAATAATACAAAAATCTGATACTTTAACTTATAATGTAGAAATGTAATGTATGTTTGCGTATGTACAACTTAAGATGCTTAAAGATTTGATAAGATTTGATGATTAATTTATAGAATTTGTTCAAAATGCTTTTTTATTAGGTGATTGGTCAAATTTTATATAAAAATATGGAACTCATTATTCTTAAGAAGTAGGTTTTGGATGTAAATATGCATAACATTTTTAAACTGATACTCAAATGATATCTAGATTGAAGGCTAATTCTGTTAATGTCAATGCGGGTATTGGTGCATCTTTTTATGCAAAAATAGATGCAAATTATGATCATTATAGGTAATAGAGAAGCTATGTTTAGCATTCGAGTACTATAACTAATAGATATGTATACCTTCATGGAGGCGCTCCACCAGCAGGTCAATTTAATCCTCAAGTATGGTTCGAAAGTTGTTTGAAAGATCCTGCTGGATTAACTTCAAGTTTAAAACCATGGTCAGATGCATTTAAAATTTTGCCTTCAAAATATTTTATTCAAGGGATTATAGATTCTTATGATGGTTTTATGAAAACTTATTGCAAAAGGATTAATTGTCAAAAACCATCAGATCGAGTCATTCCAGTTTATAGGTACAATATTGAAGTACAAGCTGGTGGATGTGGTACATCAACAATTCATTGTTAAAACAGAGGGGATACAAGATCTAGAGATGGTGGAGGATTATATTATTTAAGTTAAATGTATGCTCATGCTGGAGCTGTTTTTGATAACTATATGTTTGTTTTTCGTGATCATTTAGGCAAAGTCATTATAACAGGTGACAATTAGGGACCATGGAGTACTATTCTCAGTCCAGTACCTTCATACAATATAAATGGTGCTTGGAATTGTTTCAATAATCCCGATTGTCATACAGGAGCTCATGAAGTTTATATTAATGGTCTATAATATTTTTTTGGAGGAACTAAAATAAGAATGGGATTTCAAGGAGATTGTGGAGGATGGTCTTGTGGTTTTAAAAGCTGGCCTGATACCAGTGTTTTTAGAGTATGTGGTATTTTTGGTTCAAGGCAATATTAATATCGGTATAAAGTCAATGCATATGCTGATACTGCTCCAATATTTTGCAAATACATTCCTATTCCTACATCAAGATGGGGTTAACAAATAGGATAGCCATTTACTGATGAGTTAATAATCGAAACATAAAAGATATTAATGGTTAAATTAGATGTAAATAAACATCGAAGACATGAATAAAATATTAAAAATTCCACAATTTAAAAATAAGATATTTTGACTTCATAAAAATGATAATTAAGCCTTATATTTATAATTTATCATTAAGAATATTATAAATGTATACTATATATTTTATATATGTATTTATTAATAATTGATAATAATTTTAATCTAATTTATTTATTCTTAAGATTAAGTTCATTTGACCTATTGACATTATATCAAATAGACGATTGTTTTTATAATAAATTTATCACTATATATGAAGAGATATAAGAAATAAGAAAATCATAAGCAGAAACAGCTTTATATTTTTTTTGGTAAAATTTCCTGATGATATTTCTTTTAAAGATTCATTTCCGAAGAGATAGATTTTGTTATATTTGTACTTCTTCTCATTTAATCTTTTCCCATTGAAGTCTTCTCTTTTAGAAAGAAATATTTTTGTTTTGTTCTTAAAACTGATTGATTATGATCAAAACTAGGTAAATCATTCACTATTCTTCCATCTCTCTTACTTGCGTATAACTCATAAATATTCATCTATTCTATGTTTTATCCACTTTTATCGCATTTATCTAAGCTTTTATTGATGATTTCTTTGATTGTGGTTTACTAATCAATATTGAATTGATATTTATTAAGGATTTATTCTTTAAGAACATAGACATAACATTTATTTTGATCAATTTTAGGTTGAAGGGTACTCTTTACTTTAACTAATTATAGGTTGGTCATTCAAGCGAAGTTATTAAATAATTATATTTTATTACTTTGTTATCATACTATTAAACGATAATAAAATATCTATAAAATATTTAATAATCACTTTTTCTGGTCGGAATAATAGCAATAATACTATCTTAAGAATATTGAGAAGATAGTTAAATGATTTTATATGTTTTAATTGTTTTTGTAGATGTTTTTATTAAAATGTTATTGAATTAATGAAAAGAACAAGTAAATGAAAATATTATTTTAATTATCATTTAATTGATATTTACTATCTTATTTAAGCTATTTTTCAACTTTTTAATAAGAAAAACTGCTAAATTATTTCATTTTACAAATTTCTTGAATATAAGGCAATATTTTATCCACTGAACATCGCTATATTAATCTTAGAAAAACCTTTATAGTCATAGATGCTTGATAAATCTATCAATTAAAGCATATTTGAATGTCTAACAATAAATCTATAAATTTAAACTAGTATTTTAAGTGTGATATGCATATAAACAAAGAATTAAATAAAAAATAAAATGTACATCATTGAGATGACAGACTTATAATCATGATTTAAAGCAAAAATATATCATAATATAATTATATGATAATATAATTGATCAATATTAATGATTTTGATTGATTATACTCCTTCTTTAATATTAAAAATATAGTAAATATATCATATTAATTAATATGAATGAATAAACTAAGAAAAAAAAGTACTTATAATATTTATTAATCTTATTTAAATATAAAATATATATATAAAGGTCTATAATTATTCATAAAAAATATTAAAATATATATAATAATGATGATTTTTATTAATATTGTCATGACAATGATTAATATCATTATTATTAGGTATTAATAAATTTAATTCTTATTTTATTTAATTATAAACTTTTTGTAAACATAAGTTACATTATCTATGGCTTCTAATTTCCCTCTCCTACCAGGATTCGCACCCACACAATAATTTAAGGATCACTATAAAAAAGTAAGCGCAACTAAGCAATAAAAAAATAGAGATATCAATAATATTGAACCAACTAGATATCCATTACCAAGATAAGTTCCATATGAAGAACCTGTAGTCAATAATAAAGCTTTGATCTCCACAAATCATGATCATTTTAACCCTAAAAATGTTAACAAAGACTCATCAAAATTATATCAACCTGATTGGGTTCATCTTGATAGACATGTCCTCAGATTCTATGGATTCTTCAAGGAAAGTGTTGTATAAACCAATGGATAAAATTAAAGAAATAGAAAAGTTAAAGTTCTATTTTATCTATAAGATAATTCAGTATCTATCAATGAATAAAAAAAATAAAATTCAGGTATTCCTCAAGGTAAATTTTTGAAGCGAGAAAAATATATAAAATAAAATGGTAAGTTTTTGACTGCATATGATCTTAGAATTGGATAAGTCGCATATATCTATGGAAGATCAATTTATCTTTATCATTGTGATGATTATACAAGATAATTTTATGAAAAATTAGGGCAACCACAAGGTCCATCATAAACATATCAAGCAGATCAATGGACAACAAAGCATGATGATATTTGGGTCCCTAAAAAAGATGCTCAAATGAAAGAATATCTTGAGAAAAAATTAGGTAAAGGTAAAGTTCTTTCTTAAAAACAATTTTTATAAAATGATAGAAGAGTACTTAAATTCTATGCAAGATTCGAAAATGCTCCATATATTGTTCATTATTTCCTTGCAGATGATACTATCTAAGTTAGATAAGTTGCATTACCTAATTCTGGAAGAGATCCATTCCCAGTTACAGTAAAAAGACAAAAATTACCAAAAAGTTTCGCATTGAATCAACCTGGACAAACATATGCATAAAATTTCATGACTGCAGTTGAACTATAAATTGGTAAAACCATAACTCTTTATGGAAAATCTTTTTACTTATAAGGATGCGATTAATTCACAAGAGTTTATTATGGATAAAAATACAATGTTAATTTAAGACCAAATGAAAGACACTAAGTTCCTAAAGTAGACAAAAATTCAAGTACATTTAATTATAATTTAGACATCATTATCCCTCCACACATTGGTGTTGGTTCATAAGAAGATTCATTAGGATATATCTACAGACTTATTCCAAAACCACCAAAGAAAGATTTCTTTAAATGGGTTGATCAACAAATTTCATTAAGATTTACTGCTATCTTCACTGCCCCAAAACCATAAGATAGCGAAAGAAAGTTCATCATTACTTATTTCTTAAATGATGATAGTCTTCAAATTTATGAGCCTCCTGCCAAAAACAATGGTTTCTGGACTGGAAAATTCCTTGAAAGAGGACAATACAAAGGAACCCAAGGATAACATATCAAACCAGAACATATAATTATTGGCCAAGACATTCAGATTAATGGCTATCAATATCACGTTACCGATTGTGATGACTTTACTAAGAAATGGTATGCTGAAAATACAGAATGGCAAAAATGTTGATTTTGATAATACATCATTATAAAATATATTAAAAGCTGTAGTAAAATGATCATTATAAAAATGAGCGCATTCTTGATGGATATGCTGTCATTATTAATTCTGGGAAATTCTAGAGCATTAACATTTGGTGCTTGGGTTTCTTATTTTATTTTTTTTCTTATTGAATTTGACATTAATGTGAAAAACAGCAATTTCTTCCTTTCAAACAATATCCGTTGTTGATGAAGTCAGAACATATTTAGACGTCTTCTTATTATCTAAATATCTAAGATGAGGCGATTCTACAAAATTTAGAGCCATCTGATTTTGTCCCTAAGGTTGACGCCATGCTGGAATCCAATTTGGAAAGGCCAACTTAATAGTTATTTTAGTCACTGGCATCGGAAGATGCATCAGTTTCTTCAAAAGTGATGACATTTTTCGTGTATTTAGAGGTGTTTAGTCTGTTATTTTAAGATTTAGTGAAATATTACATGTAATAAATATAATTATAGGAATCATTATGTAACATAAATTTAAAAATCAGTCCGTATGAAGTTTTAAAAAAGATAGCTTATGATCATTTGATACTTTTTTTATAAATAAATTGATAAAATAATATCTTATTATTATTTAAATAACTCTTAAAATAGGGTATTAATTTGCTAAGAAGAAATTTCAAATAACAATTTGGATCTAGATAAAATTTGGATAAATTTTTAATTATTTTATCAAAAGTATAAAATTTATTCATTTTTGCTGAACTATCATGATCAAATTATCTTAATATCTTAAAAATTATTTGAAAAATACTGGATTCAGTCATGTATGATAGTATTAAATTAAGTAAATATGTACAAAAAACATCAAAAAAATTACGATCAATATTGATTATGAAAATTCATTTCTTTAGAATAATCTTAATCTAGTATGTTACCATTTTCTTCTTAAACAGGCGAAAATTATTAATTTTTCACCATGACTTCCCTCTATACCTCTATATCTTAACTTTCATATTACTATTAAAATTTAACATTTTTTAATTCATACTAACTAACTAAATATACATCTTTGATGTTAAATCCATTTTCTTATAATTCTAATCTTACTAACTATGGATCTGCTGAGTTATAATGTTATTATCTAAATTTTAGTAATATTTGATAAAAATTATGATATTTCTTTTCCATTTTTTGATGATGACTTCTGCATTGTTCAGCTTATCTACTATTGATAAAACTAGACATGGCTTTAAATATTTTATTGGTCCTTCTTAAAAATTTATATACAAAATGTTTACTATTTAATTCTAAAAACCAATGATATAGTTTATTTTATTAAGCATTCCAATGTCCTTTAATAATATTCTTTATAACATTATTAGGTATATATTATTGTTTAATATTTTTTTTATTATCATCATCTTTTTTCTTTTTATTAGCGATGCGTATTTGACTTTTCTTTCTGAATAAAGATTGAAAATTATAACCAGGTATAATTGTTTATTATTTATATATTTGTTAATATATTTTTATAGGATTGTCTAGACTTGCATAATCTTAAAATTTAACTTATGATTTTATTAATATATGTGGCTTTATTAACTTTTATTTAGGGTGGATTTACATCAGCTGAAATTGTTGATGATATTATAGATTATATATCAGAAAAATATATTTATTTTTATTAATAGGGGTAATAATATACAGTAATATATATTATTAGCGGCTTTATAACAAAAATAATCAAAAAATATAGAAAAAGCTTTAATTGATGTAAAAGATTATAAAAATTAAGAAATAGTGATCATTTTTATATAAATACTCATTTCAAACAATTAATCTCATATTAATAT
>Ga0169931_10012081_pt1 | contig 12039 bp, 21 predicted proteins | sample Kivu_15m_20L_FD_129675 | JGI IMG/M metagenome (GOLD analysis project Ga0169931, IMG submission 129675) | Freshwater microbial communities from Lake Kivu, Western Province, Rwanda to study Microbial Dark Matter (Phase II) - Kivu_15m_20L... | ecosystem: Environmental > Aquatic > Freshwater > Lake...
ACTTCTTCTTTCTTTAAATTTTGCATATCACCCATTGAGAAAGCAAGATCAATAAAGTTATCTTCTAACTCTACCATCTTTTCAGCAATGTCATATATTTTCTTTTTAAGAGAGTCGTTCCATATTTCATTATTTTCTTCAACATAAGTTCTAAACACTCTTATCATTGCTTCACAATGTTGTGTTTCATCTACCATTGACCAAGTGACAATCTGACCCATACCTTTCATAAGTCCATGTCTTGGGAAATTTAATAACATAATAAAAGATGAGAATAACTGCATACCCTCTGTAAATGCTGAGAATGCTGCTATACTTGTAGCAATACTAGTTTTATTTGTAGTCTTAGATGCTAAATCAACAAAGTAATTATGCTTTGCTGCCATTTCTTTATAATTATTAAATTCGTTATACGTTGCTTCTGGCAACCCTAATGTTTCAATTAAATGAGAATATGCTGCTATATGTAAAGCTTCACGTGCAGCAAAACCACACATCATCATTCGCACTTCTGGTTGTGGAAAATATGGTAAGTAGTTCATTACATAACCACCTGCTACATCAATGTCACCTTGTGTAAAGAATCTAAAAATATTTGTAAGAAAATGTTTTTGTGGTGGTGTTAATTTATTTTTCCAATCTTTAACATCTTCTAACATTGGTACTTCAGTATGCAACCAATGAGATTGCTCGTGTTTAAGCCAAGCATCATAAGCCCATGGATAATTAAATGGCTTAAAATAGTTTCTTTCTTTGGTTAAAGATATTTCTTGTTGTTTTGGCACGTTCATGTTCCTCTATATGTTAAGTTAAAAAAATAATTGTATTTTACGTTCACTTGTTATATATAAGTGTCCTTGTAAAGTAATTCGTTTCTCAAAATTAGTTAATTCGTGTCTTCCTATTCTATGTTTCTCTAAACCATTCCAGAAATGAAGAGTACCATATTCATAAGGAATTTTTGATTCTCTTCCTGAAGGCATTAACCATTCTAAATGTGCACCTTGTTGTGGCATCATTATAGGTGAAAGAAAAGAGTATAATTTTTTAGGATTAATATCTTTATTCCAAAGTGCTAATGTCGTGTCAGTATGCCAACCGAATGGTTTTGCTATTTGTTTTCCTTCAAATATATGAAATCCAGGAATTGGTAATTCAGGATAAAATTCTATACCACCAAACTCATCAAACCATTTAGGAAGTTCCTGAAAAAGCTTCTTATATATTAATTCTTGAAATTCTCTTAAAAGTATTCCTTGCACTTCTTTATTTATTTCAGATAAATCATTTGGTTTTAATGGATATATACTATCACCAAGTAAATATTGATTTTTGCTTACTTCTGATTTTAAATCTATACTACTTTTATAAACATTATAATTGTGTAATTTTTTCCAATGTGGTTTTAATTCTAAAACTTTACGTGCTATTTGATTGCGTTCACCCTCTGAAAAAAAATTAGGTATTTCATCAAATGAAAATATTCTAGCCATATTACCAATATATATATGCTCTATTATCTTTAAGTACGTAATGACCTTGTAAAGTAATTCTACTTTCACCATCATTCATACCAAACTTTTTCATTCTATGAAAATGGTCACCTTTCCAATAATAAAAAGTATTTAATTTATATAGTTTTACTTGTTCAGGATAATCTCTCAATGCATCAAAATCATTTGTATCTTTATATTCTAAACCAGCAGGATCACTACTCGGTGATTCAATTAAAGATAAAAAAGAATAACATTGTTCTGGTTTATAATTAGCATCGTATCTGCATATTGTAGTGTCAATATGATATTCAAAAGGATGCGGTGTTTGCTTACCTCGAAATATATGAAATCCAGGACGTGGATATTCAGACAAATAAGAAGTAGGTAATCCTGTTATAACTTTAATTGCATCGACTATTTTTCCATACAAATCAAAAAATGAAACATTTAAATTCTCTGATAAAGTTTTATTTCTTTGTTCTAACTTTTCTAACACGTATGTAGCATCACCTAAAAAATATTGATTTTCAGCCGACTTATAAAGATTAGGATCTTGTGCTGCTAAAAGTTTAGCAGATTTTGCTAAAGGAAAATCTTTTATATGTTTCCAATCAGCTTTTAGATTTTCAACTTTATTTTTTATATTTAAACGTTCTTCGTCAGTAATCCAATTATCTATACTTTTAATTACAAACATAATATTAACTAAGTAATGAAAATGCAGTCGTGATTAATTTTTCAATTGCAGCTTTATATTTCATCGTATCTGCTTCTTCTTGTATTTCTTCTATACGAGCCAAATCATTTAATAGGTCTGTATATTCAGCTGTTGATAGTTGCCCTGTTTCATGTTGATGATTATATCGTATTACTTTATTTGCTTTTTCTCTCAACCATGCATTTTCACTATTTGTTAGTGCTTGCATTTCTTGTATTGCTTCATTTATAGTCATTATTTGTTCCTCGCTGCAAGTGCATTTGCTATAATATCCACTTGTTTTGTTAAATTAATTACTTTCTCAACACAGTAAAGTTCTTTCATTGTACCTGATTTTGATGAATCGTATAACCCTCTCATACTCTCTGAGAAAGGTCTTACCATTTTTAAAACATCTTCATTTTCTTTTGCTGATGAATAGTAATATAGTTTTTCTTTTCCTTCCCATATTTTTACTATGGTTTCATGTGATTTATCACCAGTACATTGTACTTGTCGCACATCATATCTTAAATTTGAAATCATTAACATTTCATTGTCATCATATGCTGATGGCATTAACTTTTTAATTGCGACTATTCCCGAAGGAATGCATGACGTCAATATTGTTAAGAGTATCAAAGTACTCCATATTCTTAACCCTCGCAAGCTAAACATGTATCCTCTTTTGTTAAATCTTTTATCTTAATTTCTTCGATAATTCTTCGTTCTATTTTCTTCGCAACTTTATCAGCCTTACCAATTTTCTCACTACGACAATAATATAAAGTTTTTAAACCTTTTTTCCAAGCCATAAAATGACAAGCATGTAGATATTTAATATCTGTATCTGGTCTAAAGAATAAATTAACTGATTGTGCTTGATCTATAAACTCTTGACGTATCGATGCGTGTTCTATAACCCAACGTTGATCTATTTCCATAGCTGTTTTAAAAGTATCTTTATCATTTTCTTTTAAAAAATCTAAGTGTTGAACTGAACCATCATTCATTATAATACTTGACCAAATTTCATTATAATCAAGTTTATCATTTTTATCAACAGCTTTTTTAATTACTTTATCTAAGTGTTTATTTTTATTTATAGACGCACCTGAAAGAGTATCTTGTCTGTAAACATTTGCTCTAAATGGTTCAATTGATGGTGATGTATTTCCCATTAAGATAGAGGATGAAGCATTTGGTGCGATAGCCATTACATGAGAAAATCTCTGTCCTGTACCAACTGCATCTGGTGCTTCACCTCTTTCTTTACCTAATTTAATATTTGCTTTATCTAGCTGACTTCTTATATGCATAAACATTCTTGTGTTAGCAGATACTGCCATAGCAGACTCCCACGGAATATTTTTGCTTTGTAAGTAAGCATGAAAGCCGAGTGCACCAACTCCGATACTTCTTTCTCTTTCAGCTGAGTATTTTGCTCTTGATATAGCATTCGGAGCATGAGCTATAAAATATGTAAGAACATTATCTAACATCTCTGCTATATCTGCTAAAAACTGATCGTCTTTCTTCCACTCATCAAAATATTCTAAATTAACTGAAGATAAACAACACACAGCAGTTCTTTCAACACTAGTGGGTAATATAATTTCAGAACAAAGATTTGATTGATGAATTTTTAAATTTTTTGCTTTTAGAAATGCTGGAAGTTGTTCATTTGATGTATCGATAAAGTGAAGATATGGTTCTCCAGTCATCATACGCATTTCTAATATACGTTGCCATAATTCTTTTGCACTTATATAAGATTTAACTTCTTGTGTATGAGGATCACATAAAGCCCATTTATCATCTGCTTCAGTATCTAACATACATTTTTCAATAAGTTCCATAAACTTATTTGGTATGTTAATCCCATGATGCATATTTAAACAACGAACATTTGGATCTCCTGTTGGCTTTCTTATTTCTAAGAATTCAATTATATCAGGATGAGATATATCAAGATAAGCAGCATAAGATCCTCTACGTGTACGTCCTTGTCTGTATGCTAATGTTGATGCATCATAAATTTTTAAATGTGGTAATACACCTGTTGATTTATCATCAGCTGATCTTATACCAAATCCTATACCAACTCCACCCCCAACCATTGATAGCCAGTTAGTCTCTGAAAGATTTTTAACTAATCCTTCAGCTGTGTCTTCTATGTAATTTAGAAAACAAGAAATAGGAAGACCTCTTTTACTTCTTCCAAATGAAAGTATTGGTGTTGAATAAGATAACCAATGCTTTGAAGCATAATCATAGAGTCTTTGAGCATGTTCTTTATTTGAAGAAAATGTTTTACTTATGAAAGCAAATCTTTGTTGTGGAGATGTTTCATCATCTTTCATATAAGATTCTTTCATACGAGTTTTACCTATTTCATCAAATAATGAATCTCGAGAATAATCAACTTTTATATCGTTATATATTTCATGTGTCATAGTTTATTATTTGTAGTATTGAATTACGAAACTAAATCTATAAGTTGGAGCTGATGGACTTGGCGATGAAATGCAATGTGGTATTGTACCATCGAAAAGTATTACTCTTCCTGGAATATAAAAAGAACAATATTCTAATTTACTCATGTTCTGATTTGTAAACATAGTATAACCACCCCATTCAATATTCCACGTCATATTAGGATAATATAATATAGTTCTTACATCGTTTGATCCTGCAGCATCACAGTGAAAACGATTCTTATCATGAAGTGTACTTAGATTAACTCTTGCTTGAATAATCTCATACCCATCTAGCATGGAGAGTATTTCTTTAGTTCCTTCTAAGTTAAGAAAATTTGATTGTTGTAGTTGATTGCCTGAGAGTAGATTGCAGTATAAATTAAAATCACCTTTATATTCTAATCTTGGTGTGTCACTTCCATCTGCAGTAAAATGTCTAGTTGAACAAAAATGATAAAGTCTTTCTCTATCAGCTGCTGAATACAAATCATCAAATATAGTTAATTGTCTATTATCAATTTGTAAGAGAGTTTTATTCATTATGTGCTCGTTTTATAATATTATGTACTTCTGTTATATCTAATTTTTCAATACTCTTAACATTTTTCATTATTTCATCTTGCTTTTTAACTTTTTCTTTATGTTCTTTTGCAAGCTTTGTAAAGAACTCAAATGTTTCTTCGTTATGACCTATCTCAAAATCTATTTTATTCTTTGTCGTCATTTTTAATATTTGCTTCAATTTTTAACATTACCCAATAAAGAATATCATACCACAATATATTAAAGAATTGTTGAAGCATTGTAAATTCTAATTTTAAAAAATATTTTGGTATAACAAAAATAACTAAAAATAAACAAACTAAAAAGTGAACTATTTTTCTTCTTGGAACTTTATAATTAATATAACTTTTTAAAGCACTTATTTCACTCATTTTAATATAGTCGGCTCTTCATCTTTCTCTAATACTTTTTTCTTAACAAAATCAGCTTTTACAACTGTTGGTGAAATAGCTTCTTTTGCTATCTTATCTAGTTCGTTTTGTATTTCTACTTTTTTACTTGTGACTAGATCAAGATTATTATAATTTAAATTATCAATAAAGTTTCTAGCGACATCAGCACCTAACTCCAAAACTAATAAATCTTTACCAGCTACGATCATTGCTGACGCACATGAGATAGCTTGTCTAGGTGTTTTAATATTCATAACTGATCGCCACAAAGGTTGTAATAAAACATTTTGTTCTTCTTCTATGCGTTTTTGTTGTTCTTGAATTTTAGTAATGTCAATCGTATTCTTATCGTCGCTCATATTTCCTTTATATTTTACAACGTACCCATTTATTAAAAGCAAGTTCTGCTTCTAGACCACGATACGTATTTTCATTAATTAAGTTTACTATATTTATTTTAGGTTGTTTTAAAACTATTTCATTTATATCTTTACCAGATATATTCGAAGGAAGTAAACAAACTCCATATCCCAAGTTTATACATTTGTATATTGATTTGCAAATCTCAACATTTCTTGGCTCATTATCTATTATTACTATTACACGTTCTTTATTTTTTAAAAGTCTTTTGCTTTCAAAAGAAGTACCTGCGACAGCAACAGCATTTGGTAAAAACATACTATCGATTGGTCCTTCAACAGCATATATAGTTTTATTCTCATCTAACTTGTCTAAACCAAATATTTTTTCGTTCTTTTCGTCTGTCTTAATTGTATAATACTTTGGTAATTCTTTTCCTAAAGTACGTCCTTGTATCGCAAGTAAATTCTTTTTCTTATCATAAAATGGTATTATTAACCTTGGATGATCTTCTTCAGTCGAAGCAAATTTTGGTGTAATATTTTCATTAACCCATTTTTTAAATGTATTAACCCAATATAAAGATGTAAGGTATTCAGTTGGTATTTTACGTTTTGATAAGTATTTGCGAACAGGATGTTCATTTTGTAGAGTGGTGACACACTCAGCATTAGGAAGACCAGAAATAATTTGTTTCTTATTCTCTGTTTTAAATTGATCGAAGAAGTCTTTAATCGGTTCTTTAGAGACTCCAACTTTAGAATTACTTTTATATTTTTCAACATTGTATTCACTTTCTAATTTAGGATCAATAAACTTTAAAAAATTACTAAACCCCATACTAGCACTACAATTATGGCATTTGAAGTTTAAATTATTTTTAATTTTGTAAATAAAACCTCTTGCTTTTAATATACTACGTTTGGAATCTTTACATATTGGACAACTAAAATTCCAAAGATAAGTATTTTTTTTCTTAAAATTCCTTAGTTTCGGAGATACCAAATCAATGTATTTAATGTCAATAAACAACATAATAACGTATATTATACTATATTTTAACTTGTATGTAAAGTGATCTAACTAAATATTTTTAATAATATTTGAGCAATACTCTTATATTCCATACCCATTGCAATAGCTAAAATAGCACCACCAGCATACCATTTCCAACGTTCAATATTCTGTACTTTATTTGATAGCTTCTCAATATTATTTGAGCTAGTATTTGATAAGTGATGACTTACTTCTTTAATTTCTTTATGCACTTCCATTATACGCATATTTAAATCATGTATTTCACTGTTTAAATGCTCGCTTTTTTGTTCGTTATTTTCAATTCTTACTTCGTGTTTAGATATTAACTTACTTACTTCTAATGAAGCATCTGCTAATTTATCTACATTTTTATCAAGTTTGTTTAATAATGATTTAAGTAATTCAATATCAGATGTTAATTTAATGAAACGTGATTTAGTGTTTACATTACCATTACCATTACCATTTTCATAGTTATCTGACATTTTTTTGTAATCTTTCTGCTTCTCTTACCCAATTTTGTAAAGCAATTAATTTCTCGCGTGTTATATTACATTCTGTATAGTTATCTACAGTTGTTTCTAACAGAGTTCTTAATTCTACTTTATTGTCTTCATTTGTTTTGGACTTTCCATCAACACCTCTGGTGGCATTGGGTATTTCGGGGATACCTGTGATGACTTCATTATGGAGCAATTTGACATCATAAGGAAGAGTACACTGCCTATTAAGATTGTCAGGGATAATTTTTGATATTTTTGCATGGACATTTTCACCTCTTTCATTTATTTTTTTAACTATTCTCTCTAAATTTTTATCTGATGCTTCAGATAAATCTTTTATTTGTTTTTCGTATGTTTTTATTTTATTTTTACTTTCATTTAATGCTTTTTTAGTAGCAGAAGAACTATTTGCATAATTTAATCCTTCTAACCAAGTTCCTACTATTAATACAATTAAAAACATTATACGATATAAAAATTTAAGTGGAATTGGTATAAAAGGAATAGATGTAATTATGAATCCTACTAGACCTGTAAAAAATATTGCATGAAACACAAAATCAGGTATCATTGTGAATAATGTTGATATTGTGAAAAAACTACTTAATGATTTTATACTTAAAAATTCAAACATAAATTAATTCAATTCTGTTGCTACTATATTTGCTATTTCTTGTTCTTTAGATTCTTTATTTCTTTTAATAGAAGACCAAGACCCACCACCATATCGATTAAAACGTATTGCTTTTATTTTATCACCATTTTTTAAAACTATAATTCCTTTAGGATTTTTTCGAGCAAAATTATAAATTAAGTTTTCTCCTTCGTCTTCTAAATTTAAATATTCAGACCAACGAGTCCATTTAGATTTACCATTTTTAAATTTATTGTATATGGAATCTTTAACATTAAACATTGCATAACGTCTTGCAGCTTTTTTTGAAACAACAGGTTGGTCTGTACTTACACCAGCACCTGTGACATTTGCTATATCTTCTTGTACTTCTTCTGTTAAATAAAAATCTCTTAAAAATTCTTTTACTTCTTGTTCATCTAAATTCATTGACTCATTAGATGATAATAATTCATTATATCTTGATTCAACTAGATATAAAGATTCTTTCTTAACATAAAATTCTTTAATTAAATATAATGCTGCAACTAAAGATTTAAGGCGATTATCTCCTCCAGGAAGTTTCGCTAATAACATTTTTAATTTAAAAACTAATCGATGCAAATATGAAAATGATTCACGTTCAGCTGAAGTTTTTAATTCTGAATATTTTTTAAGATAATTACCTTTATCGTCAATAATTTTATATTCATATGCTTTTGTCTTCACGAAAGGTGTGACAAGCAAATATAAAATTCTTAAAGCGATAAGATTATCTACTATTAGATTTGCCATTATATTTCTCTTAATTTTTTTTGTACATTTTCATCAATCGGCAAACTTGTTGTACGAACTGCTGTGTCTGGAATAAACTCAGGCAGTCTTCCAAGATAGGTAAGAAAAGGAATTAATACATTCCAATTATCTTCACCTATCTTAAAAAACAACATTTTTGTTGCAGATTGTCCCCAAAGATTATAGATAATAATTATATGATTTAATATAAGTCTTTCTTTCAAATCATCTATATTTAAAGAAAGTTTATATCTTTTTAACAGTTTAGAAAGATGAATAAATCTTTTTAAATCATCTTCAAATTCTGATAAATTTCCAATAGTTGGATTATCATAATATTTAATAGCATAACTTAGGAAATTATTTTCCGCTAGTTTTTGCTCTGTCATTATCTTTGGTTGAAGTTTCTTCTTTTTGTTTAGTCGAAGTAGCTACTTCATTTAATGCTTGTACAGCACCAGACAACATATCAATTTCTTTTATAGTTTGAGCTGTTGTATTACGAAGTTGAACCAAAAAGTTCTGCTTCTCTGCTAAAATTTTAGAATACTCTTCAATTTTACTTTTTACATCATATGTCATAATTTAAACCTTAATTATATAATTATACTATTGTCATTCCTCTAGATGATAGAATAATCCATCCACTAGCTAATGATAATAATGTTATTGAAGCACCAACTGTATTACTATTGATTGTTGTAAACCCTACACGAGTCGCAACGTTAATTGATACGTTGCCAGCACCTGCTATCACATTTATAATTTTAACTTGACCTGATGAACCTGCTGCAAGAGATAAAGAATCACCTCCAGAAGATAAAGTAAAGTTAGTTATAGCTGTTGATAAACTTGCAGCAGCATTACCTGTTGCAGCTTGAGCTGTTTGTGAAAAACGTAAGAATCCATTTGATATTGCTAAATTTCCAGCAACATCAAGTTTCTCAGATGGTGTAGCAATACCAACACCTACTTTATCAGTAGAAGCATCTGCGAAGAGTAAATTATTATCATTATCTCCAGAGATACGAGTATCTTGGTCAGCACCATTTGAATTGACTATTACAGCCGAATTTAAATTTGCTAAAAAGTTTGTGATTGTTATTTTTTTATTTGATCCACCCTGTACGAGTGTAAATAAATCTGCACCAGCAGCACTGGTTGCAGCAGTTAAATCTGATATTTTTTGATCAGCCATTATTTTCTCCTATTATATTTTATAGAGGGGATGGTTATTTGTATCTAACCATCCCAACTCTAGGATTGTTTTAATTATTTATTATGAGTCAGCAAGCACCGCATCGTCAGCAGCATCACCTGAAATAGATGACATTGCAACAAGCACTTCTGATTTATGTCTAGTATTGCTTTGAGCATCAGTATAAGTTGTGTATTTAACCCATCCTGGAGTATTTAAACCTTTTGCTCTGTTTGCAGCAACAGCAGCTTCAGTTGTGTCAACACCAAAAACATTCGCAAGATCACCATCTGGTAAATATGATGGTTGTTCGTTTGCAGTTATAGTAAGACCTGAAGCTGTTCCACTAGCATAATTCTTATGTAAAGTTGCAGCTGTGTTAGATGCGATAGCAATAACTCGATATTCTACAGAAGCTATTACTACAGTGTTTCCTACTTTTAATTCAGTAGTGAAAGCAGTTCCTGTACCAGTAAGTGTTGCTGCTCCGTTAGTCACAGCGACAGTTCCTGTTATAGCTTTTGTATCTTTGTTTCCAAATAGTGCCATTGTTATCTCCTTTATTTTAGATCGATCTATAATATAGTATAATATAAGTAGTCAAATCTTAAATTTCTTTTTTATCTCTTCTTAAATGACCAAGAACTTTTCCTTCATTGGATCCTTTTTTAATTTTATATCCTGAAGTACCATTTGCGTTTATTTCTACTTCTTTTCTTGATTCGAATAAAACTTTATCTTTTTTCTCTTTTGCTTTTGCGTCAGAGAATCCAGCCATTAGTTTTTCAAAACGATTAAACTCTTTTGTCATATAATTTCTCCTGCGTCATCTTTTTTAACATAATTTAAAAAGCTTTCACTAACTGTTTCTTGTTCTTTAGTTTTTTCACTTTTTAAATAATCTTTACAAGTTGATATGTAATCTTCTGCTTTTGTTATCTTACTTTGTACCCATTCAGGAAGATTATCATTATCAGAAAGCATTTCTTTAATCTCTTTAGCATTATTCAATATTGAAGTCAGTTGGCTTTTCGCCATAGATCCTTCGCTATCATATTCTCCTGGATCGTTTTCATTATTTAAAGGTTGTTTCTTTTTTAAATAATCCGATACAGGAGCTGATAGTTTTTTCAATATTTTTTTCTTAAAATTTTCTTCCATTTACACTCTAAAATCTAATTTTTTGTTTAATGCATCTACTGCACCATCTATTAATCTATTTTTAGGTGCTTCTTGTTTAACTTCAGCTGGTTTTGCTTCAACCTTAACTTCAGCTTTTACCTCAGCTTGTGTTTCTACTTTTGGTGCTGCTGCTGGTTGCGTTTCAACCTTAGCTGTAGTTTCTTCTATTTTCACTGTATTGTTTTGTTTATTTTCACTCATTTTATATCCTTATTGTTATTATATTATAGTATATGCCTTCAAATTCTATTTAGTCGCTATCCTTATGCTTCTACTTTTGCTCCTGCACGCCATTGTCTACAGCTCCAGTATCTTGCTTTCCATTTTGGTCCTGGATTATCGCAGTTGTGTCTTGCTCTAAAACTTTTACGTCGAGAAGGATCATCTCTCTTAATCGACATCTTTGGATCACCAAATCTTACAATTACAACATTGCCAGATTCATTCTTTGTGTATACAGCAAATTTCTTTGGTCCAGATGGTGTTCTAAAAGGAGAATTTAAAGTGACACTACGTCCTTGATATTCTGATTCTTCTAAAACTTCTGGTTCGTATGATCTTGTTTCACAAACTAGATCTACGATATCTTCTTTAAATGTTTTAAATTTCTTTGTCATATTATCTACTCAATCTTGTTTTTTCTATTTTACGAATCGTTGGCACAAGTTTCATAGCAAAATTATCAATATAAGATTTTGGTAATGCTGCTATACGTTTTTCT
>Ga0169931_10012084_pt1 | contig 12036 bp, 12 predicted proteins | sample Kivu_15m_20L_FD_129675 | JGI IMG/M metagenome (GOLD analysis project Ga0169931, IMG submission 129675) | Freshwater microbial communities from Lake Kivu, Western Province, Rwanda to study Microbial Dark Matter (Phase II) - Kivu_15m_20L... | ecosystem: Environmental > Aquatic > Freshwater > Lake...
TCAAGGCTTTTCCAGAGGAGAATGCAAAGGCCATGACTAAGAAAACAGCTATTTTTTTCATTTGTTAATAGTTTTACTTGTTTCACTATTTATATTAGTCTCCTTAACGACTTTTCTAATAAAATGAAAATTTTTCCGTTATTTTGGAATTGTTAAAAATTTTCTTAGTTTTTAATTATTTAAATTATTATTATATTATGTTTGATTTATTTATGTTTCTATTGAATTAATAGAAGTTGAATTTTGATCAAATTTAGAAATAAACTTTTTTCATAAATTTCACTTCTTTTATAATTTGATATGTAAGGATAATAAGATATCTGAGTGTACCTCTAGGAAGTACATTTCTTCCATCACAAACAAACATTTCATAAAACATTCACAAATTCGAGAAAAATAATTTATAATTTTAAAAAATTTAATTTTTAATTATGAGATCGAATAAACCCATTAAATTTTACTTCATAATCTATTTTTTCCTTATGATTAGTCATATATTATGTGTATATAGACAAGAAGCATATAAATTTTTCGATAAATTCAATTTAGTAGATATAGTAAGTTAAATTAAACATTTATTTTTACATCTTATAGTTCGCGAATCACTACAAACAATTGGAAAAGAGAAGTTGTTCCTTAGCGGAGGGACCAAATTGTTTTCAAGTATCTAATTTTAAAGAATTTGAAGATAACGAGTACCTGATGGAAGTTTTAGAAAAGATGAAATTAGAGAAAGTAAATATTTCATTAGAGACATTATACAAAAGATTAAATCAAGAATTAACCAAATTCAAAGAAAAACATAAACCTTCTCTTAAAGAGGTATTCAAATTCAAACCTAAAATTATGATGAACCTTTTGCTTAATTTTGAATCGTATGATCAATCTACAAAAGATCATGATGTCTACATGCCGGAAGAGAAAGTTATCCAATTTCAAGTAGGATTTTTGAAAATGAATTTCAGGGGGAAGCTGAGACTAACACAAAAAAAGAGAAACGAGGAAATTACATCTGATGTTAAATCTGGAATAGATACACCATCTAAAACCTACGGAGTGGTAGAAGAGGATTTAACCATTTTATTTGATAAACCAGTCTATGTAAAATATATGTACACTCGTCAGCATAAATCTGAGGATCCCCTAAATGATATTATAGTAGGAAAAAATATTATAGTAGGATACATAAATGGAAAAGAAAGATTTCATCAAAGCATGGTCAAAAATACAGATAAATGGGTAAGTATATTAATATATTAAAACATTTTAAAATAAATATAGTTCTTAATATAATTCGTAAATGCCCCAATTGACAAAATCAAAATTCCAAAAGGATTTGAAATAGACAATATAACTATCCTTCATGACTCGGAAGCAATTTCGAAAGATTCTGGCGATGAGGAGGATGACCAACAGATAGCTTCCATTTTACAGACAGTCATAGAAGAGTTAATTGACAAACAAAACCCTCATGAATTATATGAAGATGACGAATAGTAAATATATTAGGCAAGATCGACTGCCCGCCATGTTAAATTTGAAAGGATATCTCTATTTATCATGAATCTTAAATTAATTTTTATATTTACTAAATTAATTCATATAATATATAAATAAAATTCCTAAAATTAATAAAATAAAATTTCAGTAAGATAATTCACTTAGTTTATAAATTTAGTTAAATTTTTTTCTTAATAAAAAGCATCTAAGAAACTTATTTAGGGGGCGATTCCAAACAAACAGATGAAGCAGTGCATTGTCTCATTTTCCCATTTAACAGTTACTGATCCGTCTGAGTTGGGATTCCAAAGGCATGTCGAGGAAAAATGAAGACTTGAGTCCCCTTTTTGAAAAATTGTCCCATTGCAAATGAATTTGAAGCCTCTCTGTTGAGAATGAAGAGTTTTTATAATATCGTCTGAGATCATGTTAGTCCACAATTGGGCCTCTTTTTGGCTGTAAGACTTTCCTTCCAAATGTTTTCTAATTATTTGGTCGCAAACTCCTTGGAGTTCATCTTTGAAATTTGAGAATTGTAAGGTATCAGTCATGAAAATATATTATATTAAATTTTATAAAATTTATTAATATTTATTTAATTTAAAATATATTATCTATAATATTTACTATTTATTTAAATCATTTATTTCATTAAATCAAACTTATGTTTTTTTCTCTTTTGAAAACTTTTTTCATTTACAAACATCAAAATCGAGGTAAAAGTTATCACACAAACTATTAGAAACGGAAAAATGTTGAAACTCCTTCTGTTTATTAAATAATCAAACAAAAAAATGAATATGAAACTTAAGGAAGAATAAACTTTATGATTCTTATAGTCGGATTCCTTGCTAAGAGACATCTTCATTGAAAAATAATAAAACAAACTGGCTAGAATGATTTTTACAAGATTGCCCAAGTCCTTTATAATCCATTCTGTTTTATTAGAAATAATAATGAAAATTAGAATCATTAAACCAATCATTCCGTCCGCATAGTTCGAGTTTCTAATTAATGTGGTCGCATCATTTGTTTTCGTATGGATATACTCAAATATACAAATCTGTATGAATTTGAACAGGGATATCGTAATAGCGGTTCCTATAAGCATGAAACCATTATACTCAGGAGTGAAGAAAATAAAAACAATCGAAATTGATAGTGACGTAAAAATTATTCCGATGACTTGGAAGATTTTCAATCTTACATGGAAGAAAGGAAATCTCAAAGCCAAGAAAATATATTCCAAACATCTGAAGCTGTAGAAAATTCCGATGTTTGTATTGAAAGAAGTCGCAACAGATAGAAAGTAGTAAAGTAGTAACTCACCTGTGAATGAGAGCATACCGTAAATTACTACATAAAATATCATTTCTTTCTTGTCGATGTTGTCGAAACGGTCGGATCTTGCTTTTTTAATTTTTAGTGAGGGAGTTTCAATAGGAGATCCTGTGTGCTTTTGTAATTTCTCGTATGATAAACTTATTTCAATCTGTTTATTATTATGCTTGGATTCTATAATATTTAAAACTGCCTCAATCATTTGAATAACTAATATAGAAAAAGATTGGAATATTTTGGAAGAAACTAATTCGATTTCTTGGTCCATCGACAGAATAAGACAGTAATAAACTGACGACAAAATCGAAATCGTCAAAGTACAAAAATAAAAATGAAAGTTCTTGTTTAGGTTTATAGTTAATTTTCTTTCGTTCTCTAGGATTATTTCTTCTTCTATAATTTTACTATCTTCATCTTGAAATCTCTCATAGTTGAATAAAATGTTTTCTGAATCGTTAAATGAGTAATCGTCTATAATCAACGCTTTATTCATTTTAAATTTAGAAAAATTTAATTTTAATAATAATCTTATTATTAGTATAAATTAAAAACCTGCATAAATATTTTTATTTTTATTAAGGATTATTTATACACCTTCAATGATTTTATTTCTATTTTAGTCGAATCATCATGCGTCAAACAATATAAATAATGTTTTAACGATTTATCCAACAAAAAGGCAGGTTGATATTCCTTGCGATTTATATAAAATTTAACTTCACCATTCAGGAATTTTAGATAGATAGTATCTCAGACTTTAACCGGGGAAGCATACTTAGACCAAGGAATTCCTTTCTTTTTGTAATCACTTGTCGAAAACTTTTCTCCTGAATTTAGGCACAAGCTCCAAAAATTTTCAGTGGCCTTTTCAGTATCCTTCAAATCTGGGTCAGTTGTTAATCCCAAATGTGAAGTATCTATCCCTTTTTGAAGAATGTCTAACTTTATTAGGCATTTTGAAGGAATTTCACTAGCTGACTAAGTATGAAAGCCTTGGAAGATCCTTGAATTATTTTCCCAAAATATAGGGACTGTACAATCCTTGCAGTCGTCTTCACAAGTGAAACAATATAATTTTCCACAAATACACCGCTCATTAATTCCATCTTTATCAAGGCAGTTGTTACAAGAAACTGATTCATCGCATTTTATGCACAGAGCCGCGCACTTCCTGCAAAAACTCTTTTCACAACTGCGACAACTTTTAAGACATTTTTTACAGATAAAAGTATTGCAATAGGCACATTTGTCAAAGCAATCACTGCAGCTATCGACCATGCATGATTCACATTTCTTAATACATGAGTTGCACAATGTGGAGGAGCAACACATGCATTTAACGAGACATTCCTGGCATCTGGCTATTCTGCATCTTTTACATACCTGCATACAGTCACTGCAAACGCAGAAAGTACACTGCTCACACATAAAGAAATGAACTTTGAACGATTGAAAATTACAAATTTTACAGTCTGCCATTTCGCATTTATTTTTTAGCATTTCAATTTCCTCATCTTGAGTCTCAAACCTACTTTCGTATTTATTCAACAATTTTAGCATATCTTCTCTCAATTCAATCATATTTTTATCAAATTTCGTTTTCATTTCAGAAATTTCTTGAGAATGAAATTTTTCTTTTTCTAAAGAATTTATTCTGAATAAATTAAATTCTTCTTTAAGAAAATAAATTTCTGAGTCGTATTTTTCTCTTAATTCCATCAGATTTTTTAGATTCTCGGATTTTAAATTATCAATATCTTCATTTAGCTTTCTTGTGGTTTCAATTTGTGAAGATTTAAGTTGGATGACAATTTTAGAGAGAATTTCCAAATTTAATAGATCATCCTTTTTCATGACTGATAATTTTTATTTATTTTTTTATTGCTTAATATTATTATTACAGAATGGAAGAAGCATCGAATGCAAATAATCAAAATCCAAATTATTTAAAAAAGAATCTTAAATTCCTCTCTATAGTTATTCTAGGAGTAATTTCTTTTCTTCTCACTTTTTCTGCAATCCAATATTTTTTCTTTCAAATTCTCAAATTAGTATTTTATTACAAACCCATCGCAATCTTCGGATGTGTTTTAGTAAATTATTTACTTGTGAGATATATAATACTCTCAGTTCTTTTTCCAGGAGGCAACTTTTTATTTAAAAAATTTTTGATCTATGAAAATGGGAAAATACAAGCTAAACAATTTCATAAACTTATTACTACACTAAAATCAAATTTATGTTCCATGAAAACTTCGAGCTTAGTTAAGTTGAGATCTGAGGCGATTAGGAAGATCAGAAGTAATCTGAAACAAACTATCGATGCGATCAAGTATTACATAAATGTTTATGAAAATATTAAAATAAAATTCAAGAAATTGAGCAAAAACCAAACAAGATTTTTATCATCTCTCAGATCTTTTTCTGAATCTGTTGAAGCTAGTGGGATAAATTATATCATACAAGAAGCTTATGAAAATATAAACAATTTCGAAGATGATTTCGATGATTTAAAAACTCCTAATTTAGACAGACACTTGACTAAGATTGTTTCTAATGTAGATTCTATTGAAATAATTATGAACGAGTATTTATTTAAAAAATCCTGGGGAGAGAATGTAAAAAATTTTTGGATCAATGACATTTTTGGAAGTGTAGAGCAAATGCGTATAGAAATGTATATGAATTATGACATTGAAGAATATTTGATACAAACTAAGGATAAAAAATACTCAATAGAAGTGTGAGAATAATTTAATTTAAATATACTAGGCTTCTTTTGAAATCAGAAAACAAAGAAAATTTGTTAGATATAAATTCGAGTGTAACTTCAGCTAATAGAAAAAATCTGATGATAATCTGTGGACCAAACGGTGTGCCCTTCGAAAACTATTCTAGAAATGTAAATATAATATTAAAATCATATGGCACTTATAGATGAGGCTACATGATCTCTATTTAGAGCATAACATCGATGTACTTTTATGGAATTATCGTGGATTCGGAATTAATAAGGGACTTCCATCATTTAAAAATATAAAATCGGATTCAGAAGAAATTCTGCAATTCGCTAAAGGAAAAAATAAATGGGAGAAAATTGGTGTTTACGGACTATCAATGGGGGGGATAGCTTGCTGTCATATTGGAAGGTAAATATTTATTCTATATAAATTTCATAATTAGCACAAATCTTGTCGATGTATGCATAGCAGATCGAACATTTTCAAGCATCGATGACATAGTGATAAACTTTACATATGGCCCGTTCTTACATAAATTATACCGAATTCTTTTATTTGAACAGACAAACAACGTAATAAACTTTCTCAATACCAGATGTGATAAAATGCTTTTATGCGATCCTCAGGATAATATTATAAATGATAGTGCTTCTTTAAAGACTGGAATATCCAAGAGAGCTATTAACCACTTGTTAAAGAATAAAACTAAGGCTTGGTCTAAATTAATCACACATGATAATGACAAGTCTATTCTACATGACATACTAGAAGAAAACGAGCTTAATAATTTTAAACAAAGCATGATTAATCTAGTGCAGAACATAAAATCGATCGAAAAGGCAGAATCCAGCAAAAAATTCTTCGAAATGCAAAATTTGAATAAAAAACAAGAAATAAAAATATTCTCAGAAGGAACAAGATATGTGAGACTTGATTCACCTAAAAACTTTGATTCTAATTCTCATAATTCAGTAGTCAATACTAGTTTAGAAGAAGAAAAGACGAAGTCATTTAATTTTCTCAAAGTTACATCCAAAGAAATTATTAACATTCTATCAGATTTTGAATCAGCAGGTGATAGCCTTTCAACTCTCTCCGAAATTAAATTGAAAAGACTTAAAGAAAATTTTATTGAAAATTTCTTTAATAATCTTCTTATTTGGGGTTGTGCTAAAACGAATGTAAATGAAAATTCAGAAAAAATTATGTCACATGATGAAATTTTCGTACTTATAATTTATATTTTCAAATTTAGATCAAACTGAAATTTGTATTGGATAGAACTGAAACTATTTTATCTAGTGATGAAATAAAGAATATCAAATATAAATTCCTTGTTTCAGATTTAGAAAATTTCTTTAATGTAATTAAAAAAGTAAGGGACGGATATTTTAAAATTATTTTCAATGGAGAATTAAATTTTGATGATGATCATACATCCATATGTTCTAAGAATAAATTGAATGTAATAGAAAAATTTGAATTAGGAATTTTATTGCCCATTTGTTGTGGACACAATGGGGCTCTAAGCGAAGCAGAATTTTATTGTCTAAAATATGAATTATATAGAATAAAATTTATTACGAGTTAAAAAAGTTTTTTCTAAGGCAATCATATTTAAATATTAAAATTATTTCTAATTTAATTTATAAAGAATCTTTAGTTATATTGTTTCTATTCCAGATTTCGCCTTTATTATACGCACTCATTAGATTATTTATTTCTCTCATCATCGAGTGTATTTCATCCTTTTCAAATCCTTCATGGTCTTTTAATTTAATTAGGTAATTGTAAGCCTCATCAAATTCCGCTCTTTTTTTATGATATTTAGCTAGGAACAAATAAGATTCTACGATTTCGGCATTGTCTACCTCTTCAGATAAATTGAAATTCCTTTTCAAATTTTCTTTAAAGCAAATAGCAGCTTTATCTTCTTCTCCAATGCAGAAATATAATTTAGCCATTTTATACATTGCGATACCTTCTTTATCTTTGCAAGCGACTGCTTTTTCGTAACACTTAATTGCCTCATTTCGCTTTTCTATTTTTTCATAACAAGATCCGAGTGCAGTCCACATTCTTGAATCATTCGGTTTGGCCTTGGCAGCGTTGAGAAAGTAGTATATTGCATAGTTATACATTTGATGTATTTCATAAGTTTGTCCTAAACCATACCACGCTCTATAATCGTTCGGGTCAATGTCCACCGCAGTACGATAACTTTCAATAGCTGCGGGGATGCTCTTCATTTCTAAGTATTCGTGCCCCATTAAGGTCCAGGCTGATAAAAAGTTGTTATCTAATTTAATAGCCCGCTTAAAGTAAACAACTGCTTTTGCGTGATCTCCTTTAAGACCGTAATAATTGCCTATAACACAGCACGTTTCAGGTCGATATTTATCATTTTGAAAGCATTTAAATGCAAGATTGCTTAAATCGCAGTAATTTTCTTTTATAAATAGGATGTTAGAATAGGTGTCGATATTCTCGTACCGATGAGGATCCAAAAAGAAAAGTTTGTCAAAATATTCTTGTGAGGTTTCGTATTCTATTTTCATATTAGATATAGATATTGATATTCATATATACCATGTAATAAATAAAATGCATGTGCCAAAGTATTTAATAAGAATATTGAATTAGGAAAAATTTCACTAAGAGAGTTTGAGACTATGATAGATTCCTGTTCGTAATTCTTATCAAGTAAAAAATTAGCTAAGTAAAAATATTTAATCCAATGATCTTCTATTTCAGAAAATATTGTCTTCTATAAATTAAACAACATGAATGTGATTAATATTTAATGATAAATTACAATCTCATCTTGTTTTGAAATAATAGTCAACTCCGTCCAAGCACTCCATAAAAACGGAAAACCATTCAATGCCTTTATAAAAATACTTTTAGATTCTTTAAACATTCTCAATTCTCTCAATATTACTCCATAGAGATAAAGCATAAAAGGACTGAGTTCATTATTAACATCAAAAGATGAAAACACGTGTAATAAGTTATTTAATTCTTTACTAGAATAGAATTTCGATCCAAAATCAGAATTTTCCATAAGTTCTTCCTGCTTTTTTTGCTGGATAATCATATATTCAGCATAGTAATATATGAACATAGCTGTAGGATATTTAGGAGTAGCATAATTTTTCAAGACAAAAGAGCATTTTACAAATTCTTTCAAATCAAACAATGCAGAAGCATAATAGACAATGTCTTTTATATCATATTCGTCATACTTCAGTTTATTATAAAAATTTAAAAACTTTTTCGATGCTTCTAAATTCAAACCATCATTATTTAAATTATTTCCCGTGTTCACTAATTTATTCAACCTATTAGACTGATTGCTAGAAGAAAAATTTATCTTGCCTTTTAAGTTATTTACATTAGTGCTAGTAAGAATGTTCTGATTGTAATTTGCCTGATTCAAATTGTTATTGTCGGGTGTTCTTAAGTTTTGCTCTTGTAAATCAATGTTTACATTGTGTTGGTTTGATATGACGCTTTCTCTATCAGAGTGAAACAGTAGTGAAGAAAAGTTGAGTTGCTCTTGTTTATTGAAAATGAGATTTAAATTTTTTTGTGTGATATTTTGATTGTTCTCGAAATTTGTTTGAGGTGAATTGACATCTGTTCGATTTTTTTCCTTTTCTGCTGTGTTTGTGTTAAGTGTAATGTTATTGTAACTTAGGAGCAATTCAGATAGCCTAGTTATATAAATATTTTTTAATGAATAAAATTTTCTATTTTTAGTTTACCATTTACATGTTTCGCTCAATTTGAATTTTTTCAAAATTTTTGTGGCAATTCGAATTTCCTCTGGAATATTGAAAATGGTTCGAATGTTCTTGATTGAATCTAATATGTCATCTAATTTCAGTTTGTGTGTATTTGAAATATTGAAAGCTACATTTTCAACTTCAATATTCATGTTATTATTTAAACTTGCATTATTTTCGCAGTACATTTTTAATTTTTAAATTATTTTAAATTTGAAAATTTTAAATTTTCTTATTTTTATCATAAATTACCTAAATGGTTAGGTAGGTATTTGCATAAATATATGCTAGAAATTTTATAGAGAATTATATTGTGCGTGCTTTAATTTTAATTATAGGGGTATATAATTTCAATTTATATCATTAAAAAAAATTTAAAATTATTTTTATTTATTTAAAATGAAAATGAATATAAAATTTCTAAATATTAAATCATTTTCTATTCTATCAATTCGCAAATTTAACTTTTCATCATCTGCATCATCTATTAGAAATATACCTCCACGAATTGAAGAAAAAATCGGTGAGAAAATTTATATGATACCTAACCACCCATTGAATATTATAAGAAATAAAATTTTTGATTTCTTTGAAAACGACAAAATTTCAACATTAAGAAGCAAACTCCCCCATGAACATAAATTTACAATAAAGGATGATTTCCATCCTATCGTTTCAAAAAAGGAAAATTTCTATGATTTATTAGTGACGGATGATAATGACACAATATCACCTAAAAACACTTACTACCATGATGAACAGAATGTCCTTAGAACACACATGACAGCCCATGATGTTCAAATGATAAAATCAGGCCTGAAATCTTTTATCACACTAGGGGACGTATATAGACGAGATTCAATAGATGCAACACATTATCCTATTTTCCATCAAATAGACGGAGTGAGAGTTTTCGAATATGAACAACTAGCGGAACACGCAAAAAAAGTACACAACATCGATCCCCAAAATCTGACAGAGTCTGTGCTTAATGATATTGTCAGGGACGAATTAAAATTCATCCTTGAAAATCTTAACAAACATATTTTCGGTGAAGTAAAATTCCGTTGGGTGGATGCCTATTTCCCATTTACCAAGCCATCTTATGAGTTAGAAATTTTCTTCAATAATGATTGGTTAGAGGTTCTAGGGTGCGGGTTGTTAAGAACAAAGATCCTCGAGAATACTGGATTGGATCCTAAGAAAAATGTCGCCTGGGCTTTTGGAATTGGCCTTGAGAGACTTGCCATGAAACTTTTTGATGTCAAAGACATCAGACTATTTTGGACAAAAGACTCAAGATTTTTGAATCAATTTTCTGACGGAAAAATAAGAAAATTCAAACCATATTCGAAATATCCTCCCTGCTATAAGGATATTACCTTCTTCATTCCTGAAACTTTTTGTGAAAATGATTTACTTGAGATCATTAGAAACGTCACCGGTGATCTTGTCGAAGATGTAAAATGCATAGATACTTTCACAAATCCCAAAACTAACAAAACTTCAAAATGTTTCAGAATTCTTTATAGACATATGGACAAAACTTTGACTAACGAGGAAATAAATGTTTTCCAAGTACAGATAAGAGAACTAGCACAGAAACATTTAAATCTCGAATTAAGATAGAATAGTAAGATATTATGAGTTATATATAGATTTCACTTGCTTGTTAAATTTATTTGAATTATAACAAATTTTGCTATTAGCAAATTAGAATTGATTTTATTTTTATTATTAAATTAATAACTGAATAAATATTTTGCTAATTAATATTTAAACATATCTGTAAATTTTAAATACTTAAAAATGTCAATTACAAGTCCAAGATTACAATGGATGCAACAAATGTTAATTCATTGCTTCGGAAGGAACAATGAAGATAAAATTTTAGATGATAGAGAGCTTTCTGAAAATCTCTTAAACTTTTTAGCAGGAAAATTAGGTCAGACACTGTTAGTATATTTTCAGAAGCCCTATCGCTTAAATGAAAGAAACGAGAAAGTCGACACTTCTTCAGCCTATGAAATTTTTATTAACTCAGCAAAGTCCTTAGAACTCAGAAACAGGGCAGCTTTTTTTATCAGAATGACAGACAAAGAACTTTCTCAGAGTCAGATGCAAGTTCCATCTGACAACGAAGTAATTTTTGGTGAAGTCACTTGCGATTCAGTGATTGGAATGAACAAAGTTATCTATAACTACATCTACCAAAAATTTGATGAATTCGGTGGAGATGAGATGTCCGAGATAGACCCCGAGCATAGGGCAGAATTCAAAAAGGTCCTTGAAACCTTCGCAAATGAAATGCAGGAGACAGTAGACTCTCTTATTAATGGTGTCAAATTTACTGAAGTCCCGGGGGTCGTAAAGGAATTTATCCTTCGAGAGAACAAAGAGTTTACAAAAGATGGTGAACTTGACACAATTCAACTTAAAATCGAAGATATTTATCAAAGCTGGATTGATACCCTTACTAGGGAAGTCGAAGATATGGACAAAGACCCTCCTATTACAAATGAAGATGAGGGACCTCGTCGTGAATTAGAAAAATGGAAATTCAGAATGCAGAGATTGACTAAAGTTAACGACTTTTTCAAATCATCAGATTACAGAATCATCTCAAAGTTTTTCATCGACTACAAACACCGTCAAAACAATCAAAA
>Ga0169931_10012085_pt1 | contig 12034 bp, 12 predicted proteins | sample Kivu_15m_20L_FD_129675 | JGI IMG/M metagenome (GOLD analysis project Ga0169931, IMG submission 129675) | Freshwater microbial communities from Lake Kivu, Western Province, Rwanda to study Microbial Dark Matter (Phase II) - Kivu_15m_20L... | ecosystem: Environmental > Aquatic > Freshwater > Lake...
GACGCGTACTCGCGCTGCGAATCCAGCACCTTCTTGAAGAACGGGCTCTTGGCCGATTCCTCCGCCGCGATCTTGTCCCAGGTCTTGAGGAACTCGACCAGGATGTCCGGCGGCGTGCGCAGGATCTGCGTGCCGTGCTTGGTGCGCATTTCCTCGATGGCGTCGGCGTTCTGCTTCTGCCACTTCGCCCACCAGCGATAGAGCGTCTCGGTGGCCACCGCCTTGGCGATTTCCTGCTGCGTCGGGTTGAGCGCCTTCCAGACGTCGCCGTTGAACACGACTTCGCCAACGCTCACGTTCTCGTGAATGCCCGGGACATAGTGGTACTTCCACACGTTGTGAAAGCCAAAACGCAGGTCCTCGATGCCGCCCACCCACTCGGCGCAATCGATGGCGCCGCGCTGCGCTGCCGGCATGATCTCGCCGCCGGGCATGTTGACGGTCGCCACGCCCATCTTGTTCCAGACCTCGGCTGCCATGCCGGTCTGCCGGCACTTCAGCCCCTTCAGGTCGGCGAGGTTCTTGATGGGGCGCTTGAACCAGCCGAACGCCTGCGGGCCCGCCGGCAGAACCGGCAGGGGCACCACGTTCAGCTTGAGGATGTCGCGGTAGTACTCCTGGTACAACTCCATTCCGCCGCCTTCATGAAGCCAGCCCATCTGGTCGACGAAATCCATGCCCAGGGCGCCCGGGCCGCCGGTGAACAGGATCCCCGCCTTGTGCTTTCCGACCCAGTAGCCTGCCCAGGAGTGAAAGCCGTCGATCACCTTCTTGTGGGTGGCGTCCAGGACTTCGAACGCGGGAACGACCTGACCCGCGGGCAGGGTTTCGATCCTCAAGCTGCCGCCTGAGAGCTTGGCGGTCTGGTCGGCAAAGTACTTGAAGTTCTCGTACAGGGTCAGCGATGCGGGCCAGGAAGCCTGCATTTTCAGGCTGGTTTGCGCCTGCGCGGACCCGGCAAACGCGCCTACACAGGCGAGCGCGACAAGCGCGCGATGAAGCCTCTTAGTCATGGTCTACCTCCTCCAGGATGGATTTTTACGATGCAATAGGCAGGGTAGCCTTGCGGCTGCCCCCGGTCAAGCAACAGCGCCGCTATTTCTTCTTGCCCTCGGCTTTCGCAGCCGGCTTCGTCTTCTCCGGCCAGTAGTGGTTGGCCGCGAAGGAGTAGGGCGGGTACATGAAGCGCTTGGCGGGTACCACTTTCGACGCCCACTCGCGCTGCGAATCCAGCACCTTCTTGAAGAACGGGTTCTTGGCCGATTCCTCGGCCGCGATTTCGTCCCAGGCCTTGAAGAACGCGGTCAGGATCTCCGGCGGCGTGCGCAGGATCTGCGTGCCGTGCTTGGTGCGCATCTCTTCGATGGCGTCGGCGTTCTGGCGCTGCCACTTCACCCACCAGCGCAGGAAGGTTTCCACCGTCGCCGAACGCGCTGCCTCCTGCTGCTGCGGGCTCCAGCTCTTCCAGACGTCGGTGTTGATGATCAGCTCGCCGATCGACGCGCTCTCGTGCATGCCCGGCGTGTAGTGGTACTTCCAGACCTGCGGCAGGCCGAGGCGCACGTCTTCGACTCCGCCCACCCACTCGGCGCAGTCGATCACGCCGCGCTGCGCGGCCGGGATGATCTCGCCGCCCGGCATGTTGACCGTCTGCATGCCCATGCGCTGATAGATCTCGGCGACGATGCCGGTCTGGCGGCACTTCATGCCCTTGAAGTCGGCGAGGTTCTTGATCGGCCGCTTGAACCAGCCGAGCGCCTGCGGGCTCGCCGGGAGGATCGGGAATGCGATGACGTTGAGCTTGAGCTCCTTGGTGTAGAAGTCCCACCACAGGTCCAGGCCTCCGCCCTCGTACATCCAGCCCAGGTAGTCCATGTGGTCCATGCCGGCGATGCCGGCAGGCGTGGCCGAGAACAGCGTCGCGGCCTTGTTCTTGCCGACCCAGTAGTAAGAAATTCCGTGGCCGCCATCGATCACCTTCTTGTGCGTGGCGTCCAGGATTTCGAACGGCGGCACGATCTGCCCCGCGGCCATGGCCTCGATCTTGACCTGCCCGCCGGTGAGCTTGTCCATGCGATCGGCGAAGAAGCGGAAGTTGTCCTGCAGCGTCAGCGCCGCCGGCCAGGTGGACTGGAACTTGTGGGTCTTGACCCCCGATGCCGCTGGCGCAGCGGGCTGCTGGGCGAATGCCGTGGCCGCGAAGGCGGCCATGGCGAGCGCAACAATGGGTTTGAGGCTGGTTCGCATAGGAGGTCTCCCGAGAGGAAGGCCGATGGTAGGAGCCCGATCCGGCGCTGTCAATGAAGCCTACATGCACGACAATGGGCACATGAAGATCGAAAAACTGGAAACCCTGCGCCTGGGCGAATTCCCCAACCTGGTCTGGGTGCGCCTGCACACCGACCAGGGCCTGGTCGGGCTGGGCGAGAGCAACTTCGCCGCCCAGTCCATCGAGACCTACCTGCACGAGTACGTCGCGCCCCGGGTGCTGGGTCGCGATCCGCTGCAGATCGAGGCCCTAACGCGCAGCCTGCAGGGCTACCTGGGCTACCGCAGCTCGGGCGTGGAAACCCGGGCGATCTCGGCCGTGGACATCGCCCTCTGGGATCTGTTCGGCAAGACCTGCTGCATGCCCCTGTACCAGGTGCTGGGTGGCGCCAGCCGGGCAGCGATCCGGACCTACAACACCTGCGCCGGCTACCGCTACATCCGGGATGCCAGCCAGCAGACGTCGGCCAACTGGGGCGTGGCCGACGGCAAGGCCGAGGGGCCCTACGAGGACCTGGAGGGGTTCCTCAACCGGGCCGATGAGGTGGCGCAATCGCTGCTGGAACAGGGCATAACGGCGATGAAAATCTGGCCCTTCGACACCGCCGCCGAGGCGAGCGACGGCTGGCACATCTCCGGGCCGGACCTGGAGCGGGCGCTGGAGCCGTTCCGGAAGATTCGCAAGGCCGTGGGCAACCGCATGGACATCATGGTGGAGTTCCATTCGCTGTGGCGCCTGCCACCCGCGCAGCGCATCGCGCGCGCGCTCGCGGAGTTCGACACCTACTGGCACGAAGACCCAATCCGGATGGATTCGCTGGACCTGCTCAAGCAATACGCTGCCCACTCGAAGGCGCCCATCTGCGGCTCGGAAATCCTCGCTGGGCGCTGGAGTTTCAAGGATTACCTGCGGACCGGCGTCGCGGGCATCGTAATGTTCGACCTCGCCTGGTGCGGCGGAATATCGGAAGCGCGCCGCATCGCCGCGCTGGCCGACGCCTGGCAACTGCCGGTGGCGCCGCACGACTGCGTCGGCCCGGTGGTGTACATGGCCTCGTGCCACTTCTCCACCTGGTGCCCGAACGCGCTGGTGCAAGAATCGGTGCGCGCCTTCTACACCGGCTGGTACCACGAACTGGTGACGAAGGTCCCGCAACCGGTGCAGGGAATGATCGCCGCGCCCAACGGCCCGGGCCTGGGCTGCGAGCTGCTCCCCGAACTCTGGAAACGCAAGGACGCCTTCATCCGCACCTCGCAATAAAGCGCAAAAACAGGGACAGTCCACGTTTTCCCAGCGGAAAACGTGGACTGTCCCTGTTTTCCAGTTCTTCAGTCCAGGCGGACGATGACGCCTTCGAGGTCTTTCGAGGGTGCCGGATAGCGCTGCATCACCAGCGGGTCGTGGCCGGGGATGATGTGCGCCGGGGAGTCCGCCAGCGCGCGCAGCCGCGCATAGCCCTGGGCCATGTCGCCCACGTTGTAGACGATCGGGAACGGCCGCACCTGCTCCATGTTGGCGTAGAAGTGGGAGGCGTCCGAGGCCAGCACCACCCAACCGCGCCGCGTTGCCACCCGCACCACCTGCAGCCCCATGGTGTGGCCGCCAATGAGGTGCAGCGACACCCCGGGCGCGATCTGCGCATCGCCGTCGTGGAAGCGCACGCGCCCGGCGTAGACGCGGCGCACCATGCCCACCACGTCCTCGACCTCGTAGGCGCCGCGAAACACCGGTTCGCTCATGTGGCGCCCCGTGGCGTAGCGCATCTCGTGGTCCTGCAGATGGAAATCCGCCTGCGCGAACAGCTCGAAATTGCCGATGTGGTCGTAATGCAAGTGCGTGACGACCACGTCCTTCACCGCCGCCGCGTCGCAGCCCAGCAGCGCGAGGCCCGCCGAGGGACAGCGGATGTGGTCGCGCTGGCGCTTGGCGGCCATGGCCGCCGAGAAACCGGTGTCGACCACGATGTCTTGCCTGGCGCCCCGCACCAGCCAGACGAAGTAGTCCAGGGGCATCGGGCCGTCGTGCTCGTCGTGCGGCAGGCCCCCCAGGAAGTTCTCCGCGGCACGGCGCGCATGGTGAGCGTACTTGATCGCGTAGACCTCGTAGTGCGGCATGTCGTTCTGCGTCGTCCTCATGCCAGCGTAACCCGGGCGACCTTGCGCTTGCCGACCTGCACCACGTAGGCGGCGCCCTTCGCTAGCACCAGAGAGCGCTCGGCGACGCGCTCGCCATCCACGCGGACACCACCCTGTTCGATCAACCGGTTGGCCTCGGTCGCGCTCGGCGCCAGCGCCGCCTGACGCAGCAACTGCGTGATCGGCATGCCGCCGGGCGGCGCACTCAGGGTCAGCTCGGGCATCTCCGAGGGCAGCGCGCCGTCGCGGAAGCGGGAATTGAACTCCTCGCCGGCGCGCGCGGCGGCGGCGCGGCCATGGAAGCGCTCGACGATCTCCAGGGCGAAGGCGAACTTGACCTCGCGCGGATTGCCGCCCTCGGCCACGGCGCGCTTTTTCTCCCGGATGCGCGCCATCGGCTCGAACGACAGCAGTTCCAGGTACCGCCACATCAGCTCGTCCGATATCCGCATCAGCTTGCCGAAGATCTCGGCCGGCAATTCGGCGATGCCGATGTAGTTGCCAAGCGACTTGGACATCTTCTCCACGCCGTCGGTGCCTTCCAACAACGGCATGGTCAGGATGCACTGTGCTTCCTGGCCGAAGTCCTTCTGCAGCTCGCGCCCCACCAGCAGGTTGAACTTCTGGTCGGTGCCGCCCAGTTCGACATCGGCCTTCATCGCGACCGAGTCGTAGCCCTGCATCAGCGGATAGAGCAGCTCGTGCATCGAGATCGGCTGGCCCGACTTGTAGCGCTTGGCGAAGTCGTCGCGCTCCAGGATACGTGCCAGGGTGTAGCGCGCGCAAAGGCGGATCATCCCCTCGGCGCCCAGCTTGTCCGACCACTCGGAGTTGAACATCACCTGCGTTTTCTCCGGGTCCAGGATCTTGGCCATCTGCGAGCGGTAGCTCTTGGCGTTCTCCAGGATCTGCTCGCGCGACAGCGGCCGCCGCGTGGCGTTCTTGCCGGTGGGGTCGCCGATCATGCCGGTGAAGTCACCGATCAGGAACTGCACCTGGTGGCCGAGGTCCTGGAAGTGGCGCAGCTTGTTGATCACCACGGTGTGCCCCAGGTGCAGGTCGGGCGCGGTGGGGTCCAGGCCCAGCTTCACCCGCAGCGCGCGCCCGGTCTTGAGCTTGCGGACGAGCTCTTCCTCCAAGATGAGTTCGTGGCAGCCGCGCTTGATGGCCTCAAGGGCCTCTGGAACCGGAATCGTCATTTCTTGGTAAACTTGCGCAGGCGTCTGATAAGAAAAGAATTCTAGCCGAACCATGCGGGCGGGGACTTGATTCAGAACCTTTCTCTGGCCAGGGCGGGCGTGCTCGCCGCTTTGGCCCTGTCCGGCGTGGTCGCCGCGCTCGCCACCATCAGCGAGGCGCCGGACGCGCGATTGCTCCTGCCCAAGGCCACGCTTCCCGAGACACTCACGATCGCGGTTGACGAGGCATTGATTCCCTCCCCGGCGAGTTACATCCGCGAGGAACGCTTCCAGCGCGGCGACACCGTCGCCAACCTTTTTGCGCGGCTCGGCATCGGTGAGCCGGACGCCCGCGCGTTCGCCCGCCTGCCCCAGGTACGCCTGTTCCGCCCCGGCACCACGGTCACCGCAGACGTTCGGCCCGACGGGACGCTGGTCCTGCTCACGTTCCTTTCGCCGCGCGACAAGCTGGTGCGCGTCGAGCGGGACGGCGCCGTCCTTGCGGCCACCGAATCGCCGGCTGAACTCACAACGCGCCAGGAATTGAAGTCTGCCGAGATCCGCAGCTCGCTGTTCGCTGCGACCGATGCCGCGGGGATCCCGGACTCTGTGGCGATGCAGCTGGCGGACATTTTCGGCGGCGACGCCGACTTCCACCGCGATTTGCGCCGGGGCGACCGCCTTGCCGTGGTCTACGAGATGCATATGCTGGATGGGCGCGCGCTGCGCGCCGGGCGCGTACTGGCCGCGGAGTTCGTCAACCAGGGCCGCAGCATCCGCGCGGTGTGGTTCGCTGCTATGGACGCCGAGGGGCGCCGCAATGGGGGCTTCTACGCGCCGGATGGCAAGAACCTGCGCAAGGCTTTCCTCCGTTCGCCGCTGGAATTCTCCCGGGTGAGTTCAGGCTTCGGCATGCGCAAGCACCCGTTCCTGCAAACCTGGCGCGCGCACCAGGGCGTGGACTACGCCGCGCCGGTCGGAACGCGAGTGCGCGCCGCCGGCGATGGCGTAGTGGAGTTTGCCGGTCGCCAGGGCGGCTACGGCAACGTGGTGATCCTGCGCCATGGCGGCAATAACACCACCCTCTATGCGCACCTGAATGGCTTCGCGTCGGGCATCCGCAAAGGCGCGCGCGTGGCCCAGGGCAGCACGATCGGCTTTGTCGGGCAGACGGGCTGGGCGACCGGGCCCCACCTGCACTACGAGTTCCGGGTCGGCGGCACTGCGCGCGATCCGCTGCGCATGGCCCTGCCTGCGGCCCTGCCAGTGCCGACCGCCGAGCTGGCCTCTTTCCGCACCCAGGGCGCGCCACTGCTCGCGCAGCTGGATTTCCTCTCCGGGACGCGCATCGCGCTGTTCGAGTGAACCGCCGTTGGCCGGCCGTGCTTGAGTAATCTGTACGCGGGACTGATGTCGGGCACCAGCATGGACGGTGCCGACGCCGTGATCGCGGACCTCGGTGGCCCGCGTCCTCGGGTCCTGGCCCACAGCCACGTCGCGTTCGACCGTTCCCTGCGCGCCGAGCTGCTGGCACTCAACGCGCCAGGAGACAATGAACTGGAGCGTGCGGCGCTTGCGGGCAACGCTCTCGCCCGCCACTATGCGCAGGCGATCGATGCACTGAACCTCCCCGCGCATGGCACGGTGCGCGCCATCGGTTGCCACGGCCAAACCATCCGCCATCGGCCCGAGAAGGGTTACACGCTCCAGATCGGCAATGCCGCGCTCCTGGCGGAGCTGACCGGCCTCGCGGTGGTGGCCGATTTCCGCAGCCGCGACGTTGCCGCCGGCGGGCAAGGTGCGCCGCTTGCGCCGGCGTTCCATGCCGCCATGTTCTCCAGCGCTGAAGAGGACCGAGTGGTGCTCAACCTCGGCGGGTTCGCGAACATCACCTGGCTGCCCCGCACCGGCGCGGTCGTTGGCTTCGATACCGGCCCGGCCAACTGTCTCATGGACCTTTGGGCAGCTCGCCACCTGGGCACGACGCACGACGAGGGCGGCGCCTGGGCCGAGGGCGGCGCAATCGACAGCGGGCTGCTGGAACGCTTCCTCAAGGACCCCTATTTCACGGCGCCGCCGCCCAAAAGCACGGGGCGCGACCTGTTCAACAGCGCATGGCTGGATGCGAGGCTCAAAGGCGGCGAGGACCCGCGCGCAGTACAAGCAACGCTGCTGGAACTCACCGCGCGCAGCATCGCGGGCGGCATTGCGCTGACGCTGGCGAGCCCGCGGCGCGTGATCACCTGCGGCGGTGGCGCACGCAATACCTCGCTATGCAGAAGGCTCGCGGAGTTGCTTGGACCTGCGGCAGTGGAAGGCAGCGACCAGCACGGCATCGCGCCGGATCGGGTGGAAGCAACCGCTTTTGCGTGGCTCGCGCAACAAGCGATGGAGGGAAAGGCGGGCAATCTGCCGGCCGTTACCGGTGCGCGAGGGGAGCGGGTGCTGGGAACGATCTACCCAGGCTAGCGAGGTCGGCAGCGCGGATGCGGGCGGCTGAAGCGCGCCCCGCAAAAGCAAACGGGGGGGCGCCCCCGTCCGGAAACCGTGGACTGTCCCTGTTTTACGCCGAGAAGGAGGATCCGCAGCCGCAGGTGGTGGTGGCGTTCGGGTTCTTGATCACGAACTGCGCGCCTTCCAGGCCCTCGCTGTAGTCGATCTCGGCGCCGACCAGATACTGGTAGCTCATCGGGTCGATGAGCAGCATGACACCGTCCTTCTCCATCACGGTGTCGTCTTCGTTCTTGACCTCGTCAAAGGTGAAGCCGTACTGGAAGCCCGAGCAACCCCCGCCCGACACGAACACCCGCAACTTCAACTCGGGGTTGCCTTCTTCCTCGATCAGCTGCTTCACCTTCCCTGCCGCGTTGTCGGTGAAGACCAGCGGCGCCGGCATTTCAGTCACTGCGTTCATCGTCTGCTCCTGTTGTCCCGATTCAGGAGGCGAGCTTGAGCTCGACCGCCTTGCTTGCGTCCGCGCCGTGGTGCACCAGGCGCCCCTCGACCACCGCGCCCTGCTGGACCTCGATGCCCTTGTAGTGCACGTCCCCTTTGACACGGGAACTGGCCTGGAGTTCGAGCGACTCGTGGCAATGCACCGGCCCGTTGATGGCGCCGTTGACCACGATGTGCGCCGCCTGTGCCTCACCGTCGATCCGCGCGTGCTCCGACACCACCAGGGTGCCCGCCTGATCAGGCAGCGAGGACACGTTGCCGCGCACCGCGCCATCCAGGCGCAAGCCGCCGCTGAAGAACACATTGCCTTCGATGCGCGTCGTGGCGCCAATCAGGCTGTCGATTCGATTCTGTGGCTTGCTCGGCCTGCGAAACATGATTCACGCTCCTTGCACCGGACCCTTCAGCCCGGCGTCGCTTTCGCGGTCGCTATCGCTGCAGGCGACCCGTTCTCGAAAATCCGTACCTGCACCGCCCCCACCTTGGCCTTGGGGCTGACCCGGAAAGACCCCTCGATCCGCTGGAAGTGCTTGAAAGAGAATCGAAAAGCAGGCGCGCTGGTATCCGCGCCATCCGGAATCATAATGGTAGCACTCCGGCCGTCTTCCGTCATGTTCACGGCCAGTTCCAGGCGGCCGGCGAAATCCCTGCCTTTGCGCACCGCAGAGGCGCGCAACAGCACCCGATAGCGATACTCGCCCGCCACGGACTCCGGTTCAACCTTGAAGCGCAGGATCCCGATCGGTGCGGCGGCGGCTGCCGCCTCCGACGACAGCATGCTCTCGAAGACCGCCAGCTCCTCGCGCAGGCGCGCGTTGTCCTGCTCCAGGCTCCGGATCTGCTGCGCCAGCTTCTGCTGTGACGTGCGTTCGATGGACAGCCGGCTGTCGGCGGCGTTGGCCGAGGCACGCAGACTGTTCAACTCGCCGCGCGTGGCGGCGAGGTCGGAGCGCACCTTGGCCAGTTCCTGCTCGATCTCGCCGCGGTCAAAACCCGCGAAACGGCGTCCCGCGTCGTAGATCCAGGCCGCCAGCGCCGCGGAAAAAGCGAACAGGATCGCGAGCAGCAGCCAGCGTAGGTACCAGGGCACATGCGTGCGCACCGATACCCTCGGGGCGGCGATCCCGAAGCGCTGGCGCAGCTTTGAGAGGCGGCGCGCCACCTTTTCCCTGCTAAGGCACCACCGGCGCCAGCTGCAAGCCGAGTGTCTCGGGGAAACCGAACATGATGTTCATGTTCTGCACCGCCTGGCCGGAAGCGCCTTTCATTAGGTTGTCGATCACCGACAGCACCACCAGCGTGTCGGAACTGCTTGCGCCTTCACGCGGACGGTGAACCGCGATCCGGCACACGTTGGCGGCACGCGCCGAGCGGGTATCCGGGTGGCTGCCGGCAGGCAGGATATCCACGAACGGCTCTCCCGCGTAGCGCTTCTCGAACAGCCCCTGAAAATCCGCCTCCCGGGTGATCCGCGCGTACAACGTGGCGTGGATGCCGCGGATGATCGGGGTCAGGTGAGGCGCAAACACCAGGCCCACCTCGCGGCCCGCGGCCTTCGCCAGGCCCTGCCGGATCTCCGGCCAATGGCGGTGGCCCGGGACGCCGTAGGCCATGAAATTGTCGGCAGCCTCGGCATACATCAGGTGCAGTTCCATCTTGCGCCCGGCGCCGGACACACCGGACTTCGCGTCCGCAATCAAGTGGCCCACGTCGACGACGCCGGCCTCGACCAGTGGCAACAGGCCCAACTGCACCGCCGTCGGGTAGCAGCCGGGATTGGCGACCAGACGAGCGCCGCGGATCTGGTCGCGATTGACCTCGCAAAGTCCGTACACCGCCTCGGCCAGCAGTTCAGGGGCGGCATGCTTCACCTTGTACCAGTGCTCCCACTCGGCCACATCCTTGAGGCGGAAATCGGCCGAGATGTCGATGACGCGGACGCCGGCGGAGAGCAGCGCGCGCGCCTCCCCCATGGCAACGCCATTGGGCGTGGCAAAGAACACGACGTCGCAGGCCTTCAGGTCGGCCTGGTCCGGGTGCGAGAACGTCAGCGCAACGCGTCCGCGCAGGCTGGGAAAGACCGCGCTCACCGCCTTGCCGGCCTCCTGCCGCGACGTGATCGCGGTCAACTCGGCCTCCGGGTGCTGCACCAGCAGCCGCAGCAGTTCCACCCCGGTGTATCCGGTGCCGCCAACGATTCCCACTTTGATCATCGAGAACTCCCGCTGCGCGTAGGACCAGTACTGCAAACAAAAAAGCCGCCTTGCGGCGGCTTTCGGAATCCGGGGCGGATCGCCCCGGGGTTCAGCGTTTCGAGTACTGCTTGCGCCGCCGCGCCTTGTGCAAGCCGACCTTTTTTCGCTCCACTTCGCGCGCATCCCGGGTCACCAGGCCTGCGGCGCTGAGGACCGGCTTGAGCGCGGCATCATACTCGATGAGCGCGCGCGTCAGGCCGTGGCGCACCGCGCCAGCCTGGCCGTTCTCGCCCCCGCCCTGCACGTTCACCGCGATGTCGAAGCTCGCCTGGCTCTTGGTGAGCTCGAGGGGCTGGCGCACCACCATGCGGCCGGTTTCGCGGCCGAAGAATTCGTCCACCGGCTTGCCGTTGACGATGAACTGGCCCTTGCCAGCCTTGAGGAACACGCGCGCGACGGCGCTCTTGCGCCGCCCGGTACCGTAGTAGTAATCACCGACCATGTCAGATTTCCAGTGCCTTGGGTTGTTGCGCCGAATGCGGGTGCTTGGAATCGGCGTAGATCTTGAGCTTGCGCAGCATCGCGTTGCCAAGCGGGCCCTTGGGCAGCATGCCCTTGACCGCCTGTTGCAGAGCGCGCCCGGGGAAGCGGGCGTTCAGCTTCGCAAAATCGGTTTCCTTGATACCGCCGGGGAACGTGGTGTGGCGGTAGTACTTCTTGCCCAGTTCCTTGCGGCCGGTGACACGCACCTTGCCCGCATTGACCACGACCACGAAGTCGCCGGTGTCCACGTGCGGCGTGTACTCGGGCTTGTGCTTGCCGCGCAGGCGCATCGCGATCCGCGAGGCGAGCCGGCCCAGCACCTTGTTCTGGGCGTCGACGATGTACCAGTCGTGGACGGCGGTCTCGGGTTTGGCGCTGTAAGTCTTCATCGGCTCGTGGCGGTTGTGCGGCTGGAGAAAAGGCGCGAATGGTATCAAAAAACAGCGCAACTTGTTGAGGTTGCTTACGAATTGTCCGGCGTGCCGCACCGCTCGGGCGGGCGGCGCGGGCCCATCCAGGATAATGCCCATCTTACTGCGTTGCAATATGTTTTAAATCATTTAAAATCATCGACTTGTGAACAGGGGGAGGGGGAATATGGACTGCACGGTGCGATGGAGCGGGGAAGGCATGTCGTTCCTGGCGGAGACGGGGAGCAACCACCTGCTGACGATGGATGGGGCCCCGGATGGCGGCGGCCGCAACCTCGCGCCGCGCCCGATGGAAACCCTGCTGGCAGGGGCCGGCGGCTGCACGGCC
>Ga0169931_10012086_pt1 | contig 12034 bp, 7 predicted proteins | sample Kivu_15m_20L_FD_129675 | JGI IMG/M metagenome (GOLD analysis project Ga0169931, IMG submission 129675) | Freshwater microbial communities from Lake Kivu, Western Province, Rwanda to study Microbial Dark Matter (Phase II) - Kivu_15m_20L... | ecosystem: Environmental > Aquatic > Freshwater > Lake ...
ATGCCGGTGCGGCCGACGAGCTGGTTCGGCACCAGAAGCAGCTCGATCTGCTGCAGGGCGAACTGCTGGAGTCGTGGCGACGCAGCTTCGCCATCCGTCGCGTCCGCGGATTGTCGCCCGAGCAGCTGACCGGGGCGACGTACACCGCGTTGGAGCTGTACCAACCGGTGCGCGGCAAGGCGCTGGCCGATTGGGAGGCCAACAACGAGGCCGATCCGGCCGCGCGGGACGATGCGCGAAAGCGGCAAGCCTTCGTCAACGCCGCGGTGGCGACCAATATGTGGGATACGGTCGAAGATCTGATCGTCACGCGATTCTCGTTGCCGGCTGGCTCGCCCCAGGACGGGTTCTTCGCCACGGTCGATCAGGCGCTGACGATCCAGAACGAGCCGACCTACCAGAATTGGATCAAGCCCGCTGCGGGGAATTTGATCGAACGCCTGCTGGCGATGGACAATGCGGAGCAATTCGTCGAGCAGCTCTACCTGAGCGTCGTCTGCCGGCTGCCCGACGACCAAGAGCGGCGGATGGTCGGCGAATTGCTCGACCGCCACGCGGCAGAGCGGGCGGCGATCGTGCCGGAACTGGTGTGGGGCTTGTTGGCCTCCGCGGAGTTTCGTTTCGTGCTGTAGTCGCGGTCCCCGGCAGCCCGCTTCCTTCCCCCCGTTGACCGCCCCACTCGGAACGGCCTCTCGCATGAGCAACCCCTCCTACCGACCGTGCGGTTCGTTCCAGCACGCCATCGGCCGCCGCCAGTTCATGGGCGACTTCCTGACCGGCCTGGGCGCCGCGGCGGGAGCCAGTTTGTTCTCCCACCCGCTGGGAGCGGGAGAGATCGCCAAGCACGGCAAATCGGTGGTGGTGGTCTTTCTCGACGGCGGCATCAGCCAGTTCGAGTCGTGGGATCCGAAATCCGATTCGGAGACCGGCGGGCCGTTCAAAGCGATTCCGACGACGGTCCCGGGCATCCACATTTCCGAACTGCTCCCGTACACCGCCCAGCAGATGCACCACATGGCGCTGATTCGCAGCATCCGCACCGATCTGGACGATCACGGGTTGGCGAAGAACATCGTCCGCTGCGGCCGGCAGACGCGGTCGGCCACCGAGTATCCCGAATTGGGCGCGGCGGTCGCCAAGGGTCTGGAACGGGACGAGTTTCCGCTGCCCGGCCACATCCAGACGACGCTCGCTGGCGTCGGCGGTCGAGCGAACAATGCCGCCTACTTGGGACCGCGGTACGCCGGCGTCGTCGTCGGCGCCGAAAAAGGGGGCGTGGTCAACACCCAGTTGCCCGACGGCATGACGGTGACCGCCGACAGCCGACGGCACGACTGGCGGCGGTTCGCCAACGACCGACTGCGGAGCAAGATCCGAACGGCGGAGATCGACGCGTACACCCAGTGCTACGAACAGGCCTTGCGGTTGATGGAGCGCCGCGACCTGTTCGATATCGGCCACGAACCCGAGTCGGTCCAGGAAGCGTACACCAAAACGGAATTCGGCAAGCAGTTGCTGCTGGCCCGGCGGCTCGTCGAGCAGGAAGTCCCCTTTGTCGAAGTGAATTGGGGAGGCTGGGACTTCCACCACAACAACTTCGAATTCCACCTGCACTACGTCAACCATTTCTTCGATCGTCCGTTCGCCTACTTCATCTCCGATCTGGCCCAGCGCGGACTGTTGGAGAGGACCCTGGTGGTGGTGATGACCGAATTCGGCCGCACCCCCAAGATCAACGTGGGCTACGGCCGCGATCACTACCCCAACGCCTGGTCGATCGCCTTGGCCGGCTGCGGCATCCAGCATGGCGCGGTGATCGGCAAGACCGATGCCAAGGGGATTGAAGTCACCGACCGACAGGTTGACCACCGCCACCTGTTCCACACCTACCTGCAAGCCGTCGGGATCGATTCTTCGGGCGAATTCGACGTGGCGGGGCGGCAGGTGCCGATCGCCGACCCTGCCTACGGACCTATCGAGGAGCTGCTGGCATGACAACGGCCGCCACGCCTGCCGACGAGCCATCGACCGCCCCCCCCGCCTTCGAGGCGAAGGCGACCCGTGCGGTCCACGATTGGGCGCACGATTCCAAGCTGCTCTGCTGCCGCGTCGACCCGACGGGCCGCTATGTCGTCGCCGGCGCCCTCGATTCCACGATCCAGCGGTGGGAGATCGCGACCGGCGCCAAGTCGACGTTGGCCGGACACGAAAACTGGGTGCGAACGCTCGGCTTTTCGCCCGACGGCGCCACGCTCTACTCCGGCGGCTACGACGGACGCTTGCTCGTCTGGGAGACTGCCGCCGACGCCCCCCAGCCTGTGCGCACGATCGCCACCGGCCACGGCTGGTTGCGCGGCTTGGCCGTCAGCAGCGACGGACAGCGGCTGGCGACCTGCGGCAACGACCGGATGGTACGCGTCTGGTCGGCCGCCGACGGCCAACTGCTCCGCGAACACGCCGGGCACCCGCAGATCGCCTACTGCGTCCATTTCGTGCCGGGATCGCACGACTTGGTCAGCGGAGACGTCATCGGCAACGTCTTTCACTGGCGGGGCGACAACGGTCAGTTGGAGCGCCAATTCGACGGAGCGGAAATCCACAACCTGATTGGCGATCTTGCTCCCTTCGGCGGCATCGTCAATCTGGCCTTCAGCCCCGATGGAAAGCGGCTGACGGCTTGCGGCCTGCATAAAACGACCAACGCCCCCGCCGGAAATCGGCGGGCCGTGGCCCTCTCGTTCGACTGGGCCACCGGCGAAAAATACCCCAAGCAGGAGTCTTTGACCAAGGAATTGGACGGGACCATGTGGCGGGCGCTTTACCATCCCAGCGGCGTGATGCTCGGCATCGTCGAAAAAGAAATCGGCTTCTGGAAGGATGGCGAGGAAGACGCCTTCCACATGGCCGCGACCCCGAGCGAGATCTACGATCTCGATTTCCATCCCAACCAAATCGATCTGTTCACCGCCCATTACGACGGACACGTGCGCAGCTGGCGGTGCGCCGCCGGTTGATGCCGCTCGAAGCTCTCGAGCAGGCCGCGTCGCCTGGCGTCCGAGGGCGCGCGTGATGCGTCTGCCCGGCGCGGACCCCTGGCGGGCAAACCCGGCGCCCCGCGGTTGCGCGGCGCCCCGCGGTTGCACGGCGCCCCGCGCGTCGTCCGGTCGGCCCGCCCCCGACGCACGTACGGCGCCGATCCGTCGCGGCGCCGGGCCCTCCGCCTCGGCCGAAGGGCCGCTTGTTCTTCGCCCGCTCCGACTTCTTGAGGGTTGCGCCGTCCGCCAACGCGGTCGCCGCTCCTCGCGGAGCCGCCCCGCGAGCGAAGGCGCGGGTTCCCGCGCGGCGCACGGTCCGTAAGTTCCTTCCCGGTCTCCTGGCCGAGGCGGTCGCTGCCCTCCCGTCGCCACGACGAGCGTCCGGTCCGCGAGGCGTGGAGGCGGTGCGGCGACGGCGCACTTTCTGGCGAGGCGGTCGCGTCGCCGCACCGCTCGCACGCGTCGCCAACGCGTCCAGTCGCCTGTCCTCGGGACCCTTGCTCGGGGCCCTTGCTCGGGGCTCGTCGGCCTTGCCGAGGCCCGCGGCGTTCGGCCAACCTTCGGCCTTCGCCGGGGAGTCGCGGCGGTCGGATTCGCCGGAGTCTCACCGGCGGCGGCGGACGAGCAGCGCGTGCGGCACGTCGCCGCGAGAGGCGGGGGAGCTGTCGGACGCCGTGCCACGCCGCGTTCGCCGCCTGGGCGGCGGTGCGCCGCCCCCGAGCCGGGCCAGGAATACAATTTCGGAGGGCAGGCGAGGGCCCCGCGGAGCTTCCTGGGTCGTTCGGCTTCCTGCCGACGTGCGGCCGAGAGGGCTCGCAGGAGGGACCGGCCCTGGACGTACCCGCGCGGCGTGCAGGTCGTGCGAGGCAGGGCCCCTTGCGTCGCCGGCCTGTTGAGCCTTGCGCCGTGCCCGGGCCGCCGCGCGTCTTGCGCCTCCGGCGTGCTGCTTTGTGAGGAGCGGCGGCGCGGGTTCCTTCGCGGCGGAAGGATCGCGAGGACGTTCCTGCGGGGGCGGGCGGGGGCTTCGGGAGGGGACGATGAGCGGCATCTACTTCGCGTACGACGCCTCGCTCCACGGCGACTGGATCGCCCGGTAAGCCGTGCGGATGGCGGCGCATGCCTCCCCTCGGGTGCTGAATCTGCTGCACGTCCGCGCGGCCACGAGCGACGATCCCGCCGCGGAGTCGCGGCTGGCGGCGATCAGCCAACATTGCCGGCGCGAAGGGGTCGTGTGCGAGGCGCGGTCGTTGCCCCCCGCCGCGTCGCTGGCCGCCGCTTTGCAACACGAAGTGCCCGCGGGGGAAGGGAGCTTTTTGATCTGCGGGACGCGGCGCGGCGAGCGGGGTCGGAGCGGCGGGGGCGGGAAGTTGGCGGAAGAAATGCTGCGTTCCGGACACTGCCATGTGCTGGCGATGCACGTCGTCTCGCCCGGGTTGTTGGGATTGCCGCGGAACGTCTTGCTGCCGATCGCGGGACGTCCGCGCGGCCTGAACTCGGGCATTTTGTGGCTGGAATTGCTCGGTCCCGATGCAACGCAGATACGCATTCTGCACGTCGCTCAGGTCGGGCGGCGGCGCTGGCGTCACCTGACGCCTTGTGCGGTCGAGAGTCTTTGCCGTGCGGGGCAGGCTGCTTGCGACCGGATCGAGCACGAGCTGCAGCGTCGGCTCCGCGGGACGCCGTGCGTGGCGGAGTCGCAGGCCGTGGTCTCGGACGACATCGCCCGCGAGGTGGTGTTGACGGCCAACCGGACGCATACGCGGCTGATCCTACTGGGGGCGTCGGAGCGGTCGCTCTCCGCGCGATTGGCGACGCTGAGTCCGATCGACGGCGTGCTGCGTACCGCCTCCTGCGACGTGGGCATTTATCGAGGCCCGCCATGACCGCATCGCTGGGGCAAATCCACGAGGTCTCGACGGCCGAAGCGTACGCGCTGCTGGGGAGCGGCCCCTGCGGGCTGGACGCCGCCGAGGCGCGTTCGCGGCTGCTGGACGTCGGTCCCAACGAGCTTTCGGCTCCGCCGCGAGGGCGGTGGATCCGGCGGCTGGCGAAACAGTTTCTCAATTTCCTCAGTCTGCTGCTCGATGCAGCGGCGGCGGCCTGTTTCGCGGCCGACGCGCTCCAGCCCGGGGAGGGCATGCACCTGCTCGGCTGGGCCTTGCTGGCCGTGGCGCTGATCAATGGGGCGTTTGCCTTCCTGCAGGAAATGCGGGCGGAGCGGGCGATGGAGGAATTGAAAAAATTCCTGCCGCATGCGACGTGGGTGATTCGCGGCGGCGAGGAGCGGCGAGCGCCGGCCGCCACGCTCGTCCCGGGGGACCTGGTGCGGCTCGGGGAGGGCGACCGCATACCGGCCGACATGCGGCTGACGTCGGCCGAGGAACTGCTGGTCAACAACGCGCCGCTGACGGGCGAGTCGCGTTCGCTGGCGATGACCAGCGACCCGGTCGTCGGCGTGCACCTCGCGGAGAGTCCGAACGTCGCCTTTGCCGGCTGCGCGGTGCTCCGCGGCAGCGGCTTGGGAGCCGTATTCGCGACGGGGCATCGTACGGAATTCGGCAAAATCGCCGCCTTGTCTCGCGACGTGGTCCGCCCCACGTCGCCGATCGAGCGGGAAACCAACCGCATGATCCGCGTGCTGACGGTTCTGGCAACGTCGATGGGCGTCGCCTTTTTCGCCTACGGCATGGCGACGGGCCGCTCGTGGTGGATGAATCTGGTCTTCATGCTGGGCATCATCGTCGCGAACGTCCCCGAGGGCCTGCTGCCGACCTTCACCCTCGCCCTGTCGATGGCCAGTCTGCGCATGGCCCGCAAGCAGGTGCTGGTCGGGAGCCTCGAGGCGGTCGAGTCGTTGGGGGCGGTGCACGTGATTTGCACCGACAAGACGGGCACGCTTACTCGCAACCAACTTGCTTTGACGGCCGTATTGGACCCTCTCGACGGGCGCGTCTGCGACGGCGGCGCCTTGCGGCGGGACGCGTTGCAGGCGGCGCTCATCGCATCGGAGGTGCGCGCCGCAGGCGGCGCGGCGAGCGAGGACCCAGCCAGCGGAGCGGGCTGCGGCGCCGCGTGGCTGGGCGATCCGCTCGACGTGGCAGTGGTCGAAGCCTGGGTCGAGTCGTGCGGTCCGCCGGAAGCGCTGGTCGCGGGAACCCGCCGCCATTTTCCCTTCGATCTGCGGAAACGGCGCGAGGCGGGAATCTGCGACGTCGGCGGTCGGCTGGCGTTCGCCGTCAAGGGAGCATGGGAGTCGCTGCGCCCCCTGGTGGGTCGGGTGCAGCCCCCCGGCGCCGCGGCGGCTTCCGAGGCGTCGCCGGACGTGCTGGCCCGCGTCGATGCGACGGTCCGCGAGGCGGCGCGCGCCGGTCGCCGCGTGCTGGCGGTCGCCGATCGCAGCTTGGTGCGGCTGCCGCGGAGCGACGACAGTCCCGAGTCGCTCGACCGCGCCCTGACGTTGCGGGGGCTCTTGGCGTTTGACGATCCGCTGCGTGCCGAGGCCCCGGCTGCCGTGGCCCAGTGCCGCGCGGCAGGCATTCGCGTGGTCCTGGTGACCGGGGACCACCCCGACACGGCGGAGGCCGTCGCGCGGCTGGAGGCCGAGGCGGCCTCCGCCGCCCAAGTGGTGACCGGCAGGGAACTGGAGCAGCTTCGCGAAGGGGAAGTCGCCGAGCGATTGCGGGCGGGCGCGTCGGTGTTCGCACGGACCACGCCCGAGCAGAAAATGAAGATCGTCGCCGCCTTCAAGCGGCTGGGGTGGATCGTGGCGATGACGGGCGACGGTGTGAACGACGCCGCCGCGCTCAAGGCCGCCGACGTCGGCATCGCCATGGGCAGGAGCGGCACGGACGTGGCGCGCGAAGCGGCCGACGTCGTGCTGCTGGACGACAACTTCGCCTCGATCGTCGCCGGCGTCGAGGAAGGGCGGGCCGTTTTCGCCAACATGCAGAAATTCACGGCCTACGTGCTGGCCAGCAACATTCCGGAACTGGTCCCCTTTCTCCTGTACGTCGTGTTGCCGGTGCCGCTGGGACTGACGGTCGTCCAGATTCTCTCGATCGATTGGGGAACCGACTTGCTGCCGGCGGTCGGCTTGGGGCAGGAGCCTCCCGAGCGCGACGTGATGACCCGCCCCCCGCGCGCGGTCCAGGAGCGCCTGCTGTCGCCGCGGGTGATGGGGCTGGCGTATCTGTTCCTGGGTCTGATTCAGGCCTGCTGGTCGATGGCGATGTTCTTCTGCGTCCTGGCAGCCGGCGGCTGGCAGTGGGGAGAGACGCTCGCCCCGAGCGATCCGCTCTACCGTTCCGCCACGACGATTACGCTGGCGTCGGTCGTGTTCATGCAGATGGCCAACGTAATTGGTCGCCGATCCGAGCGGTTCTCCGGCATCGATCGCGGTCTGTGGCGGAACCGGCTGATCCTGGCCGGCATCGTCGCGGAGGCCGCGTTCGCCTGGGCGTTGCTCCGCTGGGAGCCCTGGCAACGGTTTCTCGGCACGGGGCCGGTTCCTGCGCCGATGGTGGCGGTCGCGGCCCTGGGAGCTCCGCTGCTGTTTCTGCTCGACGACGCCCGAAAACGGCTCGTCCGCAGGCGCGCCCGAGTTGCGCCCTCCTGAGCGATCGTGCGCGCTGTGCTGGAGGGGAGATCAGCCTTGGCAGCGCGTTTGCGACGCACCGCGATTTCGCGCCGCGCGGCTGATCACGCGCGGCGGAGGCACGCGGATCGGAGCGGGGAATCGTGGGCTACCGCCTCGGTGCGACGGCACGGGGTACGTTGCGGCGATCGGCGAGGTGCAGGGGCCGCTCAGCGACCGCGCCCGTACGATCTCGTTGCTTCGTAAGGCTTCGACCGATTATCTCGGCTCGGGGGGGCGGTCTGCGGCATGGCGCGGTGCGACGGGGGCGATTTCTGCGGGATTCGCCCGTCTCGCCGACCGCCTGCCGGGGCGGCGCATGCTAGGAGTTTAATTGGAAAGGCTTCCTGCGTGCCTTGCCTCCGTGCCCCGCGCACCGACGGCCCGAGGATCCGCCGTCCTCCGCCGCGGGGCCCGGATGCGGCCCCCCCAGCGGACACGCCGGGAATCGCCCGGCGCGAAGCGGTTTCGGGGTCGTGCGGTCGGGCTGTTCGTGCGGGCGGCGGCGTATCTCCCGCCCCGCGGGGGACGCGTCGGGAAATTATGCGGGCTCGCTGCGCGGCGGCTCGCACGCCCGCGGCGAACTGGCATGCGACTGAGGACAATTCCTCGACGCTTGAATCGGAAACCAACGGCCATGCAGCCACGAACCAAACGGAGTGCGAATCGGCAGCGTTTGCGCCAGCGTCTGCGTCGCGCCGCGGCCACAGTGGAGTTTGCAGTCGTTTCGCCCGTGATGGTGCTGATGGTCATGGGGACGATCGAGGCCTGCCGCATGATCTTCCTGCGGCAGACGCTGACGATCGCCGCCTACGAGGCGACCCGCGTGGCGCTGGTGCCCAAGTCGACGACCGATCAGGTCAAGTACGCGGCGACGCTGGTGCTGGCGGATCGCGGCGTCAAAGACGCCACGATTACGATTACGCCGAGCAGTTTCGGGACGGCTCCAACGCAGAGTTTCATCGAAGTGGTCGTGACGGCGCCGGCCAATTCCAACTCGCTCGTCAATCCGCAATTCTTTTCCGGGAAGTCTCTCGTCGGCCGTTGTTCCATGATGAAGGAGTATTGAGATGCGAACCTGCCGGGCAGTCGCGGTCGGTAAGTTAAATGCGATGCGTGCCGGCGCCGCGGCAACGCTGATGGCCGCGCTGCTGCCGGTCGTCATTCTGCTGGCCGGATTCGCCGTCAACTTCGCCTACATGCAGCTGGTGCGCACCGAGACGTTCGTCGCGACCGACTCCGCGACGCGCGCGGCCGGGCGCACGTACGCGTTGACGGGCGATCTGGGCAAGGCGAAGGCCAATGCGCGGACTGCTGCCGAGAAGAACAGCGGAGTCAGTGCCAAACTGTCCCTGAGCGACGCCGATTTTCTCATGGGAACGTCGGTCCGCGACCTGTCGGGTGGCAAGTACGCGTTCACCGCCGGTGGGAAAAAACCCAACTCGCTGCAGGTGACGCTCAACCGTCACGCCGGCGGGCTCAACGGCCCGGCGCCCCTGCTGATGCCAGGGTTGCTCGGCGTGTCGGATTTCGGCGTGGCCAAGGCGTCGATTTCGACGCTGGTGGACGTCGATATCGCCTTCGTCGTCGATCGTTCCGGATCGATGGCGTACAGCGCGAAGGAGAAGGCCCAGTATCCGCCGCTCCCGGCGTCCGCGCCCTCGGGATGGTGGTTCGGCAAGGCGGCTCCCCCCGATTCGCGGTGGCGCGACCTGGTGGCCGCGTCCGACGTGTTTCTTCAAGAACTCGGCCAGGCAGCCTTCGTGGCCCACGTCGCCCTGGTGACGTACGGGGATACCGCCTACCTCGACCAGAAGATGACCGGCGACCTCACGACGATCAAGGCGGGTCTGGACAAATACACGAAAAATCTCAACTCCGCGCAGACCAACATCGGCCACGGTCTGCAGATCGGGCAAGGATCGCTCGGCGACGGGCGCCCCTATGCGTCGAAGGTGGTGGTGCTCTTTACCGACGGAATTCGCACGGCAGGTCCCGATCCGGTCCCCATCGCGACCGACATCGGCAAGAAGGGGATCGTCGTGTTCACCGTGACGTTTTCCAACGAGGCCGACAAAACCACCATGGGCAACGTGGCGACGGCCGGCCTGGGGAAGAGTTTTCACGCTCATGACGCGTCGTCGCTCGCGACGGTCTTCGAGACGATTGCTCGCTCGCTGCCCACCATTCTCACGAAGTAGAGACCCTGCTTCACGACGCGGGTCCCGCACAGCACGCACCTTCATTCAGCGGACTATCCATAATGACTACGTCTGGAAAACGGCACGCACGCCACCGGCAGCCGCGAGCGGCCGCTACGACGGTCGAGTTCGCGCTGGTAGCCCCGCTGATATTTCTGCTGGTGTTCGGCGGCATGGAGTTGTTCCGCGCCAGCATGGTGCGCCAGTTCTGCGAGAACGCGTCGTACGAGGCCGCACGGCAGATCATCGTCCCCGGAGCCACCGCGCCGGAGGGGAAGACGGCGGCCGATAGCTTGCTGAAGATTCTCCACATCAAGGATGGCAAGGTGACGATCTCGCCGTCCACGATCCAAGACAGCACCGGTGCGGTGACGGTGCGGGTGGAGGTTCCGCTGTCGACCAACCAGTGGGTCGCGCCCTTCTTCACGAAGAACGTCACGGTGAGCGCGGAGACGACGCTGCTGACCGAGCGGGTGCCGACGATCCAGGTTGCTTCGGTCGCGACGCCTCCCCCGCCGCCTCCTCCGCCGCTGCCCCCCCCCGTGCCGAAGCCGGCCCCTGCGCCCGCTCCCGCGCCGGCTCCTGCGCCGAAACCTGCTCCCGCTCCGGCCCCCAAGCCGGCGCCGGCTCCGGCCCCGGCGCCCAAGCCTGCGCCGGCCCCGGCTCCGGCCCCCGCGCCGAAACCTGGTCCCGCTCCGGCCCCCGCTCCGGCGCCCGCTCCGGCCCCGGCGCCCAAGCCTGCGCCGGCCCCGGCTCCGGCCCCCGCGCCGGCGCCGTCGCCGCCTGTCGGGCTGTAAATCGGGAGGGCTTGCGGGTCTGCCCCGCGCGGCGCTGCCGCGTCGCGCGGGGCGACAGGCGGCGCATGTCCGTCGATCCCGCTGCGGGCGGCCGAACCGACAGCGGGGGGCGACGATCGGGCTTCGTCAGATCGACCAGGAGAGTTCGCGACGGCGGCCCGTCGCGGGGCCGTGCGTTGTCGCGGGCTTGATCCCGAGCGATGGGCGCATCCGAGCGGCCGTGAGCGGTCGGAAGTCACCGGGGGCCTCTCGCAGGGATGCGGGGGGGGCGGACGCCGTCGGCGGGTGGTTCGTGCCCCCCAAGTCGCGCTTTTCGCCGAGACGCCGCGTCGTATCCGCGTCGCCGACCGCCGCCTTGCTCGGTGGGACGAGAGCTTCTCGACGGGCGAGCAGGGCGGTCTCGACCTCTTGATCGGTGCGCCGCCAAGGAGCCCGCGCCGCCGCTGCTTACGGAGCAAATCGCCGGAGGCGAACGGCGCGCGGCGGCTCAGGGACGGCGCACGGGTCAAGAGGGCCGGGCAGCGACTAGAGGACGGCTTCGAGGTCGCCTTTCCAGCGGACGAAGCCTTCGATGGCCTCGTACTCGGCGAGTCCCAAGGCGTCGTAGAGGTCGGCCGTGGCCCGGTTGCGTTGTTCGGCCCGCTGCCAGAACTCGCGGGGGTCGGGTCCGGGAAAGAGGGCGCGGTCTTTCTGGGACTGGTGCTTGAAGATGGCCGTGCGTTTGCGGAGCAGTTCCTGCGGGCTGATGGGCACGGCCATTTCGATCTGGTGGGGGGCCCATTCCTGCCAGGCTCCGCGATAGAGCCAGACGACGCAGTGCTTGTACCAGGCGTCGTCGCGCACCCGGTGGCAGGCCTGCAGCAAGGCCGCGAGGCAGGTGCGATGCGTGCCGTGCGGGTCGGACAGGTCGCCGGCGGCGTAGATCTGGTGCGGCTCGACGCGTCGCAGCAGGTCGACGGTCATCTGGATGTCGGCTTCGCTGAGCGGCTTCTTGCGGACGCGGCCGGTTTCATAGAACGGCATGTCCATGAAGTGGAGCTGGGCGTCGGGAACGCCGCAGCTGCGGGTCGCCGCCCGGGCTTCGCCCCGGCGGATGAGCCCCTTGATGAGCTGGACGGGGGCGCTGTCGACCTGCCCGGGCCGCTTGTGCCGCACGAACTCGTCGATGTGGGCTTCGAACTGGGCGGTCTTCGCGGGGTCGATGTCGAATTGCCGGTTGAAGTCGGCGACGAAGTCCATGAACCGTACGGCGTCGTCGTCGAAGACGGCGATGTTGCCGGAGGTTTGGTAGGCGACGTGGACGGCGTGTCCTTGATCGACCAGCCGGATGAGCGTGCCGCCCATGGAGATCACGTCGTCGTCGGGATG
>Ga0169931_10012087_pt1 | contig 12033 bp, 10 predicted proteins | sample Kivu_15m_20L_FD_129675 | JGI IMG/M metagenome (GOLD analysis project Ga0169931, IMG submission 129675) | Freshwater microbial communities from Lake Kivu, Western Province, Rwanda to study Microbial Dark Matter (Phase II) - Kivu_15m_20L... | ecosystem: Environmental > Aquatic > Freshwater > Lake...
AACGAAATCCTATGGGTCGGTACAGGAGAAAGCAACTCGAGCAGATCAACCTATGCGGGTGCCGGTCTTTACAAATCCGTAGATGGAGGAAAAAGCTGGCAGATGATGGGCTTGCTCCACTCCCACCACATCGGACAGATTCAAGTTCACCCCACCAACCCCGACATCGTGTGGGTGGGATCCATGGGGGCTTTGTATTCCAAGAATAAAGAAAGAGGTCTATACAAGACTGTTGATGGAGGAAAAACCTGGAAGAAGGTGCTCTACATCGACGACAATACCGGGGTCATTGACATCAAGTTGCATCCGACCAACCCAAACATTTTGCTTGCAGCAAGTTGGGAGCGATTCCGCCAGGCGCATGACTTTATCGGCAATGGCAAAGGTTCCACCATCTGGCGATCAGAAGATGGAGGAGATACCTGGAAAAAATCAGTAAACGGCTTCCCTCAGGATGAATTTGTAGGAAGAATCGGCTTTGACTTTAGCCTTTCCAGTCCAGACGTAGTCTATGCCCTTTTGGACAACCAAGGCAAATCAGACAAGCCGGCTCCTGCGCCAAGACAGCGTGGCAACCAACAGCAGGAAGAGAATCCTTTGAAGTTGGAAGATTTTGCTAGCATGACCTTGGATCAAGCCTTGGCCTTGGAAGATAAAAAATTAGAATCTTTTCTACGCAGAAACCAGTTTGCTAGCAAATACAACCCTGCAGAACTGAAGCGACAATTAAAAACCGGAAAAATCACCATCACCCAAATTGCCAACTACCTAGGAGGTGCCGTAGATGCGAATGCAGCCATGTTTGGCGCACCAATCAAAGGTGCAGAGGTATATCGCTCCATGGACAGTGGCAAAAACTGGACCCTGGTATCTGAATCAGATATCACCCAATTGTACAATTCTTACGGCTATTGGTTTGGCGAAATTCGTGTCAGCACCAGCGACGAAAACGAAATTTTTGTGCTGGGTGTACCCCTATTGGTTTCTCGAGATGGAGGAAAGAATTTTTCCCGTACCGACTCCATTGGAAGACCACACTCCGACCATCAGGCCATGTGGATCAATCCCAAGGACAGCAAGCATATTCTTTTGGGTAACGATGGCGGTTTGTACAGAAGTTACGGCGGAGGAGCTCGTTGGGATCACCTAAATACCCAAATGCCCATTTCCCAGTTTTACTCCATCATGGTAGACAATGCTACACCATACAACATTTATGGTGGCATGCAAGACAATGGGGTATGGTATGGTAAATCTACCAACGCACCTGAAGATCCTTGGGAGTCCCTTTACGGAGGTGACGGCATGGTGGTAGCCGTGGATACGCGTAATAACGACATCGTGTACACCGGTTCCCAGTTTGGAAACTATGTTCGCATCAATAAAAAGACAAATGAGCGCAAGCGCATCACTCCAGGTCACGATATCGGAAAGGCTCCAAACCGTTGGAATTGGAGAACCCCTGCGGAGTTGAGCTACCACAACCAGGACATCGTGTACATGGGATCACAATACGTTTACCAATCGCTAGACCAAGGGAACACTTGGACGACCATTTCTCCAGACTTGACCAAAAATCAAAAAAGTGGAAATGTGCCTTTTGCTACCCTATCCGTAGTGGAAGAATCTCCTTTGGAATTTGGAACCCTCTATGCTGGTTCGGATGACGGCAATGTCTGGGTAACGCGCAACAATGGTGGCAGCTGGACCAGTTTGAATGCTGGCCTTCCTCAGGATCGCTGGGTGAGCAGCATCTCACCTTCGGCGGCCAAAGAAGGTCGTGTCTACATCACGCTCAATGGCTACAGATACGATGAGTTTACTACTTATGTCTACAAAAGCGAAGACTACGGCAAGACTTGGACGTCCATTGCATCCAACCTACCCAATGAATCAGTCAATATCATCATTGAGGATCCAAAGATGCCCAATTTACTCTATTTGGGAACCGATCATGGCTTGTATGTAAGTTTGGATGAAGGAAAAAACTGGAACCTATTCCAAGGACAAATCCCGAACGTGGCCATTTACGACATGGTCATCCAAGAACGTGAAAATCACCTCATCGTGGGTACGCATGGTCGAAGCGTCTATGTGGTGGATCTGAAACCAATCCACAAGTGGGCTACACCAGCGCCCTTGGTGATGGAAAACAAATAAGAACCCTTTTTAACAGCAAAGCCCTTCCAAAATTAATTTTGGAAGGGCTTTTTTTATGGATTGAAGTTTGCCTTCTTTTGAGGACTTTAAGGTTAAAGTAATTTAAATCCCACAGAAAGGACCCATTGGTTGATTCGGTTGTCTGTGGTAAAAGAACCAATGTTTTCAGTAAATTTACTAAGACCTCCCTCGTATTTACCTTCAATGGATAAGTTGCCTAGATCTACCCCGACACCAGTTTGATAGCCCAAGGTCGCTTTTTTGAAGTCGATGTTTTGTACGGTAGTTCCCGCATCCTTGAGCGAGGAATCGATATTGAAACTGGCAATAGGTCCAGCCATTAAACGGACGATTTTGAACATTCTCAATCCAGCCATTACAGGTACATCTAGGCGATTAAATCTGGCCTCATAGTCCTTACTTGAATTCGGAGTAGTGGGGAATTCAAATTTAAAGCGCCCAGATGTTTGCGTAAACAACACCTCAGGCTGAACAAAAAAACCAACTCCACCAAATTGAGCAAAAACACCCAAGTGATAGCCTAGTTGTGCATTGCTGGGAACAAGCTGTTCCCCTTCAAAATTTACTTGCGTACTACTCAATCCCCCTTTGATGCCTATCCCATTCTTTTGGGCATACAAGGAGAGTGAACTTAGTGTAAATAAGGCAATAAAAGCGAGTTTTTTCATGGTCGTTCAGGTTTAGTTGAGAAATTTCAATACTACCACAGGTACAATTCTTCTGCCAAAACGAAGCAGGAGGAACTTTAGTCTACGTTTTTTTTAATTCAATAGTTTTTCAGTCCTGAATTAAGGCCAAAAAGGATAGAAAAAAATGACTATACCCTGAATGGAATGGTCTAAGTTTGCTCCTAAATCAGGAAGAGGCTTTGGCAATTTGCTTTGCCAAAATTCCAATACCTTCCATGAAGGTTTTAGGACGATAACCCAATTGATCCATGGCCTTTTGGATCACAAATCCTGTTCTCATCGGCCTACGCGCTGGCTGCGTAAATCGGGTAGAATCCGTACGAACAATCAGCTCCTTATTTAAACCGAAGAAATCAGCTGTCTGCGTGGCCATGTCGTAAGGAGTCAGCAACTCCGCTCCAGAGAGGTTATACACACCCTTAGCACCTTGCTCGGCAATTAAAATACAACCTGCAGCCAAATCCTCTGCCAAAGTTGGGGTCCGAACCTGATCATCCACCACCTGAATTTGCTTCCCCGCTTCCAAGGAAGACTTCACCCACAGAATAATATTGGATCGACTCAAATCATTGGCAAGGCCATAAACCAAAACCGTTCGTGCAATCGCCCATTTCAAGTTGGAGCACTTGATGAGTTCTTCCCCCTCCAACTTCGTTTGCCCGTAGTAATTGACCGGATCTGGCACCGCCTCCTCCGTATAGGGATTGTGTCCATCCTCCCCAGAAAAAATAAAATCTGTAGACACAAAAATAAAGTGGCTTCCCAACTTCTCTGCCGCTCGAACCAGATAGGAAGTTGCGAGCACATTGGCGCGGTAACAGCCCTCCTGATTTTTTTCACATTCATCCACATGGGTCATCGCTGCCCCATGAATCAGCACATCTGGACGAATTAGTGCCAATGCCGATTCCACCTCCTGCTCATTTTCAATATCCAAACTGTAATAACTAAACCCTGCACCTGAAAGTCTGCAAGTACCTCTACCCGTAGCCATCACTTCAAAATTTCCTTGTGCTACCAACTGCTCCACCAACTTCTGACCCAGCAAGCCATTGGCTCCAGTGATCAGGATTTTTGGTTTATTGGATGACGGGATAGACATAGCCAAAGTCTTTTTCAATTTTCTTTCGGGACATTTTTTCAACAGTCATCTTTAGGATTACGGGGTCAATGGGGGCTTCTCGTGCAGTTTTTTCCGCCGCTATTTTATCGACCACCTCTAAGCCTTGGATAACCTGACCAAAGACAGTATACTCAAAATCCAAGTGCGGGGTACCTCCTAGTTCGGCATAGGCTTTGATTTGTTCCGGACTGTAGTCCTTGGTGAGTTTGAGGGATAAGGTTTTGGCAATTTCATCTCTTTTGGAAAGTAAGAGTTGTGTCAAACTATCCATTTTTCCTTCTGCAAATAAGCGGCTATATTCCTCCTTCATTTGCTTTTGGCTTTCCAGTTGCATGTACTGGAAGACCGCCTTCTGCAAGGCAGGGAAATCGGTAGTCAACTCTTGCTCTGCATAGGTTCTTCCTTGTACAATGTAAAATTGAGAGCCATTGCTTCGCTTCTGTGGATTGATATTATCCCCTTGGCGTGCCGCAGCGAGCATGCCCTTGATGTGTACATGGCTTCGCTGGATCTCTGCAGGTAAAGTTGGCCATTCCTGGGCGGGCAGTCCTTCTTTGCCATATACGTCTCCTCCTTGGATCATAAACCCTTGGATCACGCGATGAAACTGCGTGGAATCAAATCGTCCCGCTTCGGCTAAGTCGATAAAATTCTCCTTATGCACCGGAGTGTCGTCAAAAAGAATGACCTTGATTTCTCCATGACGGGTTGCCATGGTGACTACATAATCCTTGTCTTTGCCACAAGCCGTAAAACTCAGCACAGAAAGGATAAAGAATAAAATCCGCATTTTCTGATTCATATCAATGAGGGGTCTGTTTGATTTGTTCTAAAATTGATTTCCCTCCCGCTTGGAGAACCTGCTTGGCCAAGGATTCGCCTAACTCCACGGCCTGACTAACTGGCCCACTCACTTCCAACACGATTCGCTCCTGTCCATCCAAACTCACAATCCCCCCTTTGAGATGAACTTGATTAGTTGCAAGTGTGGCTAAAGCAAAAACCGGAATGCTGCACCCTCCTTCCAAAACCCGAAGGTACGCTCGCTCGGCATGCAAGCAAACTTGGGTCGAGGCATCATTGCAAGCTCCAATGATGGCTTCCCGAACATTGGGATCCAAACTCCTGGACGCCTCAATGGCAATGGATCCTTGACCCACTGCTGGGATAAATTCAGATAAATCCAGGTGAGCCACAATTAGGTCTTCGTAACCCATCCGGTGCACCCCCGCGTAAGCTAGGAGCAGGGCATTACAGTGTCCTTCCTCCATTTTTCGAATCCGAGTTTGAAGATTCCCACGAACCTCAACCGTCTGAATAGAGGGGTAAAAATGCTTCAGCGTCGCAATTCTTCGCGTTGACGAAGTGCCCACCACCAAGTTGGCATCACTCAAGGAAACTCCTTTCTTGGCAGAAAGCAATACATCCTGCGCTTGTTCTCTTGCCGTAAATGCGATGAGTTCCAATCCCTCCCCCAAACTAGAAGGCATGTCTTTTGCCGAGTGAACTGCAATCGAAATGCTTCCATCCAGGAGTTGATCTTCCAATTCTTGAGTAAATACCCCTTTGGAACCAATCTTTGAAATGGAAACATCCAACACCTGGTCTCCTTTGGTATCGATCGGAACAATCTCAGTTGCCAGTCCGGCTTTTTGGAGCAATTCTGCCACATGGTACGCTTGCCAAAGGGCAAGTTTACTGGCTCGGGTTCCAATTTTTACAAGTTGATGACTCACTTTTTTTCTCGTTTTGACTTTTTTTCAACGGCCTTTGCTCCTCGATTTTGTTGATTTCAGCAGAAACACTGACCTCGATAATCCATTCTATTGCTCCTCCTGAGATACAAAATCAAAGGAATTGTCGAATCTACCGAGGTAACTAAGATCCCTGGAACTTTTTTTCATCTCCCTAGTTTTTGGTCATCATCAGGAGAATCTCCATGGACAAATCGGTGAAAATCATTTTGGCATTGCCATTTCGTTCCAAATGGTAATGCGCTGCATTGAAGGTTTGGTAGAGTTGGTGCGCATGCTCTTCGGTCAACACCTTCTTACTGATGTTAGTAATAAATGCCCGGTCTTCATCTGTGGTGCGAAGGAGATGATCCATATCCAGATTTTTCAATAAAATCTCACGCGTTACATTTAATCCTGCAAGCATCAAGGATTTTTGGGATTCCCTATCCGCTTTGTGAAAATCCTCAGAGAGCGCGAATATATCCTTTAGATTTTTGGTGGCGCAGAGTCGAAACCAGTCCCGCAACTGACGGATTGTTTGGTCTTCTACCTGGTCAATCAAACGGTAGGCTGCACGTAGGTTTCCATCTGCTAGCATGGCAATTTGTGCGGCTGCTTTGGCATCACATTGGCCGGATTCCACCAGGTGTGTACTTATTTCTTCATCCGTAAAGGCACGCACTAAAATCTTTTGAGTGCGAGATAAGATCGTCGTGAGCAACTGATCCGCCTGAGAAGTGACCAGCAGAAATAGGGTTTTGGCAGGGGGCTCCTCAATGATCTTAAGTAAGGCATTGGCAGCCGAAGGGTGTAAATATTCGGGTGCCCAGATAAACATGATCTTGTAGCCTCCCTCGAAAGACATCAATGACAAGGTCTGAATCATCTTTCGAGCCGTTGCTTTGGTGATGTTTAACTGCTTTTTTTCGAAGCCATTGAAGTAGATGAAGTCATGTACGTTTCCATAGGGCTGACCCAAGACAAACTTTCTCCAATTGCCCAAAAGGTCAGTTTTCTCTTCCTTTCCCTCTTCGTCTCCCTCCTCTTCTTTAGAGGAAGCCACTACTGGAAAAGCAAAATTCAAATCCGGAAGGATCAATTTATTCATGCGCTGGCAGGAGCCACAGGTACCACAGGAGTCGGTTTCTGTTTTTGCCTCACAATAAAAGTAACTCGCCAAGGCCAGAGCCAGGGTCAAGTTGGCCGAACCTTCTGGGCCATGAAACAAAAGTGCATGGGCAAGGTGGTTCAACTTCACTGCGTTGAGGAGCTTTTCTTTGGTTTCCGGAAGTCCAGGTATGGCTGCAAACTGCATGTGCGGTGGGTCAGGAAGTTTTATCCCAAATTCTGTAGCTTTTGGTCAATTCAAAAACCTTATCCAAAATTTCTTTTTCAGCAGCGCCCCATACTTTCCCTCTTCGGGCATACACCGCCTCGGCTGTTTCATGAAACTTAGGAGGGGTAAAGGTAGAGAATCCAGCCGCTCCACCCCAGGCAAAGGAAGGAATGAAATTGCGTGGATAGCCATCCCCAAACACGTTTGCACCCACACCAATGACGGTACCGGTATTGAACATGGTATTGATGCCACACTTGCTGTGGTCACCCATCATCAAGCCACAAAATTGCAATCCTGTGTTGGCAAATCCTCCTTTGGTGTAATCCCAAAGTTTGACCGGCGCGTAGTTGTTTTTGAGGTTGGAGGTATTCGTATCTGCACCCAAATTACACCACTCCCCGATCACGGAGTTGCCCAAAAATCCATCGTGGCCTTTGTTGGAATAACCCAAAATAACTGAATTAGACACCTCTCCGCCCACCTTGGAAAAGGGTCCTATGGTGGTGTCGCCTCGAAGTTTTGCTCCCATATTGACCGTGGATCCTTCACAAAGCGCAAAGGGTCCTCGAATCAAGGCGCCTTCCTGTACCTCTGAATTTTTACCCAAATAAATCGGCCCTGCTTCGGCATTGAGTACCGCTGCACGTACTTGCGCTCCCTCCTCAATAAAAATCTGATGCTCCCCGTAGCAGCGGGTGTGGGGATCCAGCATCGGTTGGGAGATTCTTCCCGCCGTAATTAGGGTAAAGTCCTTGCGGATTTCCGCCGCATTGAATTGGAAAATATGCCAGGTTTTCTGAAGGAGGACAGGATCCTGCTCCAGTTGAATGATTTTCTTTTCAGCGGCAAAAGCCAAACTTTTCTCCTGCGGCCCACAGGCTGTGGCCAACAGTGTTTTCCCATAAAACAAGGACTCATCCTCTTTCAAGGCACTGACGATTTGCCAAGAATTCGAATCCGGCAACCAAGAGCCATTGACGGCTATTCCCTGCGCTGCAGTTCGTGGAAAAGATTTTTGAAGATACTCCTGCGTCCAGAAGGAAATGGATGCTCCGGTGTACTTTTCCCATTTCTCGGCAACTTTCAAAATCCCTACCCGAAGGTCGGCGATCGGCCGGGTAAAGGTAAAAGGAAGAAGAGACCCGCGGATGGCTGGATCGTCAAACAGGAGAAGGTGCTTCATGGAACAAAAATAAAAAAGTCTCCCAGAATCTTTGCTCCGGGAGACTTTTTCGAAGAACGAAAATCGAAATTACTTCTGCGCGTAACGCTTGTTGAATTTCTCCACACGACCGGCAGTATCCAACAACATTTTCTTACCGGTGTAGAATGGGTGAGACTCAGAACTCACTTCAATTTTGTACACTGGGTAGGTGTTGCCATCCGTCCAAACGATCGTTTCGTTGGTTTCGATGGTAGACTTCGTCAAAAACTTAAACTCACTGGAGGTGTCGTAAAATACCACGTCTCTGTAGTTTGGATGAATATCGCTTTTCATGCTATCGCTAGTTTTATTGTTGCTTTTCTGAAATGAGGCACAAAGATATTCTTTTAAATAAATCCGACCAAATGTTTGGAAAGGATTTATTGAACAATCGCAGAAAAACTAGGATTTTTCGTCCTACTTGCTTTTGAAATCGCCTCGTTTAATGGATCGGATAAATTGCGACCAAGCAAATGGATCCAAAATTCGCAAAGGTCTAGGACCGTAAATGTCTTGATTTTGGAGCATCTGGGCTTCCTGGAAGGCGCGGAAATTCTCCCCTCCTGAGGCAGGCATGGATTCAGCCCAGCGCAACAGCATCTCCGGCCGCATGTTGCTTCGGCTGATAGACATTGGATCTACCACCGACATGGCGATTACCGCTTGCTTAAACTCATCCTCTGTAGGATAAGGCATAACTTCGATCTCCGCCAAGGCTATCTCATCTACCTCCATGGTCAGGATTAAGGAGATTCGATCCTTGTCAAAATTTTCAGGAACCGTAAAACTCTGTTTCTTCAATCCAATAAAGGTGAAGACGATGGTATCTCCTTCCAAGACCGGCATGGAAAAATAGCCGAATCGCCCAGAAACGGTTCCTCTCCCTTTCTTTGGTACATAAATATTCACCCCCGGCACCGCATCTGTACTATCGGCATTGAGCACAATCCCAGAAAGTTGAATGACTTTTTTTTCCTGCTTATCTTGAGCCAGAAGATCTTGACTGCAGAAAAAAAATCCAGTCAACAGAATAAGCGCGTATAAATGGGTTATTTTCACGAATATTGGGTTCAAAGCGATGCAGATCTTGGACTTCTTGTGAATTTAAAGCCAATTTCAGCGATTATTTTCGTTTCACCTCGTTCCAGAAGTTAAAACTTACTAATGAGACTCAAAAATATCAGTTTAAACTATGGTTTGCGAATTTTTAAAGCACTTTCGGAAGAGCCGCGCGTGCGTATCCTGCATTTATTGATGCAGAACAGGGAGTTGAGCATCTCAGACCTGGAACTTATTTTGGACTTTACGCAAACAAAAACTAGCCGTCACTTGATTTATTTAAAGAATGCCGGCCTCCTCGGAAGCAGAAGGGTAGACCAATGGATGTTTTACTACATCTTGGAAGAATACCTCGAAATCCTGCAACAGATTTTCAAGTTGATCCAAAAGGATGCAAACCTGACCAAAGACCAGGAGACTTACGAAATCTTGAAATCCAATCGAGAATTGGCCAGCAATAAGATTGAAAACAACCAGTACAGACGCTAATTTTTCTTGAAAACCTACCAGCATTTATTTTTCGATCTAGACCATACGCTCTGGGACTACGATCGAAACGTGCGTGAATCCCTCTCGGAACTTTACCAAATCTATGCCTTGCAAGAATTAGGCATTCCCACCTTCGAGCAGTTTTTCACCTCTTTTCATTCGGTCAACTACCAACTGTGGGACGACTACAATCTGGGGAAAATCGATAAGAAAGGACTTCGAAGGGAACGTTTTCCTCGAATATTTACCCATGCTGGAGGGAATGCTGCTGCAATTCCTGCTCCTTTTGAGGAGGATTTCATGCACCGCACCTCCTCCAAACCGCACCTTTTTCCCTATTCCAAAGAAATTTTGGACTACTTAAAAAAAAAGAAATACCGTGTGCACCTCATTACCAATGGATTCAACGAATCTCAAGCAAAAAAGATGAATTCCTCTGGGCTGAATAGCTACTTCGAATTGATTGTGACTTCGGAAACTACAGGGCTTAAAAAACCAGATCCGCGAATTTTCTACTATGCCCTAGAGCAACTTCAAGCAGATGCTGCAGACTGCCTGATGATCGGCGACAACCCCAATTCAGACATTCTCGGTGCCCAACGAGCGTCCATCGATCAAGTGTATTTCAATCCAGAGGGAAAGGAAACGTCCATTACTGCCACCTACGAAATTCGTCACCTTCAGGAACTTGAACTGCTTTTGTGAGTAAAAGCACTGCAGCATTTCTTCAGAAACCTTATCTTCGCATTTTCCAATTAGACAACTACAAATTCTATGTTAAAGGGATTTTTCAACGTACCGACACCAGTCAATGAGCCGGTAAAATCATACGCAGCAGGGAGCCCTGAGCGAAAAGAATTACAGGCCATGTTGGCCACACTTCGTAGCAAGCAAATCGACATCCCGATGTATATCGGGTCAGAGGAAGTCCGCACAGGCAAGACGCGAACAATCTCCCCTCCACATGACCATCAGCATATCTTGGGTCAGTTCCACGAAGGAGACAGGTCCCATGTGGAACAGGCCATCCAGGCCGCTCTGGGCGCGAAAGAAGCTTGGGAAAACATGGCCTGGGAGCAGCGCGCAGCCATTTTCCTTAAAGCCGCAGACCTAATCGCAGGTCCATACCGTGCCAAAATCAATGCAGCCACCATGCTCGGACAGTCCAAGAATGCCTTCCAAGCAGAAATTGATGCCGCCTGTGAATTCATTGACTTCCTCCGCTTCAATGTGAAGTACCTGTGTGAAATCTATGCCCAACAGCCGCCCGTTTCTGGATCAGGGGTATGGAATAGATTGGAGCAGCGTCCGCTGGAGGGCTTCGTATTTGCCTTGACTCCGTTCAACTTTACCGCCATTGCCGGCAACTTGCCTACCTCTGCAGCCTTAATGGGGAATACCGTCGTATGGAAAACTGCCTACACCCAAATCTATTCGGCACAGGTGCTGATGGAAGTTTTCAAGGAAGCCGGTGTCCCGGATGGAGTGATCAACTTGATATTTGTAGATGGCCCTACTGCCGGTGAGGTCATTTTCAAACATCCGGACTTTGCGGGCATTCACTTCACGGGTTCCACTGGGGTATTCCAGCACATTTGGAAAACCATAGGTGAAAACATTACCCGCTACAAATCCTACCCAAGAATTGTTGGGGAAACCGGAGGCAAGGACTTTGTGTTGGCACACAAATCTGCGGATCCGAAGGCAGTCGCTGTGGGACTCGTTCGCGGTGCTTTTGAATACCAAGGACAGAAATGTTCGGCCGCTTCTCGTGCTTACGTCCCAAGCAACTTGTGGGAGAAGGTAAAAAAATACATGATCGAAGATCTGGCTTCCATGAGCATGGGCGGAACCGAAGACTTTTCGAACTTCATCAATGCGGTGATTGACGAGAAGTCCTTTGACAAAATCGCCAAGTACATCGATCAAGCCAAGGCCAACCCAACCGTGGAAGTAGTGGCAGGCGGGAATTACGATAAGTCAAAAGGGTACTTCATCGAACCTACCATCCTGCTTACCCAAGATCCCATGTACACCACCATGTGCGAGGAAATCTTTGGACCAGTTTTGACCATCTATGTGTACCACGAGGAGCATTTTGAAACAGTGCTGGAACTGGTAGATCAAACCTCCCCTTATGCACTTACTGGAGCGGTGTTCTCCAAAGACCGCTATGCGATCGAACTGGCAACCCAGAAATTGAAAAATGCGGC
>Ga0169931_10012088_pt1 | contig 12033 bp, 8 predicted proteins | sample Kivu_15m_20L_FD_129675 | JGI IMG/M metagenome (GOLD analysis project Ga0169931, IMG submission 129675) | Freshwater microbial communities from Lake Kivu, Western Province, Rwanda to study Microbial Dark Matter (Phase II) - Kivu_15m_20L... | ecosystem: Environmental > Aquatic > Freshwater > Lake ...
CATGAAGCCGGAATCGCTAGTAATCGCGGGTCAGCATACCGCGGTGAATGTGTTCCTGAGCCTTGTACACACCGCCCGTCAAGCCACGAAAGTGGGGGGGGCTTAAAGCCGCCGCGCTAACCTTCGGGAGGCAGGCGTCTAGAGTCAACTCCGCGATTGGGACTAAGTCGTAACAAGGTAGCCGTAGGGGAACCTGCGGCTGGATCACCTCCTTTCTAAGGATTTCTTAGAACGTGCGTTCTGGTAACAGACGCACGGTAACATGGGGCGATCTCTTGCCAGCGAAGAGGTTGGTGCTCCTAAAGAGCACAGCTCGCCAAATTGATTTGAGAAACCCGGCGTAGGGGATAGCCGCCCTGCGCCGGGTTTTTTTATGCGCCGTCGGGTTTTTTTGCGCCGCCGGGTTTTTTTGCGCCGCCGGGTTGTTTTGCGCCGTCGGGTTTTTTTGCGCCGTCTTCACGGTCGCCACGCGCTGCCAGCCGCGACGCCGCCGCCGATCCCCGCAGCCGTGACCGGGCGCTGCCTCGCAGGACTGCTCGTTGCGATGCGGCTCGTCCCGAGGCCGCCAATCACAATGCCGCTCCTCCCGAACCAGCGCGCCGGTCGCCTCGCCCTTGCCTCGAACGCGACGCATCCGCCGCGTGACGCAGCGACTCGCTGCGCTGCGGCGCTGCGTGGTTTCGCTTGGCCGACGTTGGCCGACCGCGGCCTCCCCCCCTCTCCGTGCCTGATGTGCCGCACGAAGGGCGCTCGCCAGGAAAGCCGCGGCGACGGCGTGAAGGGAACTCGCCCAGCGGTCTGCCCCCCGGGCGGCTTGAAGTAGGCCAAGGTCCCCTTGAGCTGGCCATGGATCCTTCCGCCGCAAGGGAACCGGCGCTTCCGCTCCATGGAGGAGAAAGCCGCAGGCAAGAGGCGCGCGGCGCCTCCCGTACGGCGCGGGGAGCAATCGCCGGGCATCGAGCAGTGCGGGGCGGCGGCGGTCAGCAGGGCGCCCGGCGCCCGTGCGGCGCGCCGCGGCGGCGGGGGCCGTCGTTCACGCCTCGGAATGCGTGGGCCCGACGTCCCGCGCACGTCCGTCAGGTTCGCTGGGCACGCGGCGGCTCAAGGACGCGTCGTGTTGGCGGATGGGCGTTGCGTTGCGCAACGGCCTCGCGTTGCGGCAGCCGCCCTGCATGCCGACGGTGCACGGAGAACACGTGCCGGAAAGACCGCAGCCTCCGCGTGGCGCCGAAATCCACCGGTGGTCTGCCTCGCGGGCAGCGCGCAGAAAGGTCTTGAGGACTCGCCAACAGCAACTCAGGGGCGGAAAAAGACCGGCAGAGCGACGCGAACCGTGGCTGCAGTCCGATTGTGCCGGAATTGCGGGCGCCCCCGAAGAGCCCACAGAAACCGCAGACGGCGATCCGTTGGCGCAGTTCCCCGAGGCGTCCCGATCCGTCGCCGATTGGCTGTCCGAGGGCTGGCGTGCCGCGATCGATTCTTGAAGGCGGTAGGAAGGGGACGCATAATCGGGATCGGGCGGTGCGGCCAATCCGTCCCGAATGGGGTTCGGATCCCCAGCGAACGATAGGGCGCACGCACGCTTTCTCGAGCAACCGGCATCCTCGCATGCACTCGTTGTCTTCATTGACGACTGCGCGGTCCATGAACCCGTCCGCCGCTCCTCACGGAGGAAAAAGCCGGAGGCGCACGACGAGCGGCGGCTCCTTAGCGGCGCAGACGTCAAGAGAATCGCATCGCAAACTCGTGGCAGGGCTCGAGCAGCAAGGTGATGCCGCTGCGGAGGTCGACGGTCTTCTGGCCAAGGTCGCCCAGTACGACGCCCAGACGCTTCGGGAATTGGTGTTTGGTGCGCGTGCCCGAGGGGAGTTTAATCCAGCGTCGTTGATTTCCCAGCCCAAGGCCTAGCGTCGAAGGCGTTTATGGCACTCTCCATGGACTCTCCGACCGGGGGATCTGCAGCCTCGAAGCGCTCTGGCGTTCAACCAGGGGACGAAACGAGCTGCACGTCTTCCGACTTGCTGCGCAGGGCGCGGCGGAACGATGAGGAAGCCTGGCGGCGGCTCGTGGAGTTCTACAGCCGACGGATGTACCGTTGGTGCCGCGTCGCCGGCCTGCAACCGGCCGACGCGCAAAACGTCGTCCAGGACGCGTTTTCGGCCGTGGTGAAGTCGCTGCCGGAATTCCGCCACGAACGGGCGGCGGGGACGTTTCGGGGCTGGCTGCGGCGGATCACGGACAACAAAATTCGCGACCACTTCCGGCGGCATGGTCGGGAGGGGGAGCCTGCAGCCGGGGGAACCGAGGCCCGCCTGCGGTTTGCGGCGCTGCCGGCTCGTCGCGAAAGGGGTTCGGATCCCGTCGAGGGCGAAGAGGCGACTTGGGACACGACGCTTGCCGCGCGCCAAGGGGGGCCGTCGCCCGAGGTGGCAGCTGCGATCGAGAAGGTGCGGGGCGAGGTCTCTCCGCGGGATTGGCGGTTGTTCTGGCGGGTCGTCGTGGACGGCCAGCCGGCCGTGGAAGTGGCGCGGGAGTTCGGCCTCACCGCCAATGCCGTACGTCTGGTCAAGATGAAGGTTCTCCGCAGGCTGCATCAGGAAGCAGGCAACAAAGAGGCGTGAGAAGTGGCGTCGCCCGCGGGGGAGTCGGGGGCGCGTCTGGGGCCGCAGGCATGTCGATTTCCGCGGATCTTGCCGTGCATCTCTGCCCCAGTCCCGAGACTTGGCGGGCCTGGCGTCGGGGCGAACTGTCCGAACAGGGCGAACTGGAATTGGCGCGGCACCTGGAATCGTGTCCGGACTGCGAGGAGTCTTGGGGCCTCGATTTTCCGGGGGGCGAGGAAAGCGGCCCGTTGGTCGCCACGCTTGCCGCCTTGCCCGACTGCGACGACGACGAAGCGTACTATCTCGCACTCCGCCGCAGCCTGTTGGCGAACCCGCCGGCAACCCTCTCAGGCGACCTGTCGGCCACGTTGCGCTGGCTGGCGCCGACCCTCGATCGCAGCGACGCGCGGCCGCTGTCGGCCGAGGAGCTGCCGCAACGGTTGGGCAATTACGAGCTGTTGGCGCGGATCGGCCGAGGGTCTTTCGGATCGGTTTATCGGGCGCGTCACGTGCGGCTCGAGCAGGAAGTGGCGATCAAGGTGCTCGACGCCCACCGCTGCGGAGGGGAAGCGGCCATCGCCGATTTTCTGGCCGAGATGAAAGCCGTCGGCGGTCTGTCGCATCCGGCGATCATTCGCGCGACCGATGCGGGGGAGCATGTCGGCATCCACTACCTGGTGATGGAATACGTCCGAGGCGTCGATCTTTCCCGAGCCTTGAGGCTGCTGGGCACGCCCCCTGCGCCGGTCGCCTTTGAAATTGCTCGGCAAGCGTCGTGGGGCCTCGATTTCGCCCATCGGCAGGGGCTTGTGCATCGCGACGTGAAGCCGGCAAATCTTCTCGTTGCTTTTTCCGGGGCGGTGAAGCTGCTCGATCTGGGGCTTGCCTACCGACCGCGACAGTCTCCCGCCGATTCCCAGAGCACACGGCTGGGGACTGCCGAGTACATGGCGCCCGAACAATGGACGCGAAGCTCTCAGGTCGATGCCCAGGCCGATCTCTACAGTTTGGGATGTGCGCTGTTCAAGTTGCTGACGGGCGAGCTTCCGTACCGCGAGGCCTTGGTGCGGGGCGTCTCGCTGGAAGACGCCCACTGCGGCCAGGAGGCCGATTGGCAGCGACTCGCCGACCGCGGGGTTCCCAAAGCCGCCGAGGCACTGCTGCGTCGGCTGCTCGAAAAAGATCCGGCGGCGCGGCCGGAGTCGGCCGGATGGGTCGCTCGGGAGTTGACGGAACTCGCCGCAGGCGCCGAGTTGGGCCAGTGGCTGGCGCCCCTGGCCCCGAGCCTGGCCCCGAGCAATGTCGACGGATCGTTTCCCGCCGAAGCGCTTCTGTCGGACGGTTTCGGGGCCTGCGCCGCGGGCCCGTCGCCGAGTTCCGTCGAGCTTTCCGGGCTGCCGACCCCGGCGGCTCGCCCCGTGTTCACGCGCCGGCGGTTGCTGGCCGGCGCGGTTGCGGGGGGGGCGGCGAGTTGCGCCCTGGGGTTGCTCCGCCCCCGATCGGCTCCGAGCCTTGCGGACGCGTGGCGCCCGCTGACCGCGCTGGGGATGGACCTGGCATTTCGCGAGGGGGCGGCGACGTCCGGAGTGCTACGCCTCCAGGAGCAGGCTTCGGGGCAGGGCGGCGTCGGCTCCCAGTTGCTGCTGCTGGGACTCGGCCGTCCTCTGCGGGGGCCGTTCGCCCTCCGCGTCACGGTCCTGAACGCCAACGCGGGCGGCGGCGGACTGTTCTTCCAATGGAGGTACGACGCTGCGACCGGCGCGGCGACCTTCCAGAGCATCGAGGTCCGGCCGGCCGAGTCGGCCAGCGCGCCACGTCGACTGCTATGGAGCGGGTGGAAAGTGCGCTCTCTTTCGACGCGGAAAGATGCGGCACACCGCAGCACGCGGGAACTGCTCGAGCCGTCTGCACTGGCGTCCGACGCTTCGCCGCAGGAAGGTCGCGCCCAGCGCACCGCCTTGGCGGAGGTCGATCTACTCGGCAGCAGGGAAGCCGTTGAATCGCTGGAGGTGGCGATCGGCCGCTTCGATTTTCCCGAGGTGCGGTGGAAAGGCCATCTGATCGAGAAACTGCACTGGCGACTGGCGTCCGACGCCCGGCAAGCACAAATCATTGCGGGCGAACGACGGCGCTGGGAATTTCTGGGCTCCGTCGGCGTCTTCCGCACAACAGGCGACTTGGCGTTCAAGCGCCCGGAACTCGCGTACCTCGTTTCGTCAACCTGAAGGTTCACGCATGCTTCGAAGCCCCTCTCGACCAGTCGCTGGCGTCCGAGCGGCGTTCACGCTGGTGGAACTGTTGGTCACCATCGCAATCATCGGCGTGTTGGCGGCTTTGCTGCTGCCCGCCGTGCAGGCGGCCCGCGAAGCGGCGCGGCGAACTGCCTGCCAGAGCAATTTGCGGCAGGTCGCGCTGGCCGTGCTCCAACGCGCCCAGGCGTACGACGACCGGCTGCCCAAGCTTTGGCTGAACCGCCGACCCGATCCCTGGCGAAATTTTTCCTGGCGCGCCGACACGCTTCCCTATCTCGAGCAGCAACCGCTCCGGGAATCCCTCCAGCTGGAGGCCGAGCCTCTCGCCGAACCCAACCACCTCTTCGTTTCCACCCCGATCGACGTCTTTCTCTGTCCGTCCACGCCCGGCAACCCCCGGCGGATCGACCAATTGGGGCGGACCCAGAGCGTGCCGGTGCTCGCCAGTCCGGAACCTCCGCGGGAGGAGCCGGGGGGCGACTTTCCGGAGTCGGGGTCGGAATCGGGATCGGAAGCCGAGCCGGGAAGCAAGCCGGAGTATGGCCCCGACAACTTCCCCCAGACGGGCGAGGGGAGCGGCGTCAGCTTCTCGGACGAAGAGCAGTCCGCGGCAGTCCCGGGAGGGATTGCCGCGTGCGATTACACGGCCGTCTTCGAGCTGGCGGCCGCTGATCAACAGACGTTGCTGGCCGGAGCCTGGAGTTGCTCCTCGGCGGCCAGTCCGCTGGGATCGCCGCGCCTCTTCGGGCCGGAGTTTTCGCCGTCGAAGGATATCGAGCCCGACTACCGCTCCCCGCAACTCCGCAACGAGTCCGCTTCGCTGAAGGCGATCGACGACGGCCTGTCGGCCACCGCGCTCGTCGTGGAGCAGGCCGGGAAGCCGGAGCGGTACGGGCCGGGCCAAGCGACGCTCGACGCATCGATGCCGACCGAGGGGGCGTGGGCGACCGCCGAATACTCCTCGTTCCACGCCGATGGCGTCAACCAGGACAACCATGCGGGCATCTACGGATTCCACGCGGGGGCGGCTTTCGCCATGTGCGACGGTTCGGTCCACCTGCTGCACGCCGACGTCGATCCGGCGGTCGCGACGGCCCTGCTCAGCCGCAGCGGCGACGAGATCGTGAGTCGGCAGGACTGGCGGTAGACCGCACGGGACTCCCGGCGGCGGGCGCCCCCGACGGCGACCGGCAGGACGGACCGATCCGCAGCGTCGAACCGGGTCGCCGCTTGTGGCGCGGGCCCCTGCCGGAGGCGCCGCGCGAGCGGCCGTTCATCAGCGGCGCCCGCGTCAATCAGGCCGGCTGGCGGATCGGTGGGGCGGAGCCCACGAGCGTTCGACGTTGGGGGCCGCTCCCGTCGGCGAGCGGCGGAGGGCGGGCTTCCCCCCTGGCGGCGGTTGCCTACAATATCGTATCGCGACCTCACGAGACGACCATGCATCCCGCCCGGCCGAAGGGTGCTCCCGGCGCGTGGCGAGCGGAGACGCCTGCGATGACGCCTGCCCCGACGCGCAAACTGCTCCCCATCGACCTGTCGGCGTTGTCGCAGGCGGCCGAATGCCTGCGAACGCTCGCCCACCCGGTGCGGCTGCGAATGGTGCAACTGCTGTTGCACGGCCGCTACACGGTCGGAGAAATCGCCGAGGACTGCGCGATTCCCGAGAACGTCGCCTCGGAACACTTGCGGCTGATGCAGCGGTGCGGTTTCTTCACGAGCGAGCGCGACGGTCGGCGCGTCTACTACCGCGTCGCGGAACCGCATCTCGAACGCATTCTCGATTGCATCGAGGGCCGGTTCCAAGGGATCTCTTGATCCTTGGGCCGTCCCCGCCCCGCCGCTCGCCTCGCGCCTCTGGCTTTCTCCTCCGTGAGGAGCGGCGGCGCAGGGCGCCTTCGCGGCCCGAGGATCCAGCCGACGCGTCGGAGCGCGGCGGTGCGCACCGCTTCGGATCGGCTCACGGCCTGGCGACAGCCCCTTCCGGAATCGTCCAGTCGATGGGCGTGTACTTTTTCGCGTGCGTTTGCACCTCTTCGATCGCCTCGTAGGCTTCTCGGCTGGTCTTGCCGGTCCGCGCCATGTAGGCCGCCGCCGCGCCGGCGGCGGCGCCGGTCGACCACTCGATCGGATGCAGCCGCGTGGCCGAATTCGCCAGGTAGCTTTGCGCCATCGTTTTGCCTGCCGTCAGCAGATTCTCCAGCGACTCGTGCGTCAAAGCCCGAAATGGAATCATGAAGGGGAGCGTGTCGTGCGCGGCCAAGGCGTACGGCGGATTGGCGCAGCTTGCCAGGGGATGGATGTCGGCCGGGTAGGCCCCCAACGCGACGCGATCGGCGAACTTCGTGCCCGTGACCTGTTCCGGCGGTCCCGTGAGATCGGCGAATCGCAGCACGTAGCCGTCGAGGCCGATCGCCCGCCGCGTATCGCGGATGTAGGGCAGTTTGGCCAGCCCGTGTCCCGTCCCCAGGACGCGGCCGGCGAGCACGATCTGTGCGGGCTGCAGCGGGGCAGGCGCCTGCGCTTTGAACCACTGATGCCAGGCGTAGGCCCGCTGCTCGGCCCCCGCGAGCGCCTCGGCGTCGACGCCCCCCTGCCAGTCCGACCGTTGGGCGGCGGCGGCGTCGCGTCCGAGGAACAGATACCTGTCGACGTAATCGTTGCCTCCCTGGCGACGACGCATCGAGTAGCCCCAATTCTGCAGGCAGAGGTCTCCGGGGGCGGGGTCGCCGCGGCCGCGGATGCGGCGGTAGGTCCAGATTTGCGGCCACGCGTCGGGACGGTCGCTGTACTCTCCGTATCCCATGTCGTCCAGAGCGGCGCGCGGAGCAGGGTCCTCGCCCGGGCTTGGCAGGATCTCCTGGACAAAGCAGTAGACGGTCGACTGCCCGCAACGGTCGTCTCCGCGGAGGCTGCCGTCGGCGTCTTCGGGGCCCTGCAGGTAGCGTTTTCCGCTGAGGGCGAGCACCTCGCCCCACTCGGTCGCCTCGATGAACACCGGTCCTCGCGCGCCGTCGCCGAATTCAAGCACGTGCTTGTCGAATCGGGGCGACGGGGTCGCGCTGTACCAATCGGCGAGATCCTGCGACGGAAGCCGATCGTAGCCCGCCGCGGCGACTCCCGGCCGCGCCGCGCGGCGAATCGCCGTCAGCTTGACGATGCGGTTGCCCGCGGCGTTCAACGCCACCCGCTTCACGACCGTATTGCGAAACACGGTCAGGCGGGCGGCGGCGGCTTTTTCCCGCGGTTCGAGTTGCAATTCGAGGAAGCGTTGGGGCTGGAAACAGAAGCGACTGACCCAGCATTTGCCCGGGTTCTCCAGGTCTTCGAGCATCTGCCGGAAGTCGGGGGCGACGTTGGCCGGCAGGCGGGCGATCTGCGCCACGTTGACCACCGTGCCGCCGGCGGCTTTTCCGGGCGTCTTGTGCCACGCTTCGTCGATGGCGGGCACGCCGCTGGCGGTCAGTTGTCCGCCTGGCCAATCGGTCGGCTCGAGCAAGGCGGTCCGCGCCCCGCTGTCGGCGGCAGCCAATGCCGCGGAGAAGGCTGCCGTGGAACCGCCGGCAATGACGACGTCGAACTGTCGGTCGTCCGACGCCGGGGCGGCCTCGGCCCCGGCGGCGCCGGCCGCCAGCGCGGCGGCGACTGCCGCCGCGGGGATCAAGCGACGAAGGCGATTCATGCGTGCTGCTCCTTCGCCTCGGGCTCGCTGGCGTCGAGGCGGTCCAGGTGCCAGTGGTAGAGTCGTCGGGCGACGAGCCACGCCGCCACGGAGCCCGCTGCCAGAGCGGCAGCTTGTTTGTACCGGGCGACGGCCAGTTGTCCGAGAGCCAGAATTGGGAGACTCAGGCAGGTTGCCGCCGCGGCCGACGCCAGGAAGCCGCCGGCGAGGAGGCCCCGCGGGGGTTCCGGGCAATCGACGCCCTCGGCGCGGAGGCGCCGACGAACGGGCCCCCACCAGCCCGGCGGCCGCGCCCGCAGGTAGAAATCGCGGAGCGTGGCGTCGTTTTCCGGATGCGTCAGCAGGGCGGTCGCGGCCCAGAGCGCGCTGGTGAGCAGCATCGCCGCCAACGCCAGCAGCATGGCCATGAAGTCGCCGGCGGCGGGACTCGAATCGACCTGGGTTCGCCACCAACTCCATTGCGGCAGGGCGGCTCCCAGTCCGAAGTAGACGAGCGGTCCGCCGATCATGGCGGCGGCCCAGGCGGGCAGGTTGACCCGCCACCACCACCACTGGGCCCAGAAAAAACCGGAGGCGGCGGCGAACATGCCGGCCACGACCGTGGCGATGCGAAACAGCGAATCGGCGGCGAACATCACCGCGATGCCGCAGGCGAGAATGACCAGCATCAGCAACCGGCCGATCCACACGCAGCCGCGGGAGTTCGGATCCAGGACGCGCGCCCTGGGGAAAATCTGCCGCAACACGTCGTTGACGAGGGTCTGCGCGCCGTAGTTCAGCTGGCTGTCGACCGTCGACATGACGCTGGCCAGCAGGGCGGCCAGGGCCAGCCCCAGCAGGCCCGAGGGGAGGTAGCGCTCCAGCAGCATGCCGTACGCCCGTTCGCGATCGCCCGGAGCGGCGTGGTAGAGCAGGGGATTCTCCGCGAGCAGGCCGAGCGTGGGGAGCGTGATCAGCAGCAGCATCAGGAACAACGCCGCAATCGCCCAGAGCGGCGACGTCACGGCTTCGCGGGCCGAGCGGCAGGAGAGGATCCGTTGGCCGTCCAGGTCGACGTTGCCGCCGCGGCCCGCCGTCGGCACGATGAACCACAGCAGCACCGCCAACGGGCTGAGGATTTCGTGTCCCGGAACGGGCGTGATCGACATGATTTCGGCATGATCGATCGGATGCACCTCGCGAAGACTTTCGGCGAGCGCCGCCGGGCCGCCGGCCTCCGCCAGCACGCGCCACAGCAGTGTGCAGCTGGCGAGGAGAATGACCAGCGTTTGCAGAACGTCCGTCACCACCACTCCCGCGAAGCCCGAGACCCAGACGTAGCTCACCAGGATCGGCAGCACCCATGCCAGCGTGGCGAGCTTCGATTCGACGTTGAACACGGGGCCCAGAATCTTATGGGTTCCCAGCAGGCCCGCTCCCAGCCAGGGAACGATGTTCACGGCCAGCGTGAACAGCGCGGTGTAGACGCGGATGAACCTGGCGCCATGGCCGCCGAACCGCAGCGTGTAGAATTCAGGGCCCGTGCTGACGCCCATCTGCCGCCAGCGGACGGCGAAGAGCAGCGCGACGATGGCCCACGCGAAGGCGAACCGCGACAGATAGAACCAGGCGGTCGGCAGGCCGATCACCAGTGCCAGCCCGCAGTACATCGGCGCGACGTCGGCATTGATCGCGGTCACGGCGTAGGAGATGCCGTTCACCCACGCCGGGATGCGCCGTCCGGCCAGGTAGTAGGCTTCTTCGCCCTCGCCGGCCCCGCGGAGCCAACGACTGGCCAGCAGCCCGGCGGCAAAGCTGGCGATCAGATAGGCGACGATCACCGCGGCGTCGAGCGTCGTGGCGGCGAGCGTCGTGGCGGCGAGAAGCGCGGCGCTGGCAGTCACCGGGCGCCCGCTCCCCCGCGCGTCGCCGAGCGGGCAGCCGCGTAAATCGCGTCGACCAGGGCTTGCCCCCGGCGCCCCTGCTCGCCCGTCGCCCCGGCGCCCGCGCGCGTCGCGACGCTGCGGACGAAATCGCTCATCTGCGCCGCGAAGAAATCGACCTCGGGCGCCTCGACCACGTCGTCCACGAGCTTGCCGTCGATCTCGCGGACGCGGTGGACGCAGTTGCCGAACAACTCGAAGGCGACGCCCCCGCGGTCGCCGAACACGCCGATCTGCGACACAGGGACGGACGGGGCCGGAAAATTCCCGGCCCAGGCGGCCTGCAAATCGAGCGACGCTCCGCCGCGGAACGCCACCAGCGCCTGGACCGCGTCTTCCACGGTGCAGACGCCGTCGTAGTCGGGAGGCCCGCCCCACATCGCATCGAAGCGGTAATCGCGCATGCGGACGCCGAAGTTGGCGAAGGTCCGCCCGCACGCCTGCTCCACCTCGGGGAAATCGAGCAGGTGCAGCGCGAGGTCGATCAGGTGCACCCCCACGTCGATCAGCACGCCGCCTCCCGACAGGCTGCGGTCGGTGAACCACCTTCCCAGCCCCGGCACGCTGCGCCGCAGGTGCAAGTGCGCGCGCACCTGGTACAGGCTCCCCAGCTCGCCGCCGGCGATCAGTTCCCGCGCGGTCCGCACGACCGACGTGTAGCGGTGGACGAACCCGATCTGCAGCACCCGCCTGCCGTCGCGGGCCGCAGCCAGGATCTCGTCGCACTGGGCGGCGTCGAGCGCCATCGGCTTTTCCAGCAGCACGTCTTTCCCGTGGGCCAGCGCGGCCAGCGCGAACTCGCGGTGCAGAAAGTTCGGTACGCCGATGACCACGGCGTCGACCGCCGGGTGGCGCCAGACGGTCCCGACGTCGGTCGCCGTCGCGGCTCCGCAGGCGGCGGCCAGCGCCGCCGCCCGGTCGGCGCTCGAATCGGCGACCACGACCACCTGGGCGCCGGCGGCGGCCGCGGCGTCGACGTGACGTCGTCCGATCTCACCGGCTCCGACAACGGCCAAACGCACGCTCATGGCGAAAGCTCTTCCGGGGCAAGGGATCGACGGCTGGCGGGATCGACGGGCGACGTGCGGCTTCGGCCGCGGTTGCCGTCGCCGCGGGCGGTTGCTGGAGCCCGACGGGGGCTGGCCGAGGTCCGGCAGCGTCGGCGGAAATCCTCCGCCCGCTGCGTCTAGCGCTGCTGCCGGTCGGCGGCGCCGCCGGCCGGAGAGCGAACCTCCGCTCCCCAATGGGGCCCCTCGAGCCGCGCCGCCGCAGGCTCCTGCAGCGGCTGGAAGGCGCCCCACGAACCGGGGCCGCGAGCCCGGTCGAGAATCCGCCGCACCAACAGCGTCTCGCGGCGGTCGATCAGGGCCCGATCCGCCGCAAAAAAATCGAGGATCGCGGCGGCGGCCTCGTCGAACAGCGTGGAGAAATCGACTTCCAGATGCTCGCTTCGCCGCCGCGTGACGAGCGAAACGCCAAACGGCGCGTCGCTCCCCTCGGCGAAATCAATCACCGCCGTCCGATCGCCCTGGAATCGCAGGACGATCTGGAGATGGCCGGGCGACCCGGTGCACGCC
>Ga0169931_10012090_pt1 | contig 12031 bp, 10 predicted proteins | sample Kivu_15m_20L_FD_129675 | JGI IMG/M metagenome (GOLD analysis project Ga0169931, IMG submission 129675) | Freshwater microbial communities from Lake Kivu, Western Province, Rwanda to study Microbial Dark Matter (Phase II) - Kivu_15m_20L... | ecosystem: Environmental > Aquatic > Freshwater > Lake...
TGGCGCCTGCGCGGGGCTGTTCTTCACGCAGGTCACCCAGTCGGATCGGCTGTCGCTCACCATCGTGATCTTCGCCTGGCTGGCGCTCGGCGTGCTCATGTACGCGCCGTTTTCCAGGCATGCCCTGCTCCACGGTGGCGCGGTACTGGCCCAGCTCGCGGTAGCCTGGTTGCTCGCACCCGAGGTGCCTGGCGCGCTCATCGCCCTCGGTGTTCTGCTCTACGGGGCATTACTCGCCAGACTATCGGTGGTTCTGAGCCGTGCGCTCACACAATCGATTCGGCGCAAGCACCGAATTAGGCAGTTGGCCAGACGACTCGAGGAGCAGCGCGCTCAGGCAGTGCGCGCCAGCAAAAGTTCAGCACGCTTTCTGGCCGCCGCCAGCCACGATCTGCGTCAACCCGCTACATCTCTGGGACTTTTAAGCGCGCTGGTACGCGAGCGCTGCACCGACCCTGCCCTTCATCCGCTCATTACGGCAATCGATCGATCCGCCACCACGATCAGCGATCTGCTTTCCAGCCTGCTCGATCTCTCGCGGCTCGAAAGCAACGCCGTCCAGCCTCATCTCGAGTGGCTGTCGATTGACGAGCTGTTTGAAATGCTGCGCGAGGAGTTCGCCGTACGGGTCGAGCAAAAGGCGCTGACGCTGGTGGTTGCAAGTGCGCCGATTCGTGTCCTCGCCGACCGAATCATGCTTACCCGGTTGCTGAGAAACCTCCTCGACAATGCGGTTCGGTTCACCGATCAGGGGGCCATCACGCTGGCCGCCTCCGAAGGACCACGCTGCGTCTTGAGTGTCACAGACACCGGCATCGGCATTGCACCTGACCAGCTCGACCGTATCTTCGAAGAACATGTCCGCATCGCCTCGCCGGGCCGTCGGTCGCCGCCTGGTCTCGGTCTCGGGCTTGCCATGGTGAGCCGAATCGCAGCGTTGCTGAACGCAGAGATCACGGCTTTGTCAGACGGATCGCGTGGCAGTCGATTTGAACTGGTGTTTCCCGCGGATCGCGTGGCATCCGACACCGCTGCGCCTGCCACCTGCCTCGAGCCCAGTCCGCAGGCATCAACCTCTGATCACGCGGCGCATGAGCCCGCGGCACATCGACCTCCAAGTCTGGCGGCCGCACCCAGAGCGCTCCTGGTCGATGACGACGAAGAGGTGGCTGGCGCGCTGAAGTCGGTTCTGGAGGCGCGCGGCTGGCGCACGGACATCGCTTCGAACGCCACCGATGCGTTCGCTCAACTCAGTGGTGCCGAGGGCTGGCAGCTGCTGCTGGCCGATTGCAGCTTGAGCACCGAGGACGACGGACTTGCGCTGGCGCTGGCCGCTCGCCTGGTTCGGCCTGGCCTTCGTTGCGTTCTCATGTCAGCAGACACCTCGGCAGCGTTGCAACGCAGAGCGTCCGATCACGGCCTGAGCCTTATCCACAAGCCGATCAGCGAGCACGCACTGTTCGCCGAAATCCAGAATCAGAACCCGTCTCTTCGGCACGCGTCCACGCGCTGCTAAACTCAGGCTGGTCCGGATATTCCGGGTCCTGGCTTATCCCTTTCACCGACTGATCGCCGCAAGCGCGGGCACCTGCCCATGTCCGAACATCTTCTGATCGTTGACGACGACGAGGACATTCGCGAGCTTTTCCGCACGTATTTAACTGGCGTGGGCTACACCGTGTCGGAAGCTGCCGACGCGGCCAGTCTGCGCAGCGCACTCGACACCCTGGCGGTCGATTTGATTCTCCTCGACCAGCGCCTGCCCGATGCGGACGGTCTGGTTCTGGCGCGTGAAATCCGTGCCGCGAGCGACGTCGGGATCATCATCATCACGGGCTTTGGTCAGCCGGTTGATCGGATCGTTGGACTTGAACTGGGCGCAGACGACTACATCGCCAAGCCTATCGATCTGCGCGAGCTGCTCGCGCGAATCCGATCAGTGCTAAGGCGACGCGGCCCACGTCAGACCGACGCGCCCGGCAAGCTGCACTTTGAGGGCTGGAGCCTCGACCCATCGTCGCGCACCCTCACGGCGCCAGACGGACAGACGGTTGAACTCACCACCGGCGAATACGATCTGCTGAACGTGTTCGTCAGAAACCCCAATAGGATCCTGAGCCGCGACGAACTCATGAACGCGCTTCACCACCGCGACGCGGGCCCGTTTGACCGAGCGATCGATGTTCAGGTGGGACGACTGCGCAGGAAGATCGAATCTGATCCTGCCAAGCCTGACTTCATCAAGTCCGTGCGCGGGGCAGGGTACATGTTTGCACCCCGGGTCCGACAGGGATGAGTCCCACCGATAGCCCGCGCAGCAAGCGACCGGCCACGGTCCCTCCTGACAGCCTGCCGCGACTGTTTGAACAGCTGTTCGCCACCGCGGCTGACGCGATGCTGGTTGCTGACGCTTCGGGTCGCATCGTTCTGGCGAACGCACAGTGCGCGCACATGTTCGGGTATTCACAGGACCAGCTAAGCCGCATGGTGGTGGACCAGCTGGTTCCAGGTCGATTGCGATCGGCCCACCGTCAGCATCGTCGCGCCTATTCGGGTCACGCGGTGCCGCGGCCGATGGGCCTCAACACGACGCTTCGAGCGCTGCAGGCCGATGGTTCCGAGATTCCTGTGGAAATCAGCCTGAGCCCACTCGATATCGACGGACTGCCCCTGGTATGCGCCAATATCCGAAATGTCAGCGAACTGAGGCGAGCCCAGCAGGCAGTTGAACGGGCCAACCGGGCTGAAGCAGTCGCAGAGTTCGGGCGTCTGGCGCTGGGACAACAAAGCGTTGCAAGTACCGTGCATCAGGCCTGCGATCTGATCCGAGCGCATCTTCGCTGTGACGCGGTACTGATCGCCCGAACCGACCCCGCTTCCGGACAACTCGTGTTCTCGCCCGGTTGCGAAGAAGACGCCGACCGGCTTTCGCCCCTGCTGCCTTCGATCGGCAAGCTCATGGATTCGCTGTCCGCCGAACAGGCTGAACCTGTGCTGCTGATTGAAGATCTGTCGCAGAGCCCTCCCAATCTGGCCGCTGGGATGCGCCTGGCAAAGCTGCGTAGCGCATTGGTATGCACCATCCCCGATTCGGCAGACCGTCCGGGGGCGATTGGCGTATTCGGCCAGGTGGGCGACACCTTTACCAGCGAAGACCGCAGCTTTCTGCGAGCGCTCGCGAACACACTCAGCGCACTGCGCCAGCGGCAAAGCGCGGAAGAGCAATTGTTTCAGTCGCAGCGACTCGAGGCTCTGGGCCAGCTCACCGGCGGCGTTGCCCATGACTTCAACAACCTCTTGACGGTGGTGTCGGGCAACCTGCAGATTCTCGAAGAGAGGCTCTCGGAAGACGCGGCCGCCGTCGCAATGATTCGATCGGCGCTGCGCGCGTCAGGTCGCGGCGCTGATCTCACCCGCAAGCTTCTCGCTTTTGCGAGACGTCAGACCTTGCAGCCGCGCGCAATCGATATCGCCGCATGGCTGGATTCGCTTGCCGAAATCCTGCGGCGAACGCTGGGTCCCAACATCGACATCAAGACGTCTTGCGAGCCGGATATGCCCGCTGTCAAGGCGGATCCGGTCATGCTGGACACCGCACTGCTCAACCTGGCGGTTAATGCGCGTGACGCGATGCCCGCAGGTGGGCAACTCACCTTGTCAGCCAAGGTGCTCACCCATCCAGCGGCTGCTGGCCCTGGGCCCAAGGAGCTCGCGCCGGGGCGTTACATGCTGTTGACGGTCATGGACACTGGCAGCGGCATGCCGCCCGAAGTGTTGGCGCGCGCTTTTGAGCCTTTCTTCACGACCAAGGAACTGAGCAAAGGCAGCGGACTGGGGCTGAGTCTGGTCTATGGGTTCATCAAACAATCGGGCGGCCATATCGAGGTGGACAGCCGCTTGGGTGTTGGAACCGTCATTCGCATGATGTTACCCGTCGTGAGCGCTGCCGAGCACTCAACCGCGCAGGCCCCGCTCGATGCCGCAGAGGGCGGCTCCGAACGGGTACTGGTAGTCGAAGACGACGACGATGTGCGCGAGGTCGCAGTCGGCTTTCTTAGACGACTTGGCTACCAGGTGATCGAAGCCGCCGATAGCGCGGGCGCGCTCGCGCAACTCGCAGCCAACACTGACATCGACCTGCTGTTCACGGATGTCATCCTGGGCGGCGCGCTTACGGGCGCTGACATTGCGCGCGAGGCGCTCGCGCGACGGCCCGCCCTGGGCGTGCTGTTCACCTCGGGCTACGCGCCCCAAACGCTGTCGCTCGACATCGCGCTGTCTCGAGGTGTCGAGCTACTTGGCAAGCCCTACCGGATCGAGCAGCTCGCCCGGTTCGTCAGACGCGCACTCGAGGCGCGCGATCAAGCCGCGGCTTCATCGCGCCGCGAGTCACTGCGACCGATCACGGCGCGCAAACGATCGATTTCATAAAGGTCGATCTCTCGGTTGTGCACGCGAATCATCTTTTCGGCCTGGAAGCGTGACAGGATCCGGCTGACCGTTTCAAGTTTGAGTCCCAGCAAGCTGCCAATCTCCTCGCGCGTCATCCTCAGAATGAACCGGGTGGCCGAATACCCTCGTGCGGCCATGCGTTGGGACAGGTTCAGCAGAAACACCGCAATACGCTCCTCGGCGCGCATGGATCCCAGCAAAACCATCAACGCGCGCTCACGCTGGATTTCGCCCGCGAGCATTCGAAAAAGTTCGCGCTGGAGCAGCGGCTCGTGGCGCACCAGCGTATCGAGCGTCTCGCGCGGAATTTCAATGACCTCGCCGTCTTCGAGCGCGATCGCATCGCCGCTGTAGCTCTCGGCGCCGAGTCCGTCTACCCCAAGCACCTCGCCGGCCATGTGAAAGCCTGTGACCTGCTCACGGCCGTCTTCGGTAAGCAGCACGGTTTTGAACGAACCCGCGTGTACGCCGAACAAGGCATGGAACTGCGCGCCGTAGCGATAAAGATAGTCGCCTCGGCGCAGCCGACGACGTTGTCCGCCAACCCGCGACATCAGCAGGTCAACTGCTGGTGGCAAAGGAAGCGCGCACCGGCCGTTTGGATAAGGCTGCATATCCGCCGATGCGGAAACAGGACGAAATCCAGTTTGCTGCGATGCAGGAAACTGTGTTTGAAAACCGATATCGCTCACTGTTCTCTCCCATGCTGTTGAGTTGGATCGCCGTACAGGCGTCAATCAAACTTTATCGAGGGAGATGTCGGCTTTGATGGCAGTCAAACAACACTCTGTAACGGTTTGCAACCGCGTCGATCAGCGGATCAACTCACGGGCATATTGCTTCGCGTCAATTTTCGCAGGTTTCCGACATGGGGCCGCTCACATCGGCCCACCATCTACTCAAAGTTTGTGTCGCATCAACTGCGCGAAAACCCCGGTCGCTAACATCAAACGCTGCAGTTATTACTTCACAACACAGGGGAAAGCTCATCATGTTCAAACATCTTCTGTTGCCAACAGACGGCTCCAAACTGTCCGATATCGCGGTTGAACGCGGGATTCAATTTGCCAAGGAAACAGGCGCACGCGTCACCTTCGTTCATGTAATGCCCGAGTACGTGGTTGATGCGTTTGTCGAGTTTCCGTCGGCCGCGCAGGCGTCTTTCAATGACTTCATGAAGGCCTCCGAGGAAACCGCCAAGAGTGTCCTGGGCGCTGCGCAGTCACGCGCCAACGCCGCTGGCGTCAGTAACGATACGGTATCGATCCGCCACGGCCAACCGTGGAAGGCCATCATCGATGTTGCAGGCGGGCGGGCCTGCGACCTGATCTTCATGGCGTCGCACGGACGTCGTGGGCTCAGCGCACTGGTTCTTGGCAGCGAGACGCACAAGGTTCTCACGCACTCCACGATCCCAGTGCTCGTCTTCCGCTGATCCATTCACTCCGGAGGTCCTCATGGATAGAACCGACAAGACACCGTCCGCGGTCGATGCGCGCGAGCGCCTGGCCCAGGACATGCGAACACTGGTGCGCGATGCGGAGGATCTGCTGCATGCCGCGCAGCGCCAAGGCGCCGAAGGTGTCTCTGAAATACGGGACCGACTCGAGGCGAGCATCAAGCAGGCCAAGGCACAAGTCTGGAATGGGCAACAGCAATTCTTTGAGCGCGCGCGCGACACCGCACGACGCACCAATGAAGCAGTGCATGTCCATCCCTGGACCGCAATCGGTGTTGCAGCAGGTGCTGGACTGCTGCTCGGCGCGCTCATCATGCGTCGTTGAGCGCTGCATGCAGCCGGGTCAGCCCTTCGCGGGTCTCAGCGCCCGGCTGCGTGCAATCGCTGCACTTCTTGGTGACGTCGTACACACCCGGCTCGCCCTGCTGGCAGCGGAAATTGATGCGCTGGTGTCGGCATCGCTGCGCGCACTGCTGGCAGGGCTTGCCGCTCTGACGCTTGCCGCAATAGCGCTGTTGTCCGCCCTTGCTGCAATGCTGATGGCTGTACCCGAGTCATTTCGCGCGCACTCCGCAGCGATCGCAGCGCTGGTTCTGGCAGTCATTGCGATCGGCCTGTTCCGATGGGTTGCCCGTCTCTCGCGCGTCTCGGCGTTCTCCGCGAGTCTCGATGAGCTTCGTCGCGATTTGAGCGAGCTGCGAGAAGCCCCGCTCTCGTCGGGCTCGCGAGCCGCAGGAACCGCCGCCGATCAGCACTCAAGCGACCGGCGCTAGGCCACGTCGCTGATCCCGCCTCATGAATGCATCCAATTCCAGCACTATTGAACAGCTTCGGCGGCAGATTGCTGGCCAGCGTCGGGAATTGAGCGGTCAGCTGCGGCGACTGCTCGACACGGCCGCAACGCCGCGCGGGGGCCATCGCTGGGGATCCATCGGAGTGATTGCAGCAGCCGCTGTGTTACTGGGACTTGCCGCCCGCCGCCGATCAAAAAACCTGCTGCGCTCAACCGTCACCACAGGGTGGCTGATCTGGCGGGCAACACGCCTGATCCGTAATGTCATGGCTGCCTTCAGCCCGGCAGCGCCGCCAAAGTAGGCGTTTACCTGAAGGGAAGGCGGCAGGCGAAGGTACCTCGGCGGAACGCGCCAGGGTCGGCTCAGAGCCGGGCTCGGGCTTCCTGAGCGGGCTGATGCTCGGCCACACGCACCAGCGTCGACAGCTCGTGCGAGATCGCCTGCAACACGTCGTCGCTACTTAGCACGCCCACAAGATCGCCATGCAGATCGACCACTGGCAGGCGTCTGGTGCCGCGGCTTCGCATCTTCTGGATTGCCTCGGGCAGACTGTCCGTGTCGTGTGCGGTCACTGCAGGCCGTACCACAATGTCACCGGCAGTGATTGCAGCAGCATCCAGTCCGGTCGCGACCACTTCAATCACGATATCGCGGTCGGTAATCACGCCTACAGGCCGACGACCTAGACCATCCCCTGACACCACCACCACCGAGCCGACGTGGCGGGCACGCATCAACGCGGCCACCTGTTGCAGCCGAAACGCTTCGCCACAGGTGACTGGCTCGCGCGACATGAATGTTCCAACGTTGGTCATGAGAACTCCTGTTCACCGGGATCTGTCATCCGGAGCGGTTGATCTTCCGGCGTAGATCCCAGTGTGAGGCGGCTGGCCTGTGCCTGGCTTGCGCTAAGCCAAGTCGCTGAGCGCTAAGGCCGCAAACCTATAATCGTGACCATGACTCATTTGCATCGCCTCAAGCGAATGGCGCGCCGGATCAATTGCGGGGTCGCGCTCGCACTGGCCACAATCGTCGGCACCCTCGCCCCGCCGGTGTTGGCGCAGTGGCTGGGAACTCCGCCATTTGTCGATACGCCCCCACGTTTCGAGGCGCCCGCACGCTCATCCGAGCGCGAAGCACCATTCCAGGCGCGACTGCAGCACCTGTCCGACGGCGACTCTTTTGTGGTGCGCGCGGAAGACGGTCGCCGCATTTCAATTCGACTGTCTGCGATCGACGCACCCGAGAAGGTCCAACCTCACGGCGATGTATCACGACGCGCATTGCTTGCGCTCCTCGAGAACAAGCTTCTCACCATCATCCCGATTAAGCGGGACCCGTACGGACGGACCGTGGCGAGGGTACTCGCCGACGAGCGCGATGTTGGCCTTGAACAGGTGAAGACCGGGATGGCCTGGCACTACAAGCGCTATGAATCCGAGCAGAGCGCGCGCGATCGCCGCGAACACGCTCAGGCAGAACAGCGGGCGCGGGACGCAGGCATTGGGCTATGGTCCCATCCCGACCCGATGCCTCCGTGGAAATTTCGTGAACAACAGCGGCGTAGGCAGCAGAGCACAGCAGACGTTTGGCCAGACGCCTGGTTTGCACCTAAAGCTGAGGGCTCTGCTGCGAGGCACGCTGCCGCTGCCTGAGCGTTTCATACAGAACGACTCCGGCGGCTACCGATACGTTGAGGCTTTCCACCTGACCGTGCATCGGAATGCGTACCAGCCGATCGCAACGTTCACGCGTGAGTCTTCGCAGCCCCTTGCCTTCAGCGCCCAGCACCCAGGCGATACGCCCGTCCAGCGTCGCGCCATACAGGTCGTCCTCGCTCTCATCGGCAGAGCCGATGATCTCAAAGCCGTGCTCCTGCAGCGTATCGATGGTTCGAGCCAGGTTGGTCACCATCAAATACGGCACGCTCTCGGCTGCACCGCTCGAGGTTTGGATGGCTACTTCGGTGAGTGCACAGGCATGATCCTTGGGCGCGATCACGGCGGCCACGCCAGCGCCATCGGCCACACGCAGGCACGCGCCAAGATTACGCGGATCCGTGACGCCATCGAGGAGCAGCAACGTCACCGGGGAACGGGGTTCGACGTCAAGCCGAGCCATCAACTGCTCAAGGCTGAGACTTGGCACGCTGGCCTCCGACAGCGCCACCACGCCCTGGTGACGTTTGCCAGGGCACAGCCGCTCGATTCGCTGACCGTCAACAGCGTGCATCCGCACGCCGGCGGCCTGCGCCAAGCGCTCCAGTTCGCGCATTCGCGGATCGTTACGTGACGCATCGACATAGAGTTCGGTGACGCCCTCCGAGTCGCGTCGCAACCGAGCGAGTACCGCATGAAATCCAAAAATTTTCATCGTTTCCTTACCTTCGTTTGCCGCGTCTTGCCGAGGGCCCTTTGCGACGCGGCGGGCCGACGCGTTTTCGTCGAGCCGCTAATCGCTCAGCCCGCGCGCGTTCAACGGCCTCCGTCTTGGCAGGTGCCGCTTTGCTTGCGCTTTTTCGGGCCGTCTTGCTGGTTTGGGCGCGGGCCTCCGCGGGTCGGGTGGTATCGGCGGGCTCTGCCGATTCATCAAGCCCAAGCGGCATTTCAGCGTCGCCAACATTTAGGCCAGCGGGCGCCATCGTACGAGGCCGAATCGGGCCGCGCGGCACCATTCTGAATTCAATCCGGCGTACCTCCAGGTCAACGCGGGATACCTGTACGCCAATCTCGTCAGTCAGGCGAAACCGTCGCCCGGTGCGCTCGCCGCGTAACTCGTGAGCGGCTTCGTTGAATTGAAAGTACTCGCCGCCGAGCTCTGACACATGAACAAGCCCTTCAACGAATAGCTCGTCCAGTGTCACGAACAACCCGAATGGCGCCACGCCGGTAATCCGCCCTTTGAACTGCTCGCCAACGCGCTCCCGCATGAAATGGCACTTCAGCCACGCTTCAACATCGCGTGAAGCCTCGTCTGCGCGACGTTCGTTCGTTGAGCAGACCGTACCCAGCATGCGCCAGACCTGGATCGTCTCGGCGGGATCAGCCGCTTTGTCGCGCCGGCCACGGCGACGTGCGCTTTGCGAAGCGACTGGTTCGGCCTGCGGCTGCAACGGCAGGTTGGAGTCGCCGCCCTCTTCAATCCGCGGTTGATAGCGCGACTCGCGCAGCAGCGCCTTGATGACCCGATGGGTCAGCAGGTCAGGGTAGCGGCGAATCGGCGAAGTGAAGTGCGTGTAAGCTGAATACGCGAGGCCAAAGTGACCGCTGTTGTCTGGCGAGTAAATTGCCTGCTGCATCGACCTGAGCAGCATCGACTGGAGCAGCGCATTGTCGGGGCGTACCCGAACTGCGGCAGCAAGCGTCGCATAGTCCTGAGGCGTTGGATGGTCGCCACCGCCCAGTGACAGACCCACGCTGCGCAGGAACTCGCGCAGACGGGCCAGCTTCTCCGGAGTTGGCCCTTCGTGCACGCGGTAAAGACCCGCATGTTCGCGCCGCGCCAGAAAATCGGCAGCACAGACATTCGCGGCCAGCATGCACTCTTCTATCAGTCGGTGCGCATCGTTACGAACCGACGGAACAATACGTTCGATACGCCCCATCGGGTCACACACGATACGGGTTTCCACCGTTTCAAGCTCCAGGGCCCCTCGGCGGGACCGGGCCCCGGCAAGCGCTCGGTACAGCTCGTGCAACTGCTGCAGGTGGGGAAGCAATTCTGCGCGCTGGGTTGGCAGGCCTGCGCGAGGGCCGCCCGCGCCCGACAACAAGGTCCAGACCTCGTCATAGGTAAGCCGTGCAGCCGAATGCATGACGGCTTCGTAAAACTGATAGGCCCGGATTTGGCCCTGCAGGTCAATGACGAGGTCGCACACCAGAACCAGACGGTCGACCGCAGGGTTAAGCGAACAGAGTCCGTTGGACAGGGCCTCGGGCAACATGGGAATGACGCGCCGGGGAAAGTAGACCGATGTGCTGCGCTCGAGTGCGTCGACGTCGAGCGGGTCACCGGGCTGCACATAGTGCGATACGTCGGCGATCGCAACGAGCAATCGAAATCCGCGCTCGATGCTGGCTGCCGAGGCGGACCGGCGACGCTTCGCGGGAGCCGGGGCAGGCTCGGGGGCCTGGTTGTCGGTTGCGCCCTCGCCTCCGATTACGGGCATGCGAACACCGTCGAACTCAATCGGCTCGCAGTACACCGCATCGTCAAAATCACGCGCGTCCTGGCCGTCGATCGTCACCAGCGGCACGTCTCGAAGATCAACCCTATCGCGGATATCGGACGGCCTGACGCGCGTGGGAAATTTCGCGGCATGCGCAAGCGCAGCGGGCCGAAACTGATGCGGAACATCAAACTTTCGCACCGCAATTTCGATCTCCATGCCCGGATCGCCAATCTCGCCGAGCACCTCGACGACCCGGCCGATCGGCGGTGCGCCATTGGCGGGCGGACTGACGATTTCAATTGTGACGACCTGTCCGTGTTGAGCGGACGCCGTATCCGCCGGTGGCACGATGATGTCGTGCTTGATTCGTTGATCCTCGGGAATCACGATGTGCACGCCACGTTCGTTCACAAAGCGTCCCACCAGCCTCCGGTGCGCGCGTTCGGTGACCTCGACAATCGAACCCTCAGGGCGCCCGCGTGAGTCATATCCCACACGGCGCACCAGGACGCGGTCGCCGTGCATGGCCTTCTGCATCTCGCGCGGCGACAGGAAAAGATCCGGCCCCCCCGCATCGGGAAGCAGAAAGCCGAATCCGTCTCGATGGCCTTGGACGCGACCGGCGATCAGATCGAGCCGCGTGGCGAGCAGCAATACGCCTTTACGATTGGGCAGCAGCTGCCCGTCGCGCTCCATCGCAGCGAGACGACGCAACAGGGGCCCGGTTTGCGCCGAGGAAACACCCAGGCGCTGCGCCAGATCGGCGGGCGTCAGGGGTATATCGGCCGCTCTCAGGCACTCGAGAATCTTCTCGCGGGTAGGCGGCGTTCGATCAGCCTCGGTCATGCAATCACCTTCCAGATCAGCGGCGGCCGTACACCCGACATCAGCTTTGACAAAAGAGCGTTCTCCATTAGAATTCGCGCCTCGATCGCCGAGCAGGCAGTCGAAGCCCAGATGGCGGAATTGGTAGACGCACTAGGTTCAGGTCCTAGCGGTGGCAACACTGTGGAGGTTCGAGTCCTCTTCTGGGCACCATTCTAAGGTCGGCGCAAGCCGACCTTTTTGTTTTATGTGCCCAGAAAGCGAAGCACCTGCGTGCTTCGCGTGAGGACTCGAAAGGTCCGGCTTGCAAGCCGGACCGGGCCCGCGGAA
>Ga0169931_10012091_pt1 | contig 12030 bp, 11 predicted proteins | sample Kivu_15m_20L_FD_129675 | JGI IMG/M metagenome (GOLD analysis project Ga0169931, IMG submission 129675) | Freshwater microbial communities from Lake Kivu, Western Province, Rwanda to study Microbial Dark Matter (Phase II) - Kivu_15m_20L... | ecosystem: Environmental > Aquatic > Freshwater > Lake...
ACAGCGCTAACGCGCTTTTGCGGGTGGCGATCCGAACGATTTGCGTCATGAAAAACCTGTCTTGTCTGAAGCGGCCATACAACCGCTGAAAAAAGCGGCGCTATTATATACCCAAAAAACGGCAAGATGCAGAAATGTATCGGCGGTTCACAATACGCCGGTAGCACCGGCGCCCTTCATCAAAAAGACCGGACAACACAACCAGGCTAGCGGTAACTAAAGCTGTATTGGTATAGCACCTGTTGACGCTGATCGACAATCTCCACCCGCCAGTCGCCTTGCTGATCATCCAATAACCAGTTTTCGCTGTAGGTGCGCCAGGGTGAATCTTCGATGGTCAAAGTTGCCGTGGTTTTTAACTCATTCTGATAGTACCAGCGGTGCTGAATGACCTGGCCGGCGTAGCCATTTAATTCGGTAAACAGATACAGCCGCTTCACCGCCGGATAAGGCACCAACTCACCTACGGTGCGGCCAGGCTCCAGATTGCGCATATGCGCAGTTAACACAATGCGGGAAAAACCGGCCGGATAAGGGGCTACTGCGCGCTTTGCCGGGCTATGTGGTGCAGTGTGTTGCTGGGTCGGTTTATCTGCGGCCTTGACTGGCGCATGAGCGCTGACATCAGAGGCGGCAACATCAGTGGCAGCTGTTGCCGTAGCGTCTGTGCTGACCGGTGCTGTCGGACTAACCGGCGCAGGGTCCGCTGAAGACAGCATGGACGAAGCCTCTGCTACCGGCTCTGGCAACACGGCAAGTGCAGAGCTCGACGGATGGGTGGCTGGCGATACGTTCTCAGTCTCCGCCTGACTTAATACCCGGGTGGCCGCGTCTAGCTGCGGATCAGGCCGGTATTGCCACCAAGCCCAGCTAATAGCCGCAGCCAGGGCAAACAACAAGATAGCGGCGCCGGCAAGCCGCCAAAGCGAAAACGGCGCTGGCGCGGCTGTCGTCGTTTCGGGCAACTCATGCAAGGGTTTGGGTTCCAGCCTGACTTTCACCGTCAGCCGGGATGGTTGTTCTGACACCTTTGTTCCTGTAACTAACGCCGGCCCCGGTTACCCGCAGACCGGCTGACGCTATTAACCTGCATACTGTTTCGCGTATTGGCACTTTCGCACCCTATCCGCCGCCCCGACTCGCAGCAGGGCATCACGACATTATGGATGTAACAACTGCTGCTGCAAAAACCGGCTGATGTCGTCTACCTCTTGCGCACAGACACTATGCGCCATCCGGTAGTCCTGCCAGCGTACCTGAAAGCCGGCATATTTTAAGCTGTCAAACGCCGCCTTACCAGCAGACATTGGCACCACATCGTCATGCGACCCATGGGCAACCAACACCGGCGTCTTTAAATTATGCGGCGTCATTTCATCTTTCAGCTTGTGCGGCACACACATATAAGTGGATAAGGCCAGCACACCGGCAATCTTATACGGCAGCCGCGCCAGCAAGTGCAGCGCAATGACCCCACCTTGTGAGAAGCCGGCCAACACAATTTTTTCGGCAGGCACACCGGTAGCAATCACTTTATCCAGTAACGCTGTCACCAGCGCAGCGGACTGCCGCACGCCGTCTTCATCAGCGCGACTTTGCAAATCCATCGTTTTAATGTCGTACCAGGCACGCATCACATAACCATTATTAATGGTGACCGGGCGCTCTGGTGCATGCGGAAATAAAAAACGGATGCCGTGACCTGCTGGTAACTTCAGCTCCGGCACAATAGGCGCAAAACCATGGCCGGAGTCACCCAAACCATGTAACCAAATCACTGCGGCTGTGGTTGGCCCTGGCGATGGCACATCAACAAAACTCAGATTATTCATCACAACACTCAACAGTTATGGTTTTAACACAAATGGCTGGCCAGCCATTTTGCTACCGGCATCTGACAACAACTGCCAGAACTCCATGCCACTGCGGTTATCAATCCACTGGCCGTCCCGATATTCAAAATGATGACCGTTAAATTTGGTGGCAACCCACACCTGATGCAGTGGCTCTTGCTTGTTGATCACGATTTTGCTGCGATCGGGGAAAATAATATTCAGCAGTCCGCCGTGATTCTCCGAATCCAAATCTAAATCCAGTGCCTCAACTGCCTCTTCGACAGCCAACAACAAAGCATCCGTCAGTTCGTCATATTCTACGTCATTCATCAGTGTTCACCTGTTTGCTTTTGCGGCTAAGGATGCGATTATAGAGCGCCTGAGCAATGAAGAAATAAAAATTATGAAAGCTGTGCGTTTGTCTGTGTTGATGGTAATGACGGTGGTCTTGACCGGATGTGGTCAAAAAGGCCCGTTGACCCTGCCCACCGAGCCAGCACCAACCAGTCAGCCCGCTCCGGCAGCACCCCCGAGCACTAACCCTCAGCAAGAGTAAATTTCAGTGGACCATTTTCAGTATCAAGATGCCGAACTGCGGGCCGAACAAGTCCCGTTAAGTCAAATCGCCGCCCAATTTGGCACACCAACCTATGTGTATTCGCGCGCGACCATTGAACGCCATTATCAGGCTTTTACCGCAGCTGCCGGCCAACACCCGCATCTGGTTTGTTATGCCGTGAAAGCCAACAGTAATATTGCATTGTTAAATGTGCTGGCACGACTGGGCAGCGGTTTTGATATCGTCTCAGAAGGTGAACTGCGCCGGGTGCTACAAGCGGGTGGTAATCCGGCTAAAGTAGTGTTCTCCGGAGTCGGTAAAACCGAACGTGAAATTGAGTTTGCCCTCAACGCCGGCATTAAATGTTTTAACGTCGAATCCATCCCGGAGCTGGACCGCATTCAGCTGGTGGCGGCCCGGCTTGGCAAAGTGGCGCCCATTTCGATTCGGGTTAATCCAGATGTTGACGCCAAAACGCATCCGTATATTTCCACCGGCCTGAAAGCCAATAAATTTGGTATTGATATCAATCTGGCACCGGCTATGTATCAACGCGCCGCCAGTCTGCCAAATCTGCAGGTGGTTGGCGTGGATTGCCATATCGGCTCGCAGCTGACCGAAACGCAGCCATTTTTGGATGCCTTAGATAAATTACTGGTGCTGGTCGACAAACTGGCTGCCGCCGGCATTGTGTTACAGCATCTGGATATCGGTGGTGGCCTGGGTGTCACTTACGCCGATGAGACGCCACCGCATCCGGCCGAATACGCCGCTCAGGTAATAGAGCGCTTGGCCAATTACCCGCATCTGACGCTGGTGTTTGAACCGGGCCGTGCCATTATGGCTAACGCCGGTGTATTGTTGACTAAAGTAGAGTTTTTAAAACCTGGTCAGGAAAAGAATTTTGCCATTGTCGATGCCGCGATGAACGATTTGATCCGGCCGGCCCTGTACAGCGCTTGGATGAACATTATCCCGGTGCAGTTGAAACCACAGCTGGCCAGCCAAACATATGATGTCGTCGGCCCGGTCTGTGAAACCAGCGATTTCCTTGGCAAAGACCGCCAGCTCGCCATTGAGCCGGGTGATTTGTTGGTGGTGCGCTCGGCTGGCGCTTATGGTTTTACCATGAGCTCCAACTACAACAGCCGGCCGCGTGCTGCTGAAGTGCTGGTTGATGGCGACGTGGTCCATTTAGCCCGCCAGCGCGAGCAATGGGATGATTTATGGCGCGGCGAGCAGCTGCTGCCAGCTTAAACAGGCGGTAAACAACGGCATGATTTTACAGTTTTCCAAAATGCACGGCCTTGGCAACGACTTTATGATGGTCGATGCAGTCAGTCAGAATGTGTTTCTGACTAAAGAGCAGATTAAGCAACTGGCCGATCGCAATTTTGGCGTGGGTTTTGACCAGCTGTTGATGGTCGAACCGCCGTATGACCCCGATCTGGACTTTCATTACCGCATCTTTAATGCCGATGGTTCTGAAGTGGAACAATGCGGCAACGGTGCCCGTTGTTTTGCTAAGTTTGTGCGCCATCGCGGTTTGACCAATAAGCACAAAATTGCCGTCAGCACCAAAAACGGCAAAATCGTGTTGTATGTCGAGCCAGATGGTCAGGTTACCGTGAATATGGGCGTGCCGCAGTTAGAGCCGGCCCGGGTGCCTTTTAAAGCGCAAAAACAGGAAGTGAATTACATTCTGCATGCTGATGAAGCCACCACCTTATGCTCAGTCATCTCGATGGGTAATCCGCACGCGGTGATCACCGTTGATGATGTGAAAACCGCACCGGTGCACCAATGGGGCCCGGTGTTTGAACATCACGAGCGCTTCCCCGAGCGCGCCAATATCGGTTTTATGCAGGTGGTCAACAGCGGCCATATTAAACTGCGGGTGTGGGAACGTGGTGCCGGCGAAACGCTGGCCTGTGGCACCGGCGCCTGCGCCGCGGTGGTAGCCGGTAACCTGCAAAAAAACCTGCAGGCGCAAGTCAGAGTTGACTTACCTGGTGGCAGCCTGCAAATTCGTTGGAATGGCCCGGGCCAGCCAGTCAAAATGACCGGCCCGGCTGAGCATGTTTTTGACGGACAACTGACGTTATGACCGACCACACGGATCTGAAAAAAATCGACGCAGCCGTGCTGGAAGACCAGCTGGTTTACCAGTATTTGCTGGAGCACCCGGCTTTTTTCCAACACCATCCAGAGTTGTTGGCCCGTTTGCGGCTACCACATGCTCAACGTGGCGCCGTATCATTAGTTGAGCGCCAACTGGAGATGCAACGCGAGCGCATTCGTGGTTTAGAAGAAGACATCACCCGGCTGATGTCGATTGCCCGCGCCAATGAACATATTTTTTTCGCGTTAAATCAACTGCATCTGGATTTGTTAGCGGCCCGGCAAAAAACCGATATCCGGCTGGCACTGAGTGCTTTTGCCAACAAAATGCCGCAAGTACATGCCTGTAATCTGATTGAATTCTCGCATGAAGCCATGGGCAATCAATTCAGCAGCCTGCAGCTGGTATTGCAAAACCGCTTACAGGGCCGGCACTATTATTTTGGCCGGTTAAACCGGGAAGAAATGGCCACGCTGTTCCCACCGCATATTCATTCAGTCGCATTGTTGCAAATCAGCGCTGCCGATGAACCCATCGCTTTGCTGGCATTTGGCTCGCAGCTGGATGATCATTTCCAGCCCAGTATGGACACCTTGTTTTTAGACCATATCGCCAAATTGCTGGCCTTAGTGTTACCGCGTGATGGCCAGCGACATAGCTGAACCCTGCGTCAATACAGGCGCTAATAGCGGCGCAGATGACGCGCTGTTGCTGCAATTTTTACAGTATCTGCAGTATGAGCGGGCCTACAGCGCGCAAACACTGAAAACCTATCAGTTACAATTGTCGGCCGTGGCAGCAGCGACGATGCAGCCTTGGCTGAGCGTCACTGAACGCCACCTACAACAACACCTGCAACAATGTCGCTTACAACTCAAACCACGCAGCCTGGCGCTGCGGCTGGCAGCATTACGCAGCTTATGCCGTTATTTGTTGCAACAAGGACTGCGCAGCGACAACCCGGCGTTGCAACTCAAAGTGCCGAAAAGCGGCAAGCCGCTGCCAAAAAACCTCGATGTAGATACCGTCGGCCGCTTGTTAACCCTGGATGAGCCGGATGATGATTTGGCAATCCGCGATGCGGCCATGATGGAGTTGTTTTATTCCAGCGGCCTGCGGCTGGAAGAACTGGTGAATGCCAATCTGACCGATATCGACTGGCATGACCGGCTGATCCGGGTGACCGGCAAAGGTAACAAAGTGCGGATTTTGCCGGTTGGCCGCCAGGCTATTTCAGCATTACAACAATGGCTGGTGCGCCGGCCGGCTTTTGCCACCCCGGAAGTGCCGCCAGCCGATCAACAGGCGCTGTTTTTAAGCCGGCAACACCGGCGTATTTCAGCCCGCCATGTGCGCCAGCGTGTTGATTTATGGGCACGCCGCCAAGGCCTGGCCGAACACGTCCACCCGCACATGTTGCGCCACTCATTTGCCAGCCATTTATTACAATCCAGCGGCGATTTACGCGCCGTGCAGGAAATGCTCGGCCACGCCAGCCTGAGCAGCACTCAGGTTTACACCCACCTTGATTTTCAACATTTGGCTAAAGTGTATGACGCCGCGCATCCACGCGCTAAAAATAAAAGCTGATTGCAATTTTGTAACATTACTTTTATCTTTGTCTCCGTTACATCTGAAGTAACATTAAATAAAAAAATAAAGGACATATTATGAACATCAAGTTAGCACTTGTCGCTGCGGTATTGGTTGTTTCAACTCAGGCTTCTGCTAAAGATAAAGCGGTTGGATCTGGCCCAAATCCATATTCTGACTGCGGTATCGGCGCAGCCTTGTTCACAGAAAACAAAACTTTAGCAGTGACATCTAACGTCATTTGGGACATTGGTACAACAGCAGTAACCTCAGCGACCGCCAGCCCGGAAACGTGTAACGGTAAAAAAGTTGCTGTAGCAACTTTTATCCTGGAAAGCCACGATCGCCTGGCAGAAGATACAGCTCGCGGCAATGGCGCGCACCTGACGGCCCTGCTGGATCTGATGGAAGTGGCAGCCACTGAGCGCCCACAAGTTGTCTCGGCATTGCGCGCTGAGATGGCAAAAAATATTGCTCAGCCAAACTACGTTTCCGCTGACCGCATCGGTAAAGCGACAGTGTTTTTTAACGCTGCCGTCAATGCGCAAAACGCAGCTTAACCTGTGGAGTGGGCTCAACTAGCCCACTTTTTTCCGACCCGCCTAAGTTTTATCATGCTACGTCTATTGCTTTGTTCTCTACTACTCACGAGTTGCTACACAACAGCGGCGCTGTTGCAGCCGTCGCAGCTCATCACCTGGCAACGGCTATTGCACTATGACCAATCAGGTCGTAGTGCAATTAATTCTGCTGAGTTTTTTTTATCAGACGAAGGGAAATACGATGCACAGGCCGAATTAACAGCAACAATTGCAGCAATGTCAGCACCGGTAAAAGACGGAGTTCAGCACGCACAATGCAGATTTCCCGGACGCTATCTTTGGCTGCGTTCAGAGGGATTGTTAGCAAATATTGCAGCTGTACGCTGTGAGTGGCAGGAAGCTTTTATGTCAGAGCAGCAGCTTGAATCAGTTAGTCTGATTTTCGCTACAGGCTTTCTGGGAAATCCAGCCTCATATTATGGCCACCTTTTACTGCGATTTAACACCAATAGCCCACAACAGCAGAGCGTGTTGCAGCAAACTGCATTAAACTTTGGTGCCGACATTCCAGCCAATGAGAATATGTTGCTTTACATCGGCAAAGGGCTCATTGGTGGTTATCAGTCATCATTTACGCAACAACCGTTTTTCTTTCACGCAAACAACTATGGTGAATCTGAACTACGCGATTTGTGGGAGTACGAACTGCAGTTGCCGCAGGCAGACCTCCAGTTGCTGGCCCGCCATAGCTGGGAGGTGATGAATGCAGATTTTACCTATTACTTCTTTAACAGAAATTGCGCTTTCAGGATGGCAGTACTGCTTGAGCTTGTGATCCCAGCTGAACTGAGCAAGCCCAATCGTTGGTGGGAGACCCCACAGGCGGTCATGCAGCGTTTAGCTAATGCCACGAAAAATCAGCAACCTGTGGTCAAAACGGTAAAATTTGTACCTTCCCGTCAATCACGCTTGTACCAGCGATATGAGCAACTGGATGCTGAAACAGCAGATTATGTGCACGCAGCGGTGCAGGATCCGACGTTAATACCAACAGCACAGTATCAACAGTTGTCTTTAACACAACAGTACGCAGCTATTGATACGTTACTGGACTACTATCAGGTCATTCGAAAACCCGCTGAGGGCGAAGCAGACCCAAACAACACTCTTTACAATCAATCGCTTGCAGCCAGGTATACCTTGCCTGCGGCCGCCAGTTCATCAAACTTCCATTCAAAAGATGAGCCAGGACTTGGCCGGGCCCCCAGTTATGCCGGACTTGGCATAACCCAGACCAATGACCAGCAGACGGCCATTAGATTGCGGCTCAGGCCCGCTTACTATGACAACCTTGATGCCAGTTACGGCCACGTACCGCATGCGGCGCTGGCAATGGCGGATACCGAGTTAACTCTGCAATCTGACTCGATTGCAATCAACAAGCTGCAGCTGGTTGCTATTGAGAGCCTGCGGACTAACCTAACCGGACTACCTGGCGATCGCCATCATTCTTGGTTTCTGGATGTTGGAGCCAGCCAATTGACCGCTGGCTGCATGGATTGTCTTGCACCTAAAGTTGCTGCGGGAGCCGGTTATGCCAAAGCGCCACTGAACCAGAGTTGGTTGCTCGCCGCATTTGTCGGTGCTGGTTTCCACAGTAATAACATTCAGGCATCCGGTGTTTACCTCTCAGGTCGGCTCCAAACCAGCTGGTACGCCAGTCCAAACTGGCAGTTTGCCGCAATGTACGAACAGCGTTGGTTTCAGAGCGAAGCTCAGGTTGATGTTTATCAGCTAAAAGGACGTTGGGTGTTGAATCAACAGACCGATGTAAGACTGGAGTACAACCATTGGCAACGGTCTGAACTTGTTCTATCGATGGGTTGGTATTTTTAACAACGAGCGGCTTATGGCTGCAGGTTATAGCGCTCACGGAGCGCCGCTACCGTGCCGTCTACCTGCATCCTGGCAAATTCGGCATCAAAAGCGCGGACAAAAGCAGCCGTGACACTCTGTTTGCTAAACATGTAATGGCTGGTACCGATGTGTTGCAAAGATGCCGGTACATGTTCGATGCGGTGATCCAATCGTTCGTCCCGCAGCGCAAACAGCCCATTCGGGTAATAATCCAGATAAAAATCCACCCGCTGCCTGAGCAACATTTGGTACAGCGCAGGTTTATCAATCGCTTCCACCAGATGACCGGCAATGGCCTCGTCCTGTAAACGTTGATTTAACTCAGTACCATAATGATTGCCGCGGATCAGGCCTATGTTGTAATGGCCGGAAAATGCCTGTGCCAGGCTCGTCAGTTTGATGCCGCCACGCGGCTTCTTCAGCTGATACAACGCCACATATTCATCTTCAACCGACGCAGAAAAATAGGCAAAACGCTCGCGCTCCGGCGTTTTTGAGGAGTTCACCATCAAATCCAGCTCACCACTTTGTAACAACAACAAGGAGCGTTTCCATGGCACATCGGTGCGGATCTGTAACGGACAATTCAGTCGCTTAAACACCTGTTGCAGCAGCTCGACCCGATAACCGGTAAGCTGCCGGCGACCGTCTAAATAAGCATAAGGCGGCATATTGGTAGCGGCGCGGGTGACCAAGGCACGCTGACAAGGCCATTGCAACAGCTCAGCCGCCTTGAGCGGCAGCGCCAGTAACAACACAGCAGCCACCACAGCCCGAGGCCTGACCATCCCTGTGATCCAATGACAAATTCCCTGCACTGCGCCGACTTCCCCTGTTCTGTTCCACTGGCTAAATGTTAACACGATTTTCGGCAGCGTTATGGCGGTGATCGCAACAATGCCACGATTAACCAACTCAAGCCGAGCCAGTTTCAGTTACACTGCAAAGCAGCGAACCTGATTTGAGTGTAATGATGCGTTTATACAAAGCTCTGCAGCCAATTAAAGCCTTGTCGTTTGATTTAGATGACACTTTATATGCCAACAGCAGTGTCATTAGTGCCGCCGAGCTGGCGATGCAGCACCGCTTGTGGCAGCTAAAGCCTGACCTGGCGCACAACGAGCCATTGTACTGGTGGCAACAACGTAAACTTTTGGCTGCCGCTGACCCAGAGATCCGCCACGATGTCAGCCGCTGGCGTTTATTGGCTGTTGAACAAGGTTTAAAAGCACAAGGGTTATCAGCCTGTGAAGCCGCCGAAGTAGCCGAGCTGGCCATGAGCGCTTTTTTGGCGGAACGGACCCGTATCAGCGTTGAACCACGCATTGTTGAATTACTGACAGCACTGGCCAGCCGTTTTCCGTTGGTTGCGCTCACCAATGGCAACGCCGATATCAACCGGATGGGACTGGCGTCTTGTTTTCAGTTTGCGCTGCGAGCCGGACCAGATGGCCGGATGAAACCTTATCCCGATTTATTCCGGCATGCCGCCGAGCGCCTGCAGCTGGCGCCCGCACAAATCCTGCATATTGGCGATCATGTCCGCTCAGACGTGCTCGGCGCGCTGAATGCCGGTTGCCAGGCTGCTTGGCTTAATCCGCCTGCCGGTCAAACGTCCACCCCACAAAAACAACCATTAGTGCTGCCACAACTGGAGCTGCGCGATTTAACTGAACTGCTGGCGTTACCGCCGGCCATTGCGGCCATTTGATGACCGCCAGCAGGCTTTATCAGGAAAATCTGGCGGCAGGTCTGGTATACTGGACTGTAAATTTATCCATAGGTTTGGCAGATGGACGTTTCATTATTACTCGATGGTCTGAATGACCATCAACGACAAGCGGTGGCTGCGCCCGCCCAACATATGCTGGTGCTAGCCGGTGCTGGCTCCGGTAAAACCCGCGTGCTGGTGCACCGCATGGCCTGGCTGATGCAGGTAGAGCGGGTAGCCCCTTATTCGCTGTTGGCGGTGACTTTTACCAACAAGGCCGCGCAGGAAATGCGTTCACGTATTGAACACACGGTTGGCGTTAGTTTGCACAACCTATGGATGGGCACTTTCCACGGCTTGTCGCACCGCTTGCTACGCGCGCACTATCAGGAAGCTAACCTGCCACAGGGCTTTCAAATCATTGATTCTGACGATCAATACCGTTTAGTGCGGCGGGTGCTGAAAGCATTAAACCTCGATGAAAAACACTGGGCGCCCAAGCAGGTGCAGTGGTTTATCAATGCCCGCAAAGACGAAGGTCAGCGGCCCGGCATGCTGGCGCATGGCGGCGATTTTAACTTAGAAACGCTGATTAAAATTTACGCTGCCTATCAGGAAATGTGTGACCGCGCCGGTCTGGTCGATTTTGCCGAAATCCTGCTGCGCAGCTTTGAATTACTCAAGCACAATGAACAGGTGCGCAGCCATTATCAGCAGCGCTTTCGCCATATTCTGGTCGATGAGTTCCAGGACACCAACGCCATTCAATATCAGTGGCTGCGCTTGTTGGCAGGCAATCACGCCCGCGTGATGATCGTCGGCGATGATGATCAGTCTATTTACGGCTGGCGCGGCGCCAAAGTAGAAAATATCCAGCAATTCTTAAAAGACTTCAGTGGTGCAGAAACTATCCGCCTCGAGCAAAACTACCGCTCGACCGGCACTATTTTAAAGGCCGCCAACGCGGTGATTGCCAATAACCAAGGCCGGCTTGGCAAGGATTTATGGACCGCCGGTGATGATGGCGAAACCATTTCATTGTACAGCGCTTTTAACGAGCTGGATGAAGCACGTTTTATCGTCAGCCGCATCCGCGAATGGCGCCGGCAAGGCGGCAAACTGAGTGAAAGCGCGGTGCTGTATCGTAACAATGCGCAGTCACGGGTGTTAGAAGAAGCGCTAATCCAGGATGGCATGCATTATCGCATCTATGGCGGCTTGCGCTTTTATGAACGCCAGGAGATCAAAGACTCGCTGGCTTACCTGCGGCTGATCAACAACCGGCAGGACGACGCCGCGCTTGAGCGGATCATCAACACGCCAACCCGCGGCATCGGTGATTCCAGCATGGACAAAGTGCGGGAATTTGCCCGTGCCAGCTCCCAAACCCTGTGGCAAAGCCTGCAGCAGATGTTATTCCAAAAGGAGCTGAGTGGCCGTGCCGCCAACGCCGTCAGCGCCTTTATGGAGCTGATTAACAAACTGGATGACGATATCCGTGACTTGCCACTCGACGAGCAGGCCGATCACGTGATCCACCAATCCGGTCTGTTTGCCATGTATCAGGCAGAAAAAGGCGAAAAAGCGCAAACCCGTATCGAAAACTTAAACGAACTGGTGAACGCCTGCGCCAACTTAAGCTTCAGCAATAGCGAAGAAATGAGCCCGCTGGCGGCGTTTTTGTCGCAGGCGGCACTGGAAGCCGGCGAATATCAGGCCGACGAGCATGCCGATGCGGTGCAGCTGATGAC
>Ga0169931_10012092_pt1 | contig 12029 bp, 14 predicted proteins | sample Kivu_15m_20L_FD_129675 | JGI IMG/M metagenome (GOLD analysis project Ga0169931, IMG submission 129675) | Freshwater microbial communities from Lake Kivu, Western Province, Rwanda to study Microbial Dark Matter (Phase II) - Kivu_15m_20L... | ecosystem: Environmental > Aquatic > Freshwater > Lake...
TCGCTGAACAGCCAGGTGATCGGCGATTCTTGCCGGGGGTCCAGGCCAAAAGCGCTCTCCGGTCGGAAATTAACGCCGGGGAGGGCAGCAATGGCCGGGTCGAGCGGCGCCTTATCCACCGCCATCACCTCGGCACCCAGGCGGGCAATCACCCAGGTCCAGCCACCGGGGGAGGCACCGAGATCGAGGCAACGGTCCCCGGGGCCAGGATGGCGGCCAAGCCGGGTCAGGCCCTCCCATAATTTAAGGTAGGCGCGAGATGGCGGGCCGGCTTTGTCTTCCACGAAGCGCGGCTCGCCATTCACGAAGGGGCTGGTCTTGGTGGGGCTGGCCAGCAGCCGGTCCGGCGCCAGCAGCGTCCAGGCACCCAAGGCGGCGGTGGGCGCGGGTTCCGGAAAGACCAAAGGGCGCGCCTTCACCGGCGGCAGGCGTTCGGCGATCAGCGTGCTGCGGCGATGATGCAACAGCGGCAGATGGGACCAATTGCGCTGAATTGCGCGCAAGGCATCGGCGGCGGCCTTCACCGAAGGGGCAGGCACTTCGCGCGGGTCGGTCCAGATATCCAGGGCCCAGACCGCCGGGGCCGGCGGATCGGGTGAAAGGGCAAGCCGACCATGCCAGGCCGCCAAGCGCCGGCCGGACAGGCGGAGTTCTTCGGCCAATTCCGCCTCAAAACCTTCGGCGGCGAGATAGGCAGCGCCGATCACCGCTTTGCCGCCGCGAGCGCCAGCAAGGCCCAGCCCAGCATCAGCAGCATCCCGCCCGAAGGCGCGATGGGGCCGAATGATTGGCCCATCAGCGCGCTGAGCCAGACCGCGCCACAAAACAGGATCATGCCGACCAGAAAGGCGGCGGCGGCGACATGGGCAAGGCGGCGGCCCCTTTCGGCCATCAGCCCAGCAATCAGCAGGGCAAGCGCATGCCAGCCCTGCATGGTCAGCGCGTTTTGCACCGCGGCCATGCGCGCCGGGTCCAATCGGGCGGGCAACCCATGCGCTGCCCAGGCGGAAAGCCCAACCGCGACAAGCCCGGCCAAGGCGCCGGTGATAAACCAAAGACGATGCATGAAAGGCCCTTACGCCGACCCTGCCTGGGTGGCCAGAGCGCGGCCTAATTGCGCAGCCTGAGCCGCGCGGCAAAATGGCGCATGCGCATCAGCATCCGCAGTTCCATGGCTTCGAGCTTGCCCACCATTTCAGGCCAGCGCCCCGCCACCCAAGCCCAGCGCCGCGCGGCCCAGATATGCTGGTCCCGCAGCGTGAAAACACCATAGGCAAGGAATAGGAAGCCTTGCAGGAAAGGCAGCACAAGGCCGAGCACGCCAAGTGCCAGCATGGCCCAGCCCATGATTTTGCGCGGCAGAGATGGACGTAAGATTACCACCTTGGTCATGTGGCGCGACGATCTGGTTGCGACAAGGCCCCGCAATTCATTGTAACGGAATGCGTTTTCTTGCGCGCTTGCCATCCGCGCGCCTTCCTCTAGAAAAAAATCATTTTTCTTGAGCGGTTGATGCCCCCCCTATATCGAGCCTTGCGTCATGCCCTGATGGTTTTGGCGATGTTTAGCCTTGCTCCCTCTGCCTTGGGGCAAAGTCTGGCGCCAAACGGCATCTCCATTGCCGATCGCGCTCGGGAATTGGCCGATGCACGCCCCTGGGCTGGCATGATCTTCGCCGGGTCTTCGGTCGCGGATGGCAAGCTGCGCGATATTGTCGTGGCGCCTTGGACTGGCTCCTGGGGCGATGACACGCTGCTCGGTGGCGCAGGCAGCTATCGTCTGGCCCGCTTCTGGCGCTTCTTCATGCTGGATGCGGAGTTGGGCGGGGCCTATCGCTTTGGCGATACGGAAGGCGGCGAATTCTGGGCCGCTGCCTATCTGCGCTATGATGGCTTCCCCTGGACCAATTACGTCAACACCACTTTCGGGCTTTCCATGGGTCCGAATTACGTCACGCGCCTGCCGCAGGTGGAACGTGGCACGGATGCGCTGCCGGAAAAAAACCAATCGCATTTCCTGAATTTCTTCTCGCCAGAGCTTACCTTCGCCCTGCCCAGCTGGCCGGACCGTGAGATCGCCATCCGCTAGATGCATCGCAGCGGCATCTTCGGCGCCTTCAACGGCGTCTATGAAGGCGCCAATTCGCTGACCGTTGGATTTCGCATGCGGTTTTGAGGGAGGCGTGGTGGGCGCACGTGGGATCGAACCACGGACCTCCTGCGTGTCAAGCAGGCGCTCATACCACTGAGCTATGCGCCCTCACCGACGAAGCGTTTCTTAAACGCCCCGCCCCGGCGGCGCAAGCCTCAGCGGGCATCGCCCCCGCTGTAGTGATATTGCTGAAGCGCCACATCCAGCAGCCTTTCCAGCACCTCGGGCTCCTGCGCCCCGGCGATGGCCTGTTGCCCGGCAATGATGAAGCAGGGCACGCCATTGATCCCGAGGCGATGGGCGCGGAGGTTTTCAGTATGCACTGCCTCAGCCTCCTCATTGGAACGTAGGAAGTCCAAGGCAGCATGAGGGTCCAGCCCAATGCGCCCGGCAATGGTCGCAAGCCGGTTGGGGTCGCCAATATCCACCCCATCGGCGAAATAGGCATAAAACAGCGCTTCTACCATCATCTCGCCCAGCCCTTCCCGCACCGCATAGCGCACCAGGCGATGGGCGGTGATGCTGGCGGGAACGCGCCCCATCAGGTCAAAGCGAAAGTTGATCCCCTCTGACCGGCCGAGCTCCGTCAGCGCATTTTGCAGGCGCCGCGCGCGATCCTCACCGCCGAACTTGCGCGCGATGAATTCCGCGCGGGAGACACCGCCTGGTGGGATATCCGGATTGAGCAAAAAGGGCCGCCAGCCGAGTTCGGGGATGATATCGGGCCTTGCCCGCAAGGCACGACGCAGACGCCTGACGCCCAGATAGCACCAGGGGCAGATCAGGTCGAAGGCGACTTCAATATCCAGACGTGGCTGGAGGGGAGCGAGGATATTCACAACCTTAGTTTAGCGTAGCCGCGCCGCTCAGACAGCCCCCCCTATTCGGCGACCAGCTTCAGCCGGCGGATCAGCGGCGCCCAGCGCTCGCCATCACGCTTGGCACGCGCCGCGAAATCCTCTGGCGAGGCAGGCTCGGCCGGGTCAGCGCCCACGCGCTTATAGGCCGCGCGCACCTTCTCATCCGCAAGTGCCTCCCGCAGCGCGGCATTCAGCCGGACCACAATCTCGCGCGGGGTTTGGGACGGCACGGCCAGACCAAAATAGCTGGAACCTTCAAAGCCCGGAATGGTTTGGCCCATGGTGGGCACGCCCGGCCATTCGGGGCGCGGTACAACGGTGGTGACCGCCACAGGACGCACGCTTTGCACCTGGCGCAGCGGTTCGCCTTCCGGAAGGCCAAGGCAGCGCGCATGCACACGGCCGGCTATCAGATCGGTCATGGCATTGGTGGTCTGGCGATAGGGCACATGGACCATGTCCAATCCAAGCCGCGCGCCCATATCTTCCATGATCAAATGCGTAATGGCGCCAACGCCAGCGGAAGCGAAAGTGAATTTGCCGGGATTGGCCTTGATCCAGGCCACGACCTCATTGAAATCCCGCCCCGGGATGGAATTATGCACCACCAGCAGGTTTGACGTGGTGCAGAACATGCCAACCGGCGTGAAATCGCGCTGCGCATCATAGCCCACGGATTTGTAGAGCAGCGCATTCAGCCCGCTATTCGTGCCCATGGTGGCGACCAGCACGGTATAGCCATCAGCCGGCGCGCGGGCGACCGCCTCCGCGGCCAGATTGCCAGCACCGCCTGGACGATTATCAGCCAGCACAGTCTGGCCAAGCCGCTGCTGCAAGGCTTCAGCGGTGACACAAGAGACAATATCCGTCTGCCCGCCGCCCCCAAAGGGGATCACCAGTCGGATCGGGCGATCGGGATAGGTGCTGGCGCGCGCAAGGCGCGGCGCGGCAAGCCCGACCAGCCCTGCAACAAGAAACGGACGGCGCGTAAAGTGATTTCCCGACATGCTTTTCCCCCCAACTGGCGCGGCGCAACGCGTCCGGCTATGAATTCTACACTGAATCATCATGGCTTCTGTCCGCATGAAAGCGCAAGGCCAGCAAAGGGAGAGAGTCCATGTTGCACCGTCGTAGCCTTTTGACCGCGCCCGCCTTGCTGGCTACCGCACCGCTTGCCGCACAAGGCGTCTGGAACCCGCAGCGCCCGATTCGCATCCTGGTTGGCTTCGCGCCTGGTGGCGGGACGGATATCACCACACGTACGCTGACGAATAAGCTGCAAGCGCTTTTGGGCCAGCCGATCATTGTGGAAAATCGCCCCGGTGCGGGCGGAAATCTGGCATCCGAAGCGACGGTGAATTCACCGTCCGATGGCCACACACTCATGATGGGCACGATCGCATCCCTGGTGTTGAATCCGATCCTGGCGAAGCTGCCCTTTGATGTTGTCACCGATCTGACACCGATTTCGCGTTCCGTTGAGGTCACCAATATTCTTGTTGTGCCGATGGATCGCCCCTGGCACAGCCTGCCGGAATTGATCGCGGCGGCGCGCGCAAGGCCCGATCAATTGACCTATGGATCATCAGGCGTCGGCAGTGCGGGGCATTTGGGCGGCGCCTTGCTTGATTCCATGGCGAAAATCAGCACGGTGCATGTGCCCTATCGCGGCGGCGGGCAATTGATCACTGATTTGATCTCGGGGAAGGTGGATTTCTCGGTAGCCACCGCCGCGACCGTGCTGCCACAGATTGAAGCCGGCAAGCTGCGCGCCCTCGCGGTTCCCTTGCCACAGCGCAGCCGGCTTTTGCCCGATACACCGACCATTGCGGAAGCGGGACCCTTGCCTGGCTATGAAGTGGCCAATTGGTATGCGCTGATGGGCCCGCGCAATCTGGCACGCCCGATTGTGACACGGGTCAATGAAGCGCTGGTTCAAGCGCTGAGCGACCCTGAAATCATCGCGCATCTGGCCCGCCATGGCCTGGAAGCCGCCCCCAGCACGCCCGAGGAATTGGCCGGCTTCATGCGCGCCGAGACTGCGAAATGGACCCCGATTGTCAGGGCTTCCGGCGCTTCAATCAACTGAATGAGGCGCAGAAATTTACGAAAAATCCCTGGCTTTTGAGATGCCGGGACCGGGTCTTCAGAGTCATTCGGCTGACACTGTGAAATTTTCTTGTCAAGGACGCAAAAAAATAGTTTTCACCTGCTGACAAGCCCCGAATCCTCGGCTATGCCGAGTCATCCTTAAGGGAGAATCGAACCATGTCGAAAAAGTTCCTCACTGACGTCATCGCGAAATCCGGTGATATGTCTGCGGTCGCCGCGGGCAAGCTTGCCGCCGATATCATTGACGCGATCAAGACAGAAATTGTCAGCTCTGGCCGTTTTACCATTCCTGATTTCGGTGCTTTCGCCGTGCGCGAAACCCCGAAGCGCACTGGCTTGAACCCCAAGACCGGTGAGAAGGTGCAGATCAAGGCTGGCGCCACCGTTCGCTTCAAGGCGAGCCCGGCGCTGAAGGGCGCTGCGCTGGCTGGCGTCAAGAAGGGCAAGCGCAAGGCGAAGGCCTGATTTTTGCTCTCCAGCAAAGGCGGCGCCCTGTATGGAGCGCCGCCTTTTTTTGAGCCGATTTTCTTGGTTGCTCTATTCGTCAATCGCCCCCGCACGCAGTCGCTTGGCTGCACCGCGTCGTGTTTTGGATTCAAGCCGCCGCGCTTTTGAACCAGCGGTTGGTTTGGTGGCCTTGCGCGGTGGCGGTGGCGGCAGTGCCGCTCTGCGCAACAACATCACAAGCTTCTGGCGCGCCTCTGCGCGATTGGCTTCACGCATGCGGTGGCGTTCCGACGTGATGATCAGCACACCATCCTGCGTCATCCGCCGCCCCGCCAGCGCGACCAGCCTTTGCTTCACGGCATCCGACAAATTGGGCGATGCCATGGCCGCGAAGCGCAGTTGCACCGCTGTTTCCAACTTATTCACATTCTGCCCGCCGGGGCCTGAGGCGCGCGAAAAGCTCTCCTTCAACTCATGTTCGGCAATGGCAATGGCGGGGGTGATGCGGATCATGCATTTCCATAGAACATCTTGGCCCGCCCTGTCTTGCCATGAAGGGCTGGGCGCAGGATGTTGGGGCCATCAAGGAACAGGAAAACCATGGACGAACATTCAATAGACAAGGCGCCAGACGCCGCAGCCGATTGGCCGGATCAGATCTATTCCCTGCTCAAAACCCACAACATCACGCAAGTGGCCCTGGTGCCGGATGCCGGGCATTCCCGGCTGATCCGCCGCTGCCTGGCCGATAATGAAATGACCGTGGTGACGCTGACCACCGAAGAAGAAGGCATCGCGCTTTTGCAAGGCGCCTGGCTTGGTGGGGCGAAGGGCGTGCTGCTGATGCAATCCTCTGGCGTTGGCAATTGCATCAATATGCTCTCGCTTTCCACCATGCATCGCTGCCCACTGCCCATGCTGGTGACGATGCGCGGTGATTTTGGTGAATTCAACCCGGCGCAAGTGCCCATGGGCAATGCGACGCAAACCGTGCTGGAAGCCATGGGCACGCTCGTGCGTCGCGCCGATACGCCGGAGGATATCGCACCCACAGTGAATGCCACCATTCGCCTGGCCTTCAATACCTTCCGTCCCACCGCAACCCTGATTGGCCAGCGTGTTCTTGGCGCCAAAACTTTTGGGAAGGACTGAAAAAATGCTTGCTGCTTCCGGAAAACTCGATCGCCGAGAATTGACCCGCGCTTTGCTCGCGGATCGGGGCGAAATGCTGGTGATTGCCGGGCTTGGTGCGCCGGCCTGGGATATCACGGCCATTGGTGATTGCGCGGAAAACCTGCCGCTTTGGGGCGGCATGGGGGGTGCGGCCATGATCGGCCTTGGTCTGGCCTTGGCGCAGCCCAAGCGCAAGGTATTGGTGATCACGGGCGATGGCGAAATGCTGATGGGCATTGGCGCGCTGGCGACGATTGCGGTGCAAAAGCCCGCCAATCTTTCCATCGTGGTCCAGGACAATGAGCATTACGGTGAAACCGGCATGCAGGAAACCGCAACACGCCATGGGGTTGATCTGGTGATGATGGCGAAGGGTGCGGGCATCACGAATACCATGTTCGTGACCAAGCCGGATGAAGTGCCCACGCTGCACAAGGCGATCCATGCTGGCCAAGGCCCTTTCTTCGCGGTCGCGAAAATCGATGCCACTAGCAAGCCCTTGGTGCTGCCACCACGCGAAGGCGCGTTGTTGCAAGCGCGCATGCGCGAAGCGGTGATGGGGCCGGCAGCGCATCATCAATTGTGATTGAAACATGCCAGCCGGCAAAGAACGGCGACGCACAAACAAAGGGAAGAAACGATGCAAAGACGGCAAATTCTGGCGGGGCTCGCAGCAATCGCGGCAAGCCCCGCGCTGGCACAGGCGCAATGGAGCCCGGATCGCCCCATTCGCGTCATTGTTCCCTTCGCGCCCGGCGGCAGCACAGACATCACCGCGCGACTGGTGGCTGAGGCGATTTCGCCCCGGCTTGGACAGCCTGTCGTGATTGAAAATCGCCCTGGTGCCGCTGGGAATATCGGGAGTGAGGCTGTCGCGCGCGCCGCGCCCGATGGCTATACGCTGCTAATGGCGACAAGTTCGACGCATGCCACCAATGCTGCGCTGTATCGTAATATTCCCTTTGATGCGCAGCGGGATTTCGCACCGATCAGCCAAACCACCTTCATTCCGAATTTGCTCGTGGTGCACCCGGATATACCGGCGCGCGATTTCGCTGGGCTGGTGGCGGAAGCCAAGGCGAAGCCGGGCGTACTCAATTTTGGCAATGCTGGTTCAGGCACATCACAACACCTCTCCGCCGCGCTGATTGCCGCGCGTACGGGGATTGAGGTCACGCATGTTTCCTATCGCGGCGGCACACCGGCGGTGACCGATCTGATCGGTGGAAAAATCCAGGCCATGGCGGCACCCTTGGTGGAAGTGATTGCGCATGTGCAAGCAGGGCGTCTCCGCGCCATTGCTGTGACCACCGCACGGCGTTCATCCCTGCTGCCTGATGTGCCGACCATCGCAGAAACTCTGCCCGGCTTCGAAGTGGCGCTTTGGAATGGCTATATGGCGCCGGCGAATACACCAGCACCCATCGTCAATCGCATATCCGCTGAAATCCGTGCCGTGATGCGCGCCGAGGAGATGAAGGCAAAACTCGCCCAGCAGGGCAGCGAGCCAGTTGGTTCAACGCCTGAGGAATTCCGCGCCTTCCTTGCCTCTGAAATCCCGAAATGGTCTGAACTGGTCCGCATTTCCGGTGCCAAGGTAGAATAGGAAACACCATGCCCCATATCGTTTGCCTGCGACCGCTGCACCCCGACGCCATGGCCAGGCTGCATGCGGAACCCGATTTCAAGGTCACGATGTTGACCGAGGTGAATGCGGATACGCTGCGGGAGCCGATGAAGACCGCGGAAGCCATCATCGTGCGCGCAACGCCGATCAATCGTGATTTTCTGGCAAACGCCCCAATACTTGCCATCTGCGCGCGCCATGGCGTCGGTTATGATGCAGTTGATGTAAAGGCACTTACCGAACGCGGCATTCCGCTGACTGTCACCCCCGATGCCAATGCACTTTCGGTTGCCGAACACGCCATGATGCTGATGCTGTCCACATCGCGGCGTACGCTGGACTACGACAAGAACTTGCGTGCGCTGGATTGGGGTTCCAAGCCCTCGCTGAAAACCTGGGATCTTTCCGGGCAGAAGGTGCTGATCATCGGCTTTGGGCGCATTGGTGGGCGCGTCGCGCGGCTATGCGCTGCCTTCGGAATGGAGGTGCTGGTACATGACCCCTATATTCCGCAAAACACCATCAAGGGCGCAGGCTTCCGCCCGGTGAAGGTATTGCATGAAGGCCTGGCGGAAGCCGATATCGTCACCACCCATTGCCCGAGCAATGAGGAAACGCGCGGCATGGTGAATGGCACTTTCCTGGCGGCCATGAAGCCAGGCGGCACCTATATCAATACCGCGCGCGGCACTTTGGTGGATGAAGCGGCACTGACCGCCGCACTGAAAACCGGGCATCTTGCGACCGCCGGGCTTGATGTGTTCTGGGAAGAACCCGTCACCACGCGCCTGCCGCTGCTTGATCTGCCGAATGTCGTGGTCTCTCCGCATTCTGCCGCAGCGACGGAACAGGGAATGCGCCGCATGGGGCTTTCCTGTGCGGAAAGCATCATCAGCCATTTCAAGGGTCAGCTTGATCCTGATGTTGTCATCAATAAGGAGGTGCTGCGCGGCAACGCGTAGCAATGCCCATCATGGAAAACCCCTTGCTTGTTCTGGCGGATCACGCCGCTTCCTGGCGGAGCCGCGCGGTGGATGCTGAAGTTGCGCATCACGCGCGCCGCGCCTTGGTGGATTGGTTCGCCGCCTTGCTCGCCGGCGCATCGCGTGCGCCCGCCACGCTGATGTCTGCCGCGCTTGAAGATGAAACGCGCGGCGGCGGCGGTGCCGTGTGTTACGTGAGCGGCCGTCAGGTGCCGCTCCGTCACGCGGCGCTGCTGAATGGCACGGCATCTCATACCGTGGAATTCGACGATATCTATCGTTACGCTGTCTATCATCCAGGCTGCCCCACCATTGCGGCGGCGCTGGCGGCAGCGCAATCACGCGGCGCGGATATGGATTTGCTGCTGCGCGCCATGATTGCGGGGTATGAGGTTTCCTGCCGCATCGGCTTGGCGGTGCAGCCTTCTCACTACGATTTCTGGCATACCACCGGCACAGTCGGCACCTTTGGTGCGGCGGCGGCGGTGGCCGTTGCGCTGAATTGTGATGCGGAGCGCACGGCCCATGCCATTGCAACCTGCGCCACCATGGCAAGCGGCCTGCAACAAGCCTTCCGCGGCGAAGGCATGTCAAAACCCTTGCATCCCGGCCATGCGGCCGAAGCTGGCGCCATGGCGGCGATGGCAGCGGCGCGCGGCATGACCGGAGCGCTGGATGTGCTGCATGGTCCGGCGGGCTTTGCAGCGGCCACCAGCGAAGATACCGGCAAATGGGAAAAGTCGCTGGCCAATATCGGCAAGCCCTATGCCATTACCGATATGACCTTCAAGAATCACGGCTGCTGCGGGCATATTTTCGCAGCCCTTGATGCGGTGCGCGATTTGCAGCGCGAAGCAGGCTTCACCGCTGCCGATCTGCTTGGCGTGCATGTTGGCGGCTATAAGGCGACCAAGGAAGTTTGCGATCGCCCGACTGCCGCGACCGAACAGGATTGCCGCTTCTCCACGCAATTCACCGTCGCGACCATGCTGCTTTATGGCGGTGTGCGGTTGGCCGCCTTTGAACCGGAACGCCTGACCGATCCTGCCATTCGCGCGCTGATGCCGAAGGTCACCGTAGCGCTTGATCCCGAATGCGCCGCCGCCTTCCCATCCAAGCGTTCAGCAAAGGTGGAAATCAAGCTGCGTGATGGCCGCGTGCTGAGCCGCCATCAGCACACCCGCAAGGGTGATCCGGATGCGCCGCTTTCGGATGCTGATCTGTCCGATAAATTCCTGGAACTGACAGCAGATGCGATTGGTACGCAGGAAGCCAAGGGGTTGCTGGAAGCGCTATGGAAGGGCGCTGCACTGCCCGCCATTGTGAAGCTGCGCAGCCAGGCGGCGCTACGCGCGGCGGAGTAAAAACCATCGGGCGCGGGTTGATGCTCGCGCCCGTGCTTGCCTAACCCGCCAGCAAATCGCCATGGGCCCTGTTGCTGCGATTGCCGCCGCTGGCAACGACACGAAGAATAGCTTGGGAGAAATCCCTCCTGATGGCACTTATAAAATACCAAAGGCCAGACAAACAGGCTTGCCTTGCAGCGCTGCGTAACCCTAATGAAAGCGAAAGAAATCCTGCAGGAGGACCCCATGATCTCTCGTCGTCACCTTGCCTTGCTTGCCGCGCCGGCGCTGCTGCCAACGGCTGTACGCGCGCAAGATGCCTGGCCAAGCCGCCCGGTCACGCTGGTGGTGCCCTGGGCCGCGGGTGGTTCCACCGATGCGGTGGCGCGCATCCTGGCGCAAAAGCTTTCCACCGATACGGGCCGCAGCTTTGTGGTGGATAACCGCACCGGCGCCAATGGCACAATCGGCTTCAATAGCGTCGCGCGCGCGCGGCCAGATGGTTATACCATGCTGGTCAGCACCGTCAGCACCTATGCCATGGCGCCGCATCTGATGCCGCTGCCTTACGATAATGAAAAGGATTTTATCGGCATCGGGCTGATCGCTTCCATGCCGATCATCATGGTGGTGCACCCAAGCTTCCCCGCGCGCACCCTTGCGGAATATGTCGAAATCGCCCGCCGACCGAACAGCAACCTGACCTATGCCAATTCCGGCACGGGGTCTTCGACGCATCTCGCGACCGAGCTGTTCTTGCAGGAAGCGAAGCTTACCATTCAGGATGTCGGCTATCGCGGCGGCGCGCCGGCGGTTCAGGCAGTGCTTGCCAATGAAACGCCGATGGTTTTCCAGGCGGCATCAGGCATTCTGCCGCATATCCGTTCCGGTTCCTTGCGCGCCCTGGCGGTGGCAACGAAGGAAAGAAGCCCCCTCACTCCCGAAATCCCGACCTTCGCCGAACAGGGCTTTCCGGGCGTTGAGGTGGTGGAACACATCGCCCTGCAAGCGCCAACTGGCGTGCCTGCCGATATCGTCGCGCGCATGCACGCACTGACCAAGGCCGCGATGGAAGCGCCCGATACGCGCGAACGCCTGAGCGCGCTTGCTGTGGTGCCTACCGTTGGTAGCACTGCGGAATGGCCGGCCTATTTCTCGGCAGAAAACGCCAAATGGCGCAATATGATCCAGGCGCGCAACATCAAACTGCAATAAGCGTTTTAGGCCGAGGCCGGCTTGCCAATGCCAGCCGCGCCCGGCCGCCCATAAAGATGCATCGCGCGCCTCTCGAAGGCGCGCACCATCAACCGCACCGCTTCATTGAAGACAA
>Ga0169931_10012093_pt1 | contig 12029 bp, 9 predicted proteins | sample Kivu_15m_20L_FD_129675 | JGI IMG/M metagenome (GOLD analysis project Ga0169931, IMG submission 129675) | Freshwater microbial communities from Lake Kivu, Western Province, Rwanda to study Microbial Dark Matter (Phase II) - Kivu_15m_20L... | ecosystem: Environmental > Aquatic > Freshwater > Lake ...
ACCGAAACCCTTCTCAATCCTCGAATAGGTTTTGATATCAAAGCTCCTCGTGCTCCCGAAACGGGTAAGGCTTTAATTGCTCGCGTGACTAGTGATCCCGACGAATTGAACAGACAGTTTTTCTCTTTATTGCTCATGCGAAAATTTCAACCCTTGAAAGGTTCTATTTCGGCGGGAGGTTCAGCTGCAATCGACTTGGTGGAATCTCAAATTAACGCGGCTTTAGGTTCGCTTTCCGACAAGTTTAAATTAAATGTGGATTACGGAGCAGACCAAGCCTTGCAGGAAAATTCTGTTGAATTGGGTGTGAAACGAGGGTTTATGAACGATAGAATTATAGTTTCTGGAAGTTTTGGTGTTGAAAATAAAGGTGTTGGAAATACCGACCAATCCAAACATTCAAGTTCCCTTATTGGTGACGTGAGTGTTGAATTTTTGATAAACGAATCGGGAACTTTCCGTGCAAATGTTTTCAATCGCTCCAATACCAACTCCGTAAATGAAGCCGCTGGACCCTTTACGCAAGGTGCTGGTTTGGCCTATCGTGAAGAGTTCAATTCATTCGATGATTTTAAATTAGCGCAATATTTTCTGGATATTTTTAGGAAAGAAAAGAAATACAAAATAAAAAGTAAACGTCAACAAAAACCTGTGCCGCCTTTGGAAAAACCAGATGCTGCGCTACCAAAAAGTGAAGAATAATGAAAAAAGTACTTATTGCCAACAGAGGCGAAATTGCAAGAAGGGTCATTCGTACCTTGAAGAAAATGAACATTAAAACGGTTGCAATTTATTCAGATGCCGACCAACATGCTCCCCACGTTTTAGAAGCAGATGAGGCCGTTTATGTTGGTGCAAGTCCGTCTGCTGAAAGTTACTTGCGTCAAGATGTGATTTTGGCTCATTGTAAAGAACTCGGTGTGGATGGCATTCATCCGGGCTATGGATTTCTCTCTGAAAATGCTGGTTTTGCAAGAAAAGTAAAAGAGGCGGGAATGCAACTTATTGGTCCTTCTCCTGAATCCATGGAAATTATGGGCGACAAATTAAGTGCAAAACAAGCTGTAAAAGGTTATAATGTTCCACTTGTTCCTGGTGTTGACGAAGCCATTTCAGACGTGAAAGCAGCAATGGAAATCGCGAAAGAAGTTGGTTATCCTATTCTTATCAAAGCTTCAGCTGGAGGTGGTGGAAAAGGTATGCGTTTGGTGGAAAGAGAAGAAGATTTTGTTGAACAAATGACGATGGCACAAAATGAAGCACGTTCCTCTTTCGGCGACGATGCAGTTTTCATTGAAAAATTTGTAAACAAACCACGACATATTGAAATTCAGGTGTTTGCCGACCGATACGGAAACGCTGTTTATCTGTTTGAACGCGAATGTTCTATTCAACGTCGTCACCAAAAAGTAGTGGAAGAGGCACCAAGTGCAATAGTTTCTCCTGCTTTACGTCAAAAAATGGGTGAAGCTGCTGTATCTGTTTGCCAGGCTTGTAATTACGAAGGAGCGGGAACCGTTGAATTTTTGCTCGATGCAGAATTGAATTTTTACTTCTTGGAAATGAATACGCGTTTACAAGTAGAACATCCTGTTACAGAAGAAATTACTGGTTTGGATTTAGTAGAATGGCAAGTGCGTGTTGCACGTGGAGAACGTTTACCAAAATTACAAAATGAACTTTCCATCAACGGACATAGCATTGAAGTAAGAGTTTATGCTGAGGACACACTCAATGGGTTCACTCCTGACATTGGAACTTTAAAGCGTTACAGAATTCCGGGCGGACAAAATGTTCGTGTGGATGATGCATTTGTGGAAGGAATGGATATTCCCATTTATTATGATCCAATGATTGCAAAATTGGTGGTTTGGGGTGAAAACCGAATGGCGGCAATCGAACGCGCAATTGAAGCGATTGATGCTTATCAAATTTCTGGCGTGAAAACCACTTTGGATTTTGGTAAATATGTTTTAAAACACGAAGCTTTCCGAAGCGGCGATTTTGATACGAACTTTGTAAAACATTATTTCAGTGACCCAAAAGTGGTTTATTCGGCAATGGAAGATGAAGAAGATGCTTTGGCACACTCCATTGACAATATTTGGAATGACATCATCGCATTTAAACAAAAGGAATTTGCCTCTAGGGAAATAGCTTCGAGTTGGAAAAACCGAATTGAATAAAGTATGAAAGTCACTTTTGAATCTCAGGTAACACTGATTTTGACTGCCTTAAGTGTGCTGGGTTTGTTTTTTGTCCAAGGAAATTTAGAGAATTATTCGCCTTCGGTTTTCATTTTGGACGGACGCATGCAAACAGAAAGTGCGGTTTGGTACTTGAGTACACTAGGTTACATTTTCGGACACGCCGATCTTCAGCACGTGGTTGGAAATCTATCCATAATTTTGCTTTTAGGTCCTTTGGTAGAGTTAAAATTTGGTTGGAAACGCTTCACGTTAATGATTGTAAGCACAGCAATTCTCACGGCGATTCTTCATACTTTGTTGTGGGACAGTAAATTAGTTGGTGCAAGTGGGATTGCTTTTATGCTGATTGTTGTTTCCACCTTACTAAACGCAAAAGGAAAAGACATTCCCGTGACCTTTATACTTGTGGTGTTGCTTTATCTCGGACAGGAAATCTACGCCTCTTTTCAGCAAAGTCAAATTTCACATTTCGCCCATCTTTTCGGTGGAGCGATGGGGGCGTTTTGGGGGTTTTATAGGAAGTGAAAAGAAAGGTTATCAGATCTTCGTATTAAACATTTTGTCGAAATTCCTTCAAGTTCAAATCGATTTGATGTTCGTTTGTAGAACCTATTGAAAATATAGATTTACACTGTCATATTTATTTTTATTTAGACCAATTCTAATTTGATTTAGCGTACTTGGGAGTTTTTAAAAAAGCTTTCTCAGCTTCAAGGTCTTTTTTGTAATGAGACTTTCGTGGACTTTTAAGTTTTGTTTTGATATGTTTAATTAAGTATCTACGAATAATATTATATTGAACATCAATGCCAAACTCATTTTTTACCCAAGCTTGGGCAGCTCAATTATACCGACGATGACATACAATGTCGTATTCGAATTGTATCGAGTGTCATTCCGTGGCGGAGGCATTATACCACAAGTACTTTATTGCTCGAAATTATTCGTGGCAATTGGTATAACCTAAAAATGGATCGTGAGCATTATTAACTCTTTCTGAGAGACGATCATGAATAATAGGGGGTGATGAATTTGGACTTTTTTGGTTTAATTACTAACAAACTGTCAAGCCCTTCTGTTTTATAAGTATCTACCCATCTTTCCAAAGTCCGGATGCTTACAACCACGTAGTCCGCAACTTCTTGTTGAGTTTTGAATTTAGATTCTTTAATTGCAATCAAACTCTTGATACGCTTTTCAACTTTCAAATGCTTATTGTTTTGAAGCTTTTTCTTCAGCGCTTCAACTGATTCTTTAATCTCTAATTGTGCCTTTTTTTCATGTAAAAAGAAAGTAAATCTATCCGTCATTATACATGTTAATTGGTGTACTTCGTGGTCAGCAGACCCAAAATATACATGAACACACAAAAAAGGTGAGCCGAAACCCACCTTTACCATATCGAAATTTGATTTTTAGTCAATCGCAGCTATACTGTCGGCCATGTATTCACCAGCTTTCAGTTTTCCAACAATTTTGGAGAAACACTCAATAGTATATTTCACGTCTTCTAAATTGTGAGCAGCAGTTGGGATAAGTCTTAAAATAATCATTCCTTTAGGTACAACTGGATAAACTACCATCGAACAGAAAATATTGTAATTCTCTCTTAAATCATAAATTAAGTTAGTTGACTCAGGAATAGAACCGTTCAAATAAACGGGAGTTACACATGAATTTGTTGGTCCAATTTCAAAACCAGCGTCTTTTAAACCAGTTTGAAGTGCATTGGTGATTTCCCAAAGCTTATCTTTCAATTCAGGTTTACTTCTCATTAATTCCAATCTTTTTAAAGCACCAATCACTAAGGTAATTGGAAGCGCTTTAGCAAAAATTTGAGAGCGCATGTTGTAGCGTAAATATTCCACTACTTGTGCATCACTTGAAATAAATCCACCGATAAGTGCAAAAGATTTAGCAAAAGTTCCAAAATATACATCAATTCCATCTTGGCAACCTTGTTCTTCTCCAGTACCAGCGCCAGTTTTACCTAAAGTTCCAATTCCGTGTGCATCATCAACCAAAAGGCGGAAGTTGTACTTCTCTTTTAAGGCAACGATTTCTTTCAGTTTACCTTGATCTCCACGCATTCCGAAAACCCCTTCGGTAATCACAAGAATTGCACCACCAGTTTCATTTGCTAATTTAGTAGCACGAATCAATTGTTTTTCGCAATCCTCTACATCATTATGTTTGAAAACAAAGCGTTTGCCCATGTGTAAACGCACTCCGTCAATAATACAAGCGTGTGATTCGGCGTCATAAACAATTACATCATGTCTGTCAACCAAACAATCAATTGCCGACAAAATTGCTTGATATCCGAAATTACATAAAATAGTATCTTCTTTTTGAACGAAATCTGATAGCTCTTTTTCAAGTTGTTCGTGGTAATTTGTGTTGCCACTCATCATTCGAGCGCCCATTGGATAAGCAAAACCGTAATGACTTGCGGCTTCCGTATCAGCTTGACGAACTTCAGGATGATTTGCCAAACCTAAATAATTGTTTAGCGACCAATTCAATTTTTCTTTTCCTCGAAAAATCATGTGAGGGCCAATTTCTCCTTCCAATTTTGGGAAAGTGTAATATCCGTGAGATTCTTTCGCGTGTTGTCCGATAGGACCGCGGTTGGCTTTTATTTTTTCAAAAATATCTGCTGCCATGTTAAAAGTGTATTAATTGGGCGTAAAATTAGTCTTTATTTCAATGTTTTATTACGGTCTCAAGTTCTTATTGAACACAAGTTTGTGAGCAAAATCTACCTTGATAAGTGCATATTTCGTTCAGAATAAACTTTCGTGAAGAATGGGTCTTTTAAATTTTTGATGAAACGAATAGCTTCACCAGTAGATTTCATTTCAGGACCGAGTTCCTTTTTCACATCAGGGAATTTTTCATACGAGAAAACAGGGATTTTTATCGCGTATCCTTCTCTTTTCGGATTAAAATTAAAATCAGTCACTTTTGCCTCACCCAACATCACTTTTGTTGCATAATTCACGTAAGGTTCATCGTATGCTTTTGCAATAAAAGGAACCGTTCTCGATGCCCTTGGGTTTGCTTCAATCACATAAACCTTATCATCTTTAATGGCAAACTGAATATTGATTAATCCAACTGTTCTGAGTTCGACCGCAATTTTTTTGGTGATGTCTTCAATTTGAGTCATTACGAAGTCACCCAAATTATACGGAGGAAGAACTGCATAAGAATCTCCGGAGTGAATTCCCGCAGGTTCGATGTGTTGCATTATACCGATGATGTAAACGTTTTCACCATCACAAATTGCATCCGCTTCCGCTTCAATTGCCCCACCAAGGAAGTGGTCGAGAAGAATTTGGTTGTTGCCCATTTCATTTAAAATGTCAACAACATGATGCTCTAATTCTTCCTTGTTAATAACAATCTTCATTTTTTGCCCACCTAAAACGTAGGAAGGACGAACTAATAAAGGGAAGCCGAGTTCATCTGATAGTTCCATTGCTTGTTCAGCACTCTCAACCACACCATATTTAGGGAAAGGAATGTCGTTTTTCTCTAGTAATTTGGAGAATCGACCTCTATCTTCAGCCAAGTCCAAAGCATCGAAGCTTGTACCAATAATTTTTATTCCATTTCGACTTAATTTGTCAGCTAACTTTAACGCTGTTTGTCCACCCAATTGAACGATAACGCCTTCTGGTTTTTCGTGTTGAATGATGTCGTAAATGTGTTCCCAAAAAACTGGTTCAAAGTACAACTTATCCGCGGTATCGAAATCTGTTGAAACTGTTTCAGGATTACAGTTAATCATGATTGTTTCATAACCACATTCTTTTGCTGCTAAAACCCCATGAACACAAGAATAATCAAACTCAATCCCTTGCCCAATTCTGTTTGGACCTGAACCCAGTACAACTATTTTTTTTCTATCGCTAACAACGCTTTCGTTTTCGTATTCAAAAGTAGAGTAGTAATAAGGTGTTTTAGCCTCGAATTCAGCCGCACAAGTATCCACCAATTTGTAAACCCTTTGTATGCCAAATTCAGTTCTTTTCTTGTAAACTTCTGATTCAAGGCATCTCAAAAGATGAGCAACTTGTCGGTCGGCATACCCTTTTTGTTTTGCTTCAAAAAGTAATTCTTTGGAAATGTTGCCGATGTGGAATTTTTCGATTTGTCGTTCCAATTTTATAAGTTCCTCGATTTGTTTAAGGAACCAAATATCAATTTTTGTTTTTTCAACTATAGTCTTGAAAGGAATACCAAGTTTTATGGCGTCGTAAATATGAAACAAACGATTCCAACTTGCATTTTCAAGTGAATGAAGAATTTCATTTTGGTTCGTCAATTCTTTTCCATCAGCCCCAAGACCGTTTCTATTAATTTCCAATGATTGACACGCTTTTTGCAAGGCCTCTTGGAAAGAACGTCCAATTCCCATTACTTCTCCAACGGATTTCATTTGCAAGCCCAATTGACGATTGGTACCAGGAAATTTATTAAAGTTCCACCTTGGGATTTTAACAATAACGTAATCTAAAGTGGGTTCAAATAGGGCGGAGGTTGTTTTGGTAATTTGATTTTTAAGTTCGTCTAAGTGATAACCAATGGCCAGTTTTGATGCGATTTTTGCAATTGGATAACCTGTTGCTTTCGATGCTAACGCAGACGAGCGGGAAACACGAGGATTAATTTCAATTGCGATAATGTCTTCTTTTTCGTCAGGAGAAACCGCAAACTGAACATTACAACCTCCAGCAAAATTCCCGATTGAACGCATCATTTTGATTGCCATGTCGCGCATTTTTTGAAAAGTTGTGTCAGAAAGGGTCATAGCAGGAGCAACTGTAATTGAATCGCCTGTGTGAATTCCCATCGGATCAAAATTCTCAATAGAACAAATGATAATAACATTATCATTTGCGTCGCGCAACAATTCCAATTCGTATTCTTTCCATCCGAGTAAAGCTTTGTCAATCATAACTTCATGGATAGGGGAGAGGTGAAGTCCGCGTTCCAATAAACCGTCAAATTGTTTCGGGTCGTGAAGAATAGAAGCACCCGAACCTCCAAGTGTGTAAGAGGGGCGAATACAAAGTGGAAAACCAAATTCTTGTGCGATTTCTTTGCCTTCTAAAAATGATTTTGCGGTTTTTTGTGGAGCCATCGGAACTCCTATTTCATCCATTAAATTTCGAAACGCCTCACGATTTTCAGTGATTTCAATAGCGTTAATATCAACACCGATAATTTTCACATTGTGTTCTTCCCAAATTCCCATTTCATCGCATTTGATGCAAAGATTGAGAGCGGTTTGTCCACCCATTGTAGGAAGAACGGCATCAATTTGGTGGTTTTGAAGTATTTTGATAATACTTTCAGGTTCAAGAGGTTCGAGGTAAACATTATCAGCAACCACCTTGTCAGTCATAATCGTAGCTGGATTTGAATTGATGAGGGTAACCTCTATTCCTTCTTCTCGAAGCGATCTTGCAGCTTGAGAACCAGAATAATCAAATTCACAGGCTTGTCCAATAACGATTGGTCCGCTACCTATGATTAGGACGGACTTGATGGATTGATTTTTTGGCATTTAATGGTGTTTTTGAATTTATATGGATTCGAAAATACTTACAATTGTGAACAGCAAAGATAAAGAAATGCGAGAGAATATTGGTTAACCAAAAGATTTCATTTGATAACTTAAGTGTTACTTGTGCAGGTCACTGCAATCATTTTTTAAATTCGCTCTCAACTCGACATAAACATATTATGTAATCCTTAAAAAAAACAATAATAAAGAATTAAATGAGAGGATTCAATTTTGGAGAAGAATTAAATGAATTTCATCTATGTTTTTTATAGAAGCTTAATAATTTGCATACATTTAGCCCATGATTCAAAAAGGTGATAAAAAAGTAATTCGTGGTTGGGTAATGTACGATTGGGCTAATTCAGCCTACAATTTGGTCATCTCATCAGCAATTTTTCCAATATTCTACGAGGCCAATACAAGAGCACATTACGCAGAATCTATTGGTGTAACTGATTTAAAATCTATAGATCCAAATGATGTAACTGTTGATTTTTTCGGATTGAATGTTTCGCCAAGCGTTCTGTATTCAATGGTAATTTCTTTTTCATTTTTGTTGGTTTCTTTCTTTTCCCCTTTACTTTCTGGAATAGCAGACTACACAGGTGATAAAAAACGATTTCTGCAATTTTTCTGTTATCTCGGAGCTTTTGCTTGTACAACACTTTTCTTTTTTGATGCATCACGAATAGAATTGGGTATGCTTTCAGTTCTTTTCGCATCTGTTGGTTTCTGGAACTCTTTAGTTTTTTACAATTCTTTTCTTCCTGAGATTGCCGATAAAAGTGAACACGATAGAATATCCGCAAGAGGTTTTATTATGGGGTATATCGGCAGTATGACTTGCTTAGTCATTTGTTTGGCAATGATTATGGGTATTGGGAAAGAATTGACAAAATATTCCTTTTTATTAGTTGGTGTTTGGTGGCTCGGTTTTGCACAAATCACTTATTCAGTTTTACCCAACAATATTCATCGTCGTAAACCAGAAAAAGGATATATCTGGAGAGGTTTCCGTGAGTTGAAAAAAGTATTTAAAGAGTTTCAACAAACGAATCGACTTAAAAAATACCTCAGGGCTTTTTTCTTTTTTAATACAGGCGTACAAACCGTTATGCTCATGGCAACAATTTTTGCAAGTAAAGCGATTAAATGGCCAGGGGATAGTGGAACAACAGGTTTGATTATTGCCATTTTGTTGATTCAAATTTTGGGAGCAATTGGTGCGAGAATTATGTCTGAATTGGCGATGAAAATAGGAAACATTGTGACCTTATTGGGAGCGGTTATTTTTTGGATTGGAATCTGTGCTTGTGCTTATATTATTGAAACTCCAACAGAATTCTATATGTTGGCCGCTGCAGTAGGGTTGGTGATGGGGGGAGTTCAAGCAACTGCTCGTTCAACTTATTCTAAATTTTTGCCCGAAACCACAGATACAGCAAGTTACTTTTCTTTTTATGATGCGACTGAAAAAATCGGAATCGTATTGGGTACAGCCTTTTTCGGTGCAATGGAGTACTTTTTTGAGAACATAAGATATTCTGTTTTCTCCGTTGCCGCATTTTTTGTTATTGGTATAATATTTCTTGTATTAGTACCTAAAAACGAGATTGAATTGAAACCTATTAAAATAGATGAATTATGAGAGCGGAAATCGAAGCTGCATGGGAAAACCGTGAGTTGTTGAATGAAAAAAACACAGTTGACGCAATTGAGCAAGTTATTGAAGATTTAGATAAAGGATTGTTAAGAGTTGCTGAACCAAACGAAATTGGATCATGGACGGTAAATGAGTGGGTGAAAAAGGCAGTGATTCTTTACTTTCCCATTCGTAAAATGGAAACTATTGAAGTCGGACCTTTCGAATTTCACGATAAAATGAAGCTCAAAAAGAACTATGCTAAATTGGGCGTAAGAGTTGTTCCTCATGCAATTGCTCGATATGGTGCTTATGTTTCATCTGGGGTAATTATGATGCCTTCTTATGTTAACATAGGGGCTTATGTTGATGAAGGAACGATGGTTGACACCTGGGCGACAGTTGGTAGTTGTGCTCAAATCGGTAAGAATGTTCATTTAAGTGGTGGTGTGGGAATAGGTGGTGTGCTTGAGCCTTTACAAGCCTCTCCTGTCATCATTGAGGATAACGCTTTCATTGGATCAAGATGTATTGTTGTAGAAGGAGTTAGAGTAGGGAAGGAGGCTGTACTCGGTGCGAATGTTGTTTTAACTCAATCCACTAAAATTATAGATGTAACTGGAAATGAACCTGTAGAAATGAAAGGATATGTTCCTGAAAGAAGTGTAGTTATACCTGGTTCTTACACCAAAGAATTTCCTGCAGGAAGTTTTCAAGTTCCCTGTGCTTTAATTATTGGTAAACGCAAGCCTTCCACTGACCTTAAAACCTCTTTGAATGATGTGCTAAGAGATCATCAAGTAGCGGTTTAAATTGTGATCAACTTTTTCGTTAAGTTGAAGGTTGTTAATTTGCTGGTTCAATATGGATAATTACGTATCCAATATTACTTATCGATTCCATTAGTGCATCCTTTACCAAGTGAGAAATATCGTGTCCTGAGGTAACGGACATGTTTCCATCAACAATCACATGTAAGTCAACTTGGTAGTGCATTCCTGTTTTTCGAACGAAGCATTTTTCGGTTGCCACTACGCCATTAATTTTTTCGGCGGTCTCTCGAATTAATGCGGTAAGTTCGTCGTGATTGTTTTCGTCCATCATTTCACCAAAGGCAGGACGGAAAATTTTGTAAGCGTTGAAGAGAATAAATCCAGAAGCAAAAAGTGCTGCAAAATCATCAGCAGACTCATAACCTTCCCCCATGATTAATGAAATTGAAATCCCCAATAAAGCTGCAACTGAGGTAATCGCATCACTTCTATGGTGCCAAGCATCGGCTTTCAGAGAAGTGCTTTTTGTTTTATTTGCTTTTCGAATAACAATTTGAAAGGAAATTTCTTTCCAAATGATAAGTGGAACAAGTATATAAAGTGTAAAAAATTTTGGTGAATCGTGAGGAGTGATTATGTTCATTGCACTTTCATAAGCAATAATCAATGCAGAAATGGCCATAAATATTACCACTACAAAAGTGATTAACGGCTCCAAACGTCCGTGACCATAAGGGTGGTCTTCATCAGCAGGACGATGGGTGTATCGCAAACCAATTAACACCAAAACAGAAGCTAAAATATCACCTGTTGATTCTATCGCATCAGCAATTAAAGCATAAGAATTTCCAAAATAACCAGCGAGCCACTTGATAACGGCGACAATAAGATTTCCTAACAAGCTAAAAATACTCGTTCTTATTGCAGTTTTCTGGTTGGATTGATTCATTTAGCTTCTCAAATTCATCCATTTGGAAACGTACTTTCCAATGATGTCGAATTCCAAATTCACCTTGTCGCCAACTTTGAGTTGATGAAAATTCGTGTGCTCGTATGTGTATGGAATTATGCAAACTGAAAATGAATCTTTTTTTGAATCAACTACTGTCAAACTTGTTCCATTTACAGTAATCGAACCTTTCTCAACGGTAATTTCATCAGAAACATAAGAAAACGAATATTTCCAACTTCCATCTTGTTCTTCAACTGAGGTACAAGTTCCAATCGTGTCAACATGACCTTGAACGATATGACCGTCTAATCTACCGTTAAAAGGCAAACAACGTTCTAAGTTTACCGCTGTTCCTACTCCCCAAGTTCCTAAATTTGTCTTATCCAAGGTTTCCTGAATTGCCGTTACTGTGTATTGGTTGTCTTTAATTTCAACTACTGTTAAACAACAGCCATTATGTGCAACACTTTGATCTATTTTCAATTCAGGTGTCATTTGAGCGGAAAGTGTAATGTGAATATTTCCTTCTTCTCTTACAATGTTTTCAACTTTTGCAATCTCTTCAATAATTCCAGTAAACATAAACGAATTTTTGTCAAAGGTAGTGGTTCGAAAGGTTTTAAACCTCGTTCATTAGAAAATTCGAAATTGATTTACTGTATAAATCTCTCAACCTTATTTCAACTGCTTTTAGGTTGTTTCGTTTGTCTTTCTATATTTGTTTCCTTTTTTTAGACAACAAACTATTTACCTATGAAATACCCATGAGCGGATTCGACCGCAAACACCAATGAATATAATATTGAAAATCAACCATTTAAAAATTATATACATATGAAATACCCATGAGCGGATTCGACCGCAAACACCAATG
>Ga0169931_10012094_pt1 | contig 12029 bp, 11 predicted proteins | sample Kivu_15m_20L_FD_129675 | JGI IMG/M metagenome (GOLD analysis project Ga0169931, IMG submission 129675) | Freshwater microbial communities from Lake Kivu, Western Province, Rwanda to study Microbial Dark Matter (Phase II) - Kivu_15m_20L... | ecosystem: Environmental > Aquatic > Freshwater > Lake...
GAATTAATAACCAATGCTTATTCAGTATTGGGGATTGGGGATTGGGGATTGGGGATTGGCCCAATCCCCAATCCCCAATCCCCAATCCCCATTTTAACTATTGATTATTTTTTAATTTTAAATAAAAATACAAAATATATATTATTTTCTTATAAAATTTGTAAATCAAATTTAATTAAATTTTATGTCTAAAATTTAAATTATTCTAACTGAAAAATTTAAAGATTAAAATTTTTCATAAATCAAATATTAATTATTGTTAAAATAGCCTCTATTTCCTCTGCTTAAATATTGCATATTGTCGTATATTCCTCTATTAGAAACTAAAATAGAATTATTTAATAATTATCAAATTACTAAGTAAATTATTTTTCTGTTTGAGACTCTCTTGATTGTAAGAAAAAGAATTTATCTGCCTATCTCTATCTGCATTCAACTTAACTCTTTCTATTCTGTCAAGTCTTTCCACATCTTTGCAGGGAAGATTATCAAGGTTCAAATCGTCTAAATTATCATTTTGTTTAAGATCATAAGAAAATTCAATCGAGTCGTAATTTGTTCCATTCAAATTTCTAATATTGTTATTAGAATATTCTCTACTGTCTCTGTCCTCTCTTACTAATTTTTCTCTAGTTTTAATCCGACTTAAATTTTGCATATCTCCCACATTTCTCGAGTTTTCGGAGAAATAATTTATATTTCCTTCGATTTTAGTGTTTATATTTCTATCTTTCAATCTTTTTAATTCCTCATCCGATGCCTTCAATTCTTTTTCTAATAGCTTAATTTTAAACTCATAATCGTAGATGTTTTCTTGATATTTCTTTTCCTTGAGTTCCACGTTTCTCATTTCGTTTTCTAAATTTCTGATTTGGTCTTTCTTTTGTAGAATTTTTTTGTCATATTCATTTGAAAGGAGTTTTAAATTTTCTTTTTCTCTACGAATAGAATTTTCCAAAGTTTGATTAGTATTTATATTTGTTTGCTGTAAAATTTCTCTAGAATCTTTATTACCTTTAGTTATCGATTCTGATTCATTCAAATGAGAAATTGAGTCAGAAATTTTTATCTTGTCTCTCTCTAATTGCGATAGGGTGTCAGTGAGGTTCATTATTTCGTTCACTGTTCTTGCTATATCTGGGGAAGGATGACTCTTAGCAACTCTCTGTAAGAGAGATTCAAGATATCTTTTTTCTTTTACTACTATTACTATTCGCTCTTCTAGCGCGCCGATTTGAAAATCGGCGTTTGAAAGTTTTCCATTATTTTCATTCTTCTCAAGTAATAGTTCTTCATTAAATTTAATAAGTCCTTCGAGTTCGTCTTTTAAGGAAAGGTTTTCGTCTTTAAAAGTTTGGGACTCGATTTTAAACAATTTCAATTCACTTGAAATTTTTTGCTGACTTTTCTGTAAATTTTCTATTTCAGCTAAAAGACTCTTTTTTTCTTCTTCTAAATCTTTTACGTAAATTTGTAGTTTCTTCTCGCTTAACGAAATTTCCTCTTTTAAAATTTCAATGCGTTGTGAATTTTCTTCTAAGGATTTATTTTTGATGTAATATTCTTCTAATTTCTTTAGGTTCGTTTTTTGATCTTCATGCCAAATTTCTAACTCGTTGAATAAAATTCTTATCCAATCTTCATTATTCCTTATGATATCTGTTACACATTTGATATTGCGTTCATTATCTTCTTTTATATTGAACAAAAAGTTTTTGGTGAAGAAATGTGTGGATGAAATATTTTCTGCAGAATGATGGGAATTTTCATTATTCACAGAAATACTCTGAGAATTTTTAATTAATCCCTTAAATTTCTCTATCATGTTCCTTAACAACAAATCAGAAGACTGGCAAGCTGCCTTTATCTCATTCAAAGTAGAATTTAAATTATGGATCTTTACATGATTTTCCTTATCAGATCGTCTAAGACATTCGACCTCATCTGAAACTTTTTTTCTTAAACTTTCCACTTTTTCTTTTTCCATCGAAAGCAATTGGATTGTTTTAGTTGCCTCATCAAGTTTAATTGTGATGTGATTCGAAAAAGTATTCAGTTCATAGTTTGATTTCACTTCCTCCTTTATTTCTAAATTCAACTTGTCGATTTTCATTTTATATTCCTCTAAATTCGCTTGAAGTGTTTTTATTTCATTTCCTAAATTTCGAATTTGTTCTTTTAGATTTATAATTAATTTTTCTTTTGTTTCTATTTCGTTTTCTTGTTGGATCTTGTGAGAGTTGATTTCTTCAAAGTTTCGCTTCAAGTTAGAATAGTCTCTATTTAAAGAATTGATTTCACCAATTTTGTTTGTAATGTCTTTGTCATATTTTTCTTTCCAATAATGATTCTCTTTTATGGCATTTTCCAACTGGCCTTTCAAATTTACAAAATCGTCTTCTAGTTGGCGATTGTTCTTGTAAAGAGTTTCAAACTGATCTTCTAATTTTTGATAATTTCTTTCCTTGAGTTCTAATTGCTTTTGAAGTTTTGAATTTTCTCTTGTTACATTGTCATACTGATTGCGCAATTCTATTAATTCCATGTAAAACTTTTCTTTGTCTCGAGTTGTGTTCTCTAAAGATTCCTTGATCTCTGAAATTAGATGATTTTGTTCCTTAGAGCGTTTTTCTAAATTTTCTATTTTCGATTCAGATTCTCTCAAATATTTTTTGTAATTTGATAAACTATTCTCTGCTGATAAAAGTTTCTCTTCTAATTTTTTTGATTCTCTGTCTTTCTCTTTGATTGATGAAAAAAGTTCATTAATTTGTTTCTCTCCTGATTTATTTAAATTTCTCAAATTTTCATTTTCTGTAAAAAGATTTTTCTTTTCTGATTCGAATCTCTCTTCTTTTTCTAATAGAGAATTTCTTGCATTTTCTAACTCAGATTTCCTTAACTTAATCTCATCATTTAATTTATTGCATTCGATTTCAATATTTGTTTTGTCTTTGAGTGTATTTTCATAATTTTGATAAAGCTGCTCAAAAGAAGTTTTTAATTCGTTTATTTTATTGTTTAATAAATTTTGATTTTGTAACTGATTTTGTAATTCTGTGTTTTTTCTTATTTGTTCATTGAGCTCTTTTTCTATTTTTTTGTTGGTAATTAGAATATCCTGAATTTCATTTTTTAATTTTTGATTGAAAAGTTTTTCTTCGGAAAAATTTTCACTCAGGTGATTTTTTTCTTGTTCGAGTATGTTAACTTGCAATTTGGCTTCGTCTAATTCTTTAAGTCCAGTTTCTAGTGATTCTTTGATTTTTTCACGTTTCACATACATTTCATCATTAGTTCTTTTCATAAAATCGACTTCTTGTTTTAATTCCGAGATGAGTACTTGAGCCATAATAAGTTCTTTTCTATACTTATCAGATTCTCCCTTAATCTGACTCAGATCCACCAGGACATCGATGTTCGGAGTTTCATTATTATAGAGCATTGGGTGATTGGATTTCAATGAAAGTAAAAAGGGCGTCAAGCCATTTTTAAGAATAGAAGATTCTATTGTCTGACGGAGGATTTCTATGTAATTTCTTTGTTCTTCATTATTAATAGTTTCTGTGCGGAGTGTTTCGAGAATTAATTCCTTCTCATCTGTTGTGTCTTTACTTAATTTACGAAGTTTTAAGTATAAATCCTTCACTTTTTCTAAAGGGAAATTATCAAGATTCATGGGAAAATTTTCTAAAAATGAAGTCTTAAAAGCTTGTCCTGATTTGTTTTTAGATGGATTTAAATTAGGAGATTTGTTTGTGCTTTGTTTGTTGTTTGATATATTTAAACCATTTATTGTGTTAGATAGGCTTTCGTGCTTCTCTAAGGACTCGATTTTCTTTTTTAATAAATTTATTTCAGCGTCCTTAGCTTTTACTTCATTGATAATTGATATGTAAACACTTGGAGAAACCTTAAGATCTGATTCGGCTATAGGAATTGGATGTGAGGGAGCAAGTTGCTTTATTCTAGTCTCGCAAATATTTTTATATGTTTCTAGTTGAGTAAGACGCTGAGCTTGTTCTGTAATTTTATGTCTTAGCTGGTCCAGATTTATGTTTTGTGAGTTATTATTCCTTGGAAAATTATATTGATTTGAACCAGAGTTTGTGTGTTTATGAACAAAGTTTTTTTCATTTTTGGATGGATTTTTTTCGACGCTACTAACGACCTAATATATATATGAGTTCAATTATTTTTATTTGAACAATCAATATACCTCGTAATTGCTTTCTATCTCCTCTCCTTCTGAAGGAAGTTCTATTCCTTCCTTCAATTCATTATCTTCATCTAAGGCTGACCTACGGTTATTATTCTGAAAACTTTTAGTATTTTTATTGATGTTCATTTATTTTACTATCAGATATTAATTATTTAAAACTTTTTAATAATAATATATTTTTACTTAAATATTTTATATAAACTTTTTAACACACAAAATTTATAGTTATGCAAATATCTTAATTGTGTTTATGTATAAAAAGGTTTTTACTTATCCTGGTTAGAAATTATAAAACATATAATCAATTTCCTAACTATCTAACTAATAAACTAATATGGCTTGAAATTTCTTTCTTTAGTAGAAATTTTATTTTTCTGTGGACCAAAGCAATTTTCTTTTGGGTTTTCGAATCTTATACATGAAGAGTCTTCAGTATCTATGCTATTTACACTTTGAATATCTATATCATTCATAACTTCATATTTAATCTTCTCCCCTTCATCTTCTTTGAATAATTTGACCTTCGAGACGTTTTGATATGAAGAATGTGAATTTAAATGTGAGAGATCCTCTCCATTAAAGTCGAATAGTTTGTAGTAGAAGTAGTTATACATATTCTGTTTCATTACTGAAGACTCTTTGTTTTGTAAATTGTTGAAAACATTAAATAAGGAACTTGTATTAGGAGAAGAAGAATTGTAGCATGGAAGAATATTTGTAGAATTTTCAAATGATTTTGAAGATATAATTGTATTGTCTAAATCTAAAGGAAAATTATATTTAATTATTTTACCTTTTTGAAGACTTGTATTAAGATTAGAAGAGGTTGCACCTAAAAAATTGTATCCTGGGTGTGCATTTGGTTCCTTGTTATAGTTTGTTATGTCTCTTTTTTCTGGAAAATTATTTAGTAGATGCTGAGGTTTTGGGAGATTATAATTAGTATAATCCATACTATTTATAAAAACATTAGAGCTTGAATTATTAAGGTTAATAGACCTTGTACTATTTTCGCTGATTTTTGAAGTATTTAAACCTTCTTGGATGTTAGTAAGGTCATTATTCATCAAATGCATCGACACAATTGAAGTCGAGTTGAATTTATTATTAGTATTATTTTTATTAAGGATTTTCGCACAAGTGACATCTTCGTAGCTGCTTACACTAGAAATTTTCTGATTAGTATCTTTTTCTAATTTATTTATGTTGGTATAAGGTCCGTAGTAATAATTATTATTAATCACTCCGTATGACATTCGGCTTTCTTCATTGTGATCAGCGGGTATGAATAATTGGTTCATATTATTCCCTTGTTGGTTTTTCATGAAATTAATAGGATGATTTATATCTAAAACACGTAAGAATTAATATAAATATTACAATAGTTATTCACCACATAATTTTGGTTAATAGGATGATTTCTAAGATTACTATTAGAATAATCATTCATATTTTCCAAGTTGCCATTATTGTCAAAATTAAGATTATAATTTATATTCTGATTGTTATTTAGAGTATTAAAATTGTAATTTGAAGAGAGGTTAGGATTAATGTTATTATTACAATTACTAGAGTTAGAGGGGTACATATTACTAGTATACGTTGAATTTTCCTTATTATATGAATTAGTGGCTGATAATGTTCCAGGATTCTAATAAATGATTTAAAATAATATACTCACCTTTACTATAAACTGACTTTGGTTGCAGTTGATCACTTCTTTTGGCATGGCCCTTTTACAATCTACCCATTTTCCCATTATATTGTGTTTATTTTTATATGTCATTACTTTATCAGCAGAGCTTTCCTCATAAAACAATATAAAACCAAATCCTCTTGATTTTCCTGTAGGCTTGTCAAACATAATTACACATTGTTCGATTTCGCCGTATTGTTCAAAGTACTGACGCATTTCGTTTTCTCTCAGACTTGGGTGTAACCCCCCAACGAAAATTTTTCTACAATTAAATAGTCCGGGATCTTCATTTCCTGATGACTCATTATTAGCTGTATTAATATAATCCTTCGGTATCGCGATTTTACATTCGACTTGTTTTCCGTCTATAATATGCGGTTGATTTCTCAGCAATTCTTCAACTTTTAAACAATCTACTAATGTTACGAATCCAAATCCTCGAGAACGATCTATGTGTAAATTAAAGAGTGGAATAAGAAAATTTTATTACTTGTATTCTTATCTACCATTATTACGCAATCAGATAGTTCTCCGTATTTTTCGAAATACTTTTTCAAAGATTCTATTTGAAATTGAAAATTATAAGAATATTATAAACTTACCTGTGGTAGTTTCATTTGCTAGTCCTCCGACAAATATTTTTCTATAAGATTAGATAATTTTAAAATTTTTGAGTTACCCTTGTTTATTGTAAGAATTCATGCCGAAATCTTATTATTATTAATAATAATAATTATATATAATTAAATACAAAATTATTTTCTTATCAATATAATAATGCTATCATTTTTTTACTTTTATATTCAATGAAAATAATACTTTCATTATTTATAAGAATATAACATAAAAAACAAGTTATAAAGATATGATTCCTATTAATTCTAACTTAACTAAATTTTAAATGAAATGAAGAAATTACTTATATAATAATAACTTAATATTAATTATCTTTGAATCTTTTAATATTCGCTACAATAAATCATCTGTATTTATTAATTGTTTCGTCAAATTTTGAAAATGTAATCGGCTTGTGAATGAATCCATTGAACCCACCTTCCTTAATTTCTTCGTCAGTCAAATCGGCTGTGTTAAAAGAGAATTATAAAATTAATTACATGCAGAAAGTGCTATGATGATAAATTTACTACCATTCTGTAGCTTTCTTATTTCTTCAGTCGCTTTTCTTCCATCTAATTCTGGCATAAACATATCCATAAACACTAAATCATAATCACTACTTTTTGCTTTATCTAATGCGATTGCCCCATTTCCTGCTATGTCGATGTCAACATTTAACTTCTTTGAAAAATTTTTTAATGCCATTTGACAGATAGTTTCGTCTTCAGCAACTAGAAGTTTGAATTTCTTAGTGTTATTCATTGAATGAATAATAAATATTTATTAAAATTATTGTAATTTAATAAAAATTATATTTTTATATGCAAATTAAGTGATTTATTATTAATAGGTTACTTAAAATTCCAAAAATTAGAAATTTTTGTATTTGAAAAAAATTAATTTCAAATTAAATTTAAAAAATATTCATGAAAAAAGAAAGAACTCTTTCAAAATCCGCAAACACTGTTCAAATTCAAAATAATCCTGTGATTTTTCAGAGTTTTAAAAAAGAGGACATAAATTTTTGTGAAAGTATTCTGAAAAAGTTGGTGAACTATAAGAGGAGTACAGCATTTAGAAAGCCTGTCGATTATGTTTCTCTGGGACTCCATGATTACCCCATATTAATTAAAAAGCCCATGGACTTATCCACACTAAAAAACAATCTAAAGAACGGTAAATATTTAAACCTACAAGAATTCCTTACTGATTTACAATTAATTTGGAATAATTGCAAGAGTTACAATCGTGATGATTCCGTAAGCATTAGGTTATTAAATTTTACTTATAGGAAATTTATAAAGATGCCGAGTACTTAGAAAGTAAATCTCTAAAATTAGTTGAGGAACATTTCGGAAATCTTACTAACTATGCTAAGATTGGATCTTCTATTCCAAATGTTTCTTATTCAGAAATTAATTCAAAAGAAATCGAAGAAGAATACAAAAGTAATATAGGGAATGTTTACAAAAAGGGTCAGATTAATTCTAATAACCAAAAGTAACAATTAATTTAATCGTTCAGTTTATTGTTTGAAAACGACCCTAAGGATACCCGTGAATTAGTAGCTAATTTATATAACTCTGAAAAAAACGAGTTGACGGGATACGATGATAGAAATACTCTTTCTCTCAAAGACAAAATTCAACTTTCTGAGACATTTAAGAAATTAGATGGCGACTCTATCTGCAAAGTAGTAAACCTCATTTATCAAAATCAGCCTGCTGTTATCGAAGATGCAGATGAAGAAAAATTACATATAAGAGTAGATCTAATCAACAAGTCGCTATTTTATAAAGTGATTAGGTATGTTTATATATAATTCACACTATAGTCTCATAGAAGGTAAAGACCCTCAAACTCCCCAAACTAATAAAGATTATTAAATATTAATAAATTATCTTTATTTTAGTATTAATTATACACCTCTTATAATATTTATGCTTCTTTATCTTACATAAAATAAGTTTTATACTAATTCATGATTTATAAATATAAATGCTTAAAATGTTAACAATTAATTATAATTATTTTAAAATGACGAATATTTGAATATATTAAATCCTTTAAACTCTCACCTCATCCGATGAATTATTTTTCATCAGAGTCACTCAACTTCGATTTATTACCCAACTTATCACCAAGAGAATCTTTATAGTAGTTCTCATTAATACCTAGATTACTATCACTTCTCTCTGATGAAAAATTCGTCTTTTGTGAGAGTCCATTAGAGTTAAAACATTTAATTTTTAAATAATTTAACACATTTGAATCAAAAGGGATCTGAGTTTTCTTATTCTGAATATTTTTGTTTAAATTACTAATGAGCTGATTATTTAATCCATTAAATTGAAGAAAATTGTTGAAATTAGAATTATTAAAAATTTGATTTTGGAGAATTTCGTTTAATTTCACATAATTCATAAAATTTTTCATGTATTGATCAAACAAGTTTTCGGATTCTTCCTTGGTCAATTGACATCTATTACACACAACTCTGAATGAAAAATTTAAGTTTTTACATTGGATACAAACCCAATCACCGACTCTCTCGACAAATGGTTTCTTTTTCTTTTAAGAATCGATAGAATTTGCTTTGGTCGAAATATTAGGAGATGGGGAGTCTTTTACATCTTTAAAATCTTTTGAACTTATATTTTTTTCAGAGGTTGACTCATTTGAAACTAAATTTGGAACTGCATTTAGGCTTTTCTTATTATTAGAGTCTATTTTCATTTGAGATGGTTGCTTGTTGTTAACGTATAAATATTTGGGATTTTTATGGTAAATCGATTGACTGGAACTGTCGGGTACATTGCCGCTATTATTATTAGATGTTGATTTGCTTGTTGCTGACAAATGCGTAGATAAAAATTTTTTATCAACTAAGAAACTGTTGTTAGTATTAGTGCAAACTGTATTTGAGTTGATTACTATGTTTTGATTTGTTTCTTTTTCTATTAATTGATTTTTTATTTGGGGCCTTGCACATCTATTACATTTGATACGGGCTATATAAAATATTGATTTAATTATAAAACTAAACTTACTTTCATAATTAAAGTTTTTGCAGTTGAGGCAAACCCATCCTGATTTACCTTGAATGTAAGATTTCGAATTATGAATTGGATGACTTTGTACTGATTTATTCAAGTCATTTTCATTAATCGAAGGATTTGAAGTACATGTTTTACTATTTATCGAATTTTGATTTTTAAACTGGTTAGGGTTCAAAATATTTTGCTTTTCGAGAAAACTATTCTTTCTAGAATCGTTCGATTTAAATAACAAATTTTTAGATTTATGGTTATCTTTTTCTTTTGATAATTTTGATGGATAAGAGGCATCCTGTCTAAAACAATTACTGCTTGTATTGTTCGTATAATTCCTTTGTTTTTCTGAAAAAATTAAACTATTAAATTCCGGCTCCTCCTTGAAATGATCGTCAAGAACATTAATTTTGTTCTTGAATAAATTATTTACACTATTATTAAAAGAACTATCGTTGAATGGGTTCTTAATAATCTGGTTTGCATGATAAGATTCTCTTTGTCGTATTTCATTATTAATAGGCTTTGTATTGAATCCATCTCGATTGTAATTTTTAGGATAGAATGCAATATCTTCGCCCAAATGATTCAATCTTTTATAATCAGGGGATGTATAAGAGATTTTAGATTTTTCTTCATCCATACAAGGCTGTCCATTCATTTTACCATAAGATTTTTGTAATTGATAAGAAATATAATCATAATGATCTTTGTTTATTTCAAAATTTTCATTTTTCTGTGAACTAAAATTATCATTGAAACATCCATGTCTAAATTCGTGAACAGGTTTGTTAAATCTATTTTCATTATTTAATTTTGGTATATTTTTAGATAATAAAAAGGAAGACAAATCTGAATTTTCGGTAGCTGGCTCTCCTAAAGCTTCCTGCTTTTCACTATCAATCATATGATATAAGCTTTCAGGTAAAAGATTCATTTGGCATTCATCCTGATCTTCCTGTTCTTCCTGTTCTTCGTGCTCTTCCTGATCTTCTTGCTGGAAAAAATATAATTTATCCATTTCATTTTCTCGACCGCCTCTTTCATAAAAGAGAGAATGGCTACTTTTAGTTTGGTAATTAATATTAGTTTGACTCACTTCTTGATCTTCCAATTCATCATGGTTCCTTTCTGTATAATTAGTCATGTAGTTCATTTCTAGTCTGTCGCTTTTAAATGTTCTATTTGGCTTGATAGGGCTATTTTCTTCAAGTCTTTGTAGCAAATCTGTGCTCAAACAATTTTTAAAATTCAGCTCACAAAGTTTAGAATCGGAAGATTTCTTTTTCCCTGACATAAAAGAGTCTGAATTATGATTGGCATTCTCAAAATCTTCTAGAATTTCTTGGTCATGATGATGTGTTGATTGTAGGATTGGCTATTTCAAAAATGCGCTTTTGAATTCTGAATTTTCTTTATTCTTGTAAGATAAACCTTCTTTCATGACCTCATCAGATTGCTTGAGAGATTTTTTGCTAATTTAGACTAATATTTTATATATTCTCAATCCTGATATTGATTTATAGTATTCTGTTTTTTTTACGGAGGATATGTATTTATTAATTTGTTAGTTAATTTAATATTTATAAATATATATGTAGGAATGTGTTGCTTGTTTAGTGAATGCAATTGAAATTTAAAAATAGGAATATTTAATACAAAATGCAGGAAGTTAATTTTTACTTTTTATAAGAAATTAAAAATATCAAATCTAAATATTTGTGATTAAATGGTAAATTTATTGTTTAATTCGATTCTAATTTTTATAAACCTATATAAGTCAATTTTAATATTAAATTGTTTTCGCTTTATTAATTCTAATAATAAATTATCAATACAATTTTCTAATAATTTAATTTCTCTAAAATAATATATTTTATAATTAAAATGAATCCTAATAATTTTTCTTCTAACAATATGCTTAATCGTAAAAGACATTCTACAAATGAACACAATAGGAGTAAAATTTTAATTGAAATTAAATAATTTATAAAGACTTCCCCATTAATTATAAGCAAAATGAGATTAAAAAAGAAGATGGAGAGTTAATAGGAGATGGGTCAGATAATTATAAAAAGAGAGAAAGAGATCACAGAAGAGACAGGGAAAGAGAAAGAAATAGGGAATTTAGAGAAGCCCATGAGAGACCCCCCTATACAGAAAAATACGAAAGAAGAGAAATAAATTTCAAAGATGAAAGAATAAATTCATATTCAAGAAAAGAAGATCAGAATTACAATTTCGAATTAGAAAATTTACAAAATAAAAATAAAAACTACGAGTTAAAAGAGGATTTTCATAAACACAAATCTTCAAGGAGAAATCACATAGAAGAGAGAGTTAGAGAAAGATATACTCAAAAACATTTGACTGAAGAAAAATACATCGATGAAAAAGACAGACATTTTCATAATTCACAGCATTATAGAAATACAAGAGAAAA
>Ga0169931_10012095_pt1 | contig 12028 bp, 10 predicted proteins | sample Kivu_15m_20L_FD_129675 | JGI IMG/M metagenome (GOLD analysis project Ga0169931, IMG submission 129675) | Freshwater microbial communities from Lake Kivu, Western Province, Rwanda to study Microbial Dark Matter (Phase II) - Kivu_15m_20L... | ecosystem: Environmental > Aquatic > Freshwater > Lake...
CAGGACAACGTCAGCGCGTCCCGTGGCGATCGAACGATACGCTTCGCCTATCGCCCGCAAACCGGCCGCCTGAAAATCGAGAAAATTCGCGTTCACACCGCGAAAGTCGAGAAACATTGTGCCAAAGCACAGCGTGTTGTTCATGAGCGTTTGCAACACGACCAGGGGATTCACGGTGCCGAGCATCTCGGCGCCAAACTTCGTGTTGTCAAAGGTCTGCTTGTCGACGTTTGCACACTCCTGAACAAGAGCGAAGTATGACTGCAGATCCCCGATCTGCGTGCAGACGGATCCCACGTACATCCCACAACGATCCGGGTCCACACTCCCCTTGGCGATCCCCGCATGATTTGCTGCATCGAGAGCCGTCAAAACGCCGATGACATCCTTGCGTCTGAGGATCTTCTGCACTTTTTTGTCTGGCAAACGGGCAATCGGTGGCGGCAGACACTGCCCTGCATAACGAATCGGATGATCCGCGTGGTTGAAATTCTCGATTCGCGTGAAGTTGCTGCGTCCCGTGTACCAGGAATCGATGTTCTCGTTGAGGTCGTAGCCGATCGGCGATGCAATCGACATCCCCGTCACGACGACTTCGCGCAGGACTTTGTTTTCAGACATCAACGCCCCTCCCCGCAAAAATCAATCATGACGCCTGAAGGCCAGCACTGAGTTCGTACCGCCAAAACCTACTGAATTCGACAACGCTGCATCGACACGTGTTTGTCGCATCACGTGCGGCACGAAATCGATGTCATCGCCGCAGTCGGTGCGATGTAGGTTACGAGTCGGCGGAACCTTTGAATCGCGAATCGCCAGCACGCAAAACGCTGCTTCCATCGCTCCAGCCGCACAGATGAGATGCCCAACCTCGGACTTTGTCGAACTCACGAGCGGCAAATGCCCGCGACTTCCGAACAGGCGTCGCACCGCGAGCGCCTCGACTCGGTCGTTCAACTCCGTCGACGTTCCGTGAGCGTTGATATAGTTGAAATCGGCAACGCCCAGTCCGGCATCTTCCATGGCGAAGCGCATGGCTTCAACGATGCCGCGACCGTTTTCGGGAAGATCCGTGATGCGATACGCACTTTCGGTCTCCCCGTAGCCAGCAAGTTCCGCATAGATGTTCGCGCCACGCGCGACAGCATGAGAGTACTCTTCCAGAACCAGCATCGCAGCACCCTCGCCTGCGACGAAACCATCACGCTCCTTGTCAAACGGGCGTGAAGCACCTTCCGGATCGTGATTTCGACGGGACAATGCTCCGAGCATGCAAAATCCGGCCAGGAGCAACTCTCCAGCCAGGGAATCTGCGCCGCCAGCAAGGACCGCGTCGGCCTCGCCACGTAGGATCTGGAGGTATGCCTGTCCGAGGGACTGACCACTCGACGCACATGCCGTGTGAATCGTCGTTGCTGGTCCAAGCGCCTGCCATCTCGAGGCAAGAATCGGCGCCAGAGTGCCCGGGTGGTTCTGGAGGACCAGATGGCTTGTTTCGAGGTCTGCAGCACTGAATCCGTCGACGACCTCAGTAGGCTGCGTCGCGTCGATACCGCGCAACATGGTCGCCAGACGCATTGGGGAAACGGCCCCGACGTTGGCACCAACGCTGACGCCAAAGCGCTGCGGTTCCACACCGCCGGCAAGCCCGCTGTCCTGCATCGCCTCAAGTGCGGCAGCAACAGCGAAACCAGCTGGTCGATTGAGAAACTTCAGATGTTGGCTTGGGATCGCCCCTTCCGGGATCGAGAAATTCCGGACTTCACAAGCAATCGAAGTCGGCCACGTACGCGCATCGAAAACTGAAATCTGACTCGCACCGCTTTTGCCCGCGAGTACATTCGTCCACGTTGTTTCCCGATCGTTCCCGAGCGGAGAAACCAGTCCAATTCCGGTGATACAGACGCGCCGCCGTTTGCCTGCCATACTTGGCTGAACTCCCACCCGAAGCGTCAGGTTGACGCGGTTCTGCTGTTTCCACTTGTCGAACTCGATACTGGACTCAGGTCAACATGCGCTGGGCCGGAGTCCTCGCGACGTGCAATGGTCGGCGACGCTTCTGCTCCCGGGGCGGCAACGGCAGCAAAATCATCGCGGGTCCATTTGCGCATGCGATCCTGTTCAACTCCGGCAAACATGGTGCGAAATCCCATCTCAGCCTGCATAACCCGATTGTCATTGGCGTGAATCGATGCCTTCACCACGATGTCGGAGTTAGGCTGAAGGACATCGCCAGATACAACCTCGGCAGTCATGATGCATTGATCACCAGGTTCAACGAACTTTCGGAAGCGCACATTCTGAATCCACGTCGGGATGAGCGCCCGCGATCGCACTGGTGCCGAGAGACTGTCCCGAATGAGATACTGGCAAACCTCGCCGAGAAAGGTCAGCAGCAGGACTCCGGGTACACACGGTTTCAGCGGAAAGTGCGACTCGAAATAGGTCTCGCAAGCTGCAAGATTCTTGAATCCAACGACCTTGCGACCCATGCGATGCTCAAGCAGACCATCCACGAACTTAAGCGCTTCAAAAGTCGAGTGTCCTGCCACTGGCGGAAGCTTCAAAATTTGGCGGGAGTCGCCGAGACCACCGACGCGTGAGACCGTCCTCAGATCAGGTCGGTGCAAACTCTGGAATTGCTTTCGCATCACCTCGGGCGAAGCGAAGTCCGACAGCGGCAGGAGGTAGCCGCGAACGCAGTCACCTTTGACGACGAGTTCGCCACGCACGCGAGCTTCGCCACGGGTGACGACGACGTCGTCGCCATAGTCGATCACCTCAACCAGCATATCCAGTTGGTCTCCGGCTTCGACCATGCCGTAGTACTCACTACGTTCATCGGCGAGCAGAACCGGGCGACGCGTGAAGTCCGTACTTGCGATCTTGAGCCATCCACCAAGCTGGGCCATCGCTTCCGAAATGACCGCTGGACTCAGCGCCCGAACGCCATTCGGTAGCCAGTAAAAGAATGGCTCGCTGCGAGTAACGTTCTTGATGCCACGAATCGACTTGAACGGAACGAACTCGTGAATGCGGTCTACGTAATGGAATGCCATTAGTTGGCGTTCCCGCCGCTGGCGTCCCGAACGTCTCCTTCGGCTCCCGCACCAAACAACGTGCCGTCGAGCTTGCGTTGCACGATGCCAACGAACACGTTCACGGTAAACAGGCCCGGCAGTTCGCGCATCGCCATTCCTTCACGCCAGCTTGCCGCTGGAATCTCGGGAATCAGCACCCGCAATCGTTCAATGCCCTTGGGTTGGAGGACGCCATCAACTTCAAACTCTTCAGGTGAGATGCCACCGCGGGCCTGGCGCTCGATCTCCCGTTGCGGAATCTTGATCTCAAACTCCTTCTCGAGCCGGAACATGATGTCGAGAAAGTCGATGGACTCAGCACCAAGGTCCTTCATCAGGTTCGACTGCAGTTTGACGTCCTCAAGCTCGACGCACAGGGACTCTGCGATGACTTTGCGAACCCTCAATCCAACTTGTTCGGTGGACACTTGGCTCAAGGCTGACCCCTCCCTCATGGTGGCTTGCATGCAAGCTGTGAATGACGCTGACGGTATTTTGAAAATAGTATGAAATCTGGGCATCGAGTTCAACCCGTAACTTCTCATCAAGAAAGACGAAAGCTGCCCAAAGAGTTTTGCGTCTGGTATGATTTCAAGTGGGGCACGTTTTGAAGTCCCCATGGGCTATATGCCCAGGAAAGGAGGTGGTGCTGTGGATAGTTGCATCTATCCCAGTAGCATGGAGGTGAGCGTCCCTTAGGGCTCACCTCAGCTACGGAAACCGGACCCCCTCCTTTCGAAGTCAACTGCTGGGGGCCGGTTTTTTTTCTGTCGACTCCGTGATCAACTGTCTCCCTCCGACCCCGAAATCCATCCCCGAAGTCGAAACATTCCCTTTTAATTCATCGTCTTAGATACGGCCTGCGGCTTGCACTTCAGAGTCTGGGGAGCGCACCAGTACGTGCGATTTCTCATGGCAGTGACTCTCTGTTGAAGCTGGAACGCCGCATGTTGAAGTTGTTCTTGAACCCGCAATTCGTCGTCGCAGCGATTGTCTCGACTCTCGCGTTTGCGGGGCACACGCGTTCGGCAACCGCTGCGGACAAGACTTCAGAGCTCACTGGTGTCATCGAACCCATTCTCGATTCCCGAAGCTCCACGATCGATCGCATCACGGGCGATGCATCACTTCTCAGCAGCCTACGACAACCGATTCACGTTCTGCGTCCGACCAGACCAGTCGCTGATTCAGCCACAAGAATTCGCGTCCTGATTCAGGGCGGACTGCATGGCAACGAACCACTCGCATCTGAGTTCGTGCTTTGGCTCGCCCAGCGCATTCGCGCCGGGGAGGGACCGCTCGCTGAATTTTCTGCCGCAGAAATCGAACTCGTGCCCTTCGCCAATCCCGACGGCGTCCAGGCTGGCACGCGAGCAAATCCGCGCGGGGTAAATCTCAACCGAAATTTTGCAACGCTGTGGGGGATGACCCGTGAGAATCCTGGCGAAGCAAAATTCAGCGAAGCTGAAACGCGCGCCATTCGCGCCCTTTTCCGAGCGCGCCAGTACGATATCGCGATCGACGTGCATGGCTACATCAACTGGCTCGTTGGTCCTTCTCCAGCCCAGTCGCTCGTCGCCGCCGGTCGCAACGTCAACCAGAACCGCGCAGCACTGCACGGTGCGTGGTCGCGTGTACTCTCGACGAACATGAATCGTTACCTTCCCGGCTACGAATTGAAGTCCGGAGCATTGCTTGGAAATGGCGGAGCGTTTGAAGACTGGGCGTTCTGGGACATGGGCGCACTCGCCGTCTGTCTCGAACTTGAGAATCGCGAACGCTTTGAGCGGGTCGATTTCCTGACAAGCGGAATCATGGCCGCCAAGTCTCAGCTCAACGGCGGTCGTGATTCATTTCTCAGATATGAGAAGTTTGTGGCTGCCACAATCCGCGACGGGATCCGCCTCAAGGAAGGCGGTCGCCGAAACCTTCAGATTGATATTCCAAGTGCGGACAATCGTCCCAATTCAGCAGCTCAGCGCCGCTTGCGTTCCTGATTTCGCACGTACTCAAGAAACGCAGCCTTGTCTTCCATCAGATTGAGCGTATTCGCATGGTTTTGCGCGCGCGTGTTCTGACGGTTGCCACGGTGGTGCTGACGTCCACCGCCGCCGCCCTTGTTGCCGCCGCCCTGATGATTGCCGGCGCCGCCGTGACGCTGATCGCCGCCACCGCCGCCGCCATGACGGGAGTTGCCGTGCGGAACGCCGTGGCCAGGGCCACCGCCGCGCATTGCGCTCTTGCGTTCCATGATTTCCCAGGCGCGCAGAACGAGACCTTCGGCGAGGAGTTCGCACGCAAAGTCGTCGATCGATACCATTTCATCCTGAGAGGTGTACTGAAGCTTCTTGTAGAGTGACCGGGACATGCGGACCGGCAAAATGTACTCGTCTGGTTCCGGAGCAGCTGGAGTTGGCGCCGCTTCTTCTTCCTCATCCATGTATTCGTCGTGGTCGTGTTGATCCCGACCAGGTGCGGGCTGACGATTGCCCGGGCGATCGCCGCCGCGTCCACGCTCGTTGCCGCGATTGCCATGGCGCTCACCGCGCTCATGCCGCAGCGTTCTGTCTCGCTGACCCCTGTTGCCGCCGCCGGTATTGCCGCGGTTGTCATCCTCGTCACCGACATCGTCTCCGTCCGAATCAGAGTCCGAGTCGCGTCCTGTGTCATCATTGCCGGAATTGCGCCCATCGCCGTCATCCGAGGTGCGACTTGCAGCCGAAGCCTCGTCCTGTGCTCGGTACGAGTTGCCATTCGCAGAAAAACCGCTGGCATCGTCGGACTGAGAGTTGATTGGCTCGGCAGCGGACGCTGCAGCCTCATCGCCCGTTGGGCGATCCGGCAAATGACTCATGAACAATCTTCCTTTTTGGAGTCCCATGGGGACCGTGACTGAAACTCGCACTTCCAAACAGTAACGGGCTGCCAAAATCCAATCAGATTAATTGATCTGGGGTCTAAACCCTGTTTCCGCAGTCTGTTAATGATTCGATGGCAAGGCAAGTCTCCGGAGACTGCCCAAATGTCGATCGATATGCAAGGCATTATTGCAAGTCCGAGATCGCCGTAGTCATCGCGCAAACACCCAGCTTCATGGTCCTTTGTTGGAAGCCGGCGCCGGTTCCCACGAAATCTTGTCAATCCTCCGATCCCCAAAATCATCCGTCGGCACGTCCGACAGCAGCATTTCCAGTCCAAAGCGATAGATCCCCTTGCGAACACCGGAAATGTCGAGAAAGACGCCAAGATCGCCAGAGGAGTCCCGAAGCCATGGCCAGAATTTTCCCTTCGGGCTCTCGCGGTCAAAGTCGCTATCGCGAATCAGGAATGGCGGTGGAACCAGACGCCGCGCAGATTCGTCCACACGCACCTCGACACGAAACGCCCCAAACTCGCTCGAACCGCTGGCAAAGAACGGCTCGTTTCCTGAGTCGCTGGCCCGCAGCGCAACATCGGCGGGCCGCGCCGCCGGGAGATCGACCAGGTTACTTGTGACCTTCCACGCCCGACCGGGCGGATAGCGCAGCGAGTACATCAGGCCACTACCTCGGCGCAGGTAAGTGCCCGGATCGAAAATGAACTCGATGACGGTCGGGATCTCGAATCTGTTGCGATAGAAAACCAGCTCGCTGAACAGGTGCAAATTCAACAGCGAGAGGAAACTCCGAAACTTCACCCCGACGGCGACGATCGCACGCACCGGTCCAACCCGCCAGCACTCGATCATGGATTTGAAGTCTTCGTTGCGGAGCGTGAAGTTCGGCAACCACCACGGCAGAACCAGCGGCATGCGAAACATGGAGTCCGCGAGGGCCGGAACCTCGGTTGCATCCTTGCGCAAAAAAACCTGCCCCAGAAGAACGGGACTCTGCGCATGAAAGTCGTATCGATAGAGACTCGTCGTGACTCGACCCAAGCTCTTGTCGAACAGCACGGCCGGCACGGCACTCACCTCCGGCAAGGCTCTGACGGTGCGAGCAATCAAAATCGCACCAAGCAGTCGACCACCGCGACACAGGCGAACGCGCCAGCTTGAGACGATGTCCCTGGTCAGCGCAGGAGGCACATCCGGCATCTGAAAGTCAGCGCCGAGAGAGGAACCATCGACGGACAGTTCATCTCTTGTCGAAAAGACACCGTCACCAGTGTTGGCCGTAAACGGCATCCCCTGATCGAGAACATAGTCACCGTTGCCATTGACCTCGTCGACCTGAAGCGGAACACGCGCCCAGTGGCCTTCCGCAAAACGCCACGCGGCAATGCGTCCGACGTCGGCACCCTGCAGTTCAGGGACTCCGCGCAAAACGATCGGGAACCGATATCCTTCCGCTGGACCCGCACACTCTTCGACTGCATTTCCGCGTGCCGGCAACGCGGCCATGGACATCGCTGCGACGAGACAGCCAACTGGCCACCGAAAGCGTCTCCAACGCAGAGAGTCAAAGCGGCGCGATTGCGGTGAACGATCTTGGCGCACTTCTGCGGATTTCCTCACATTGGCATCCCCGCGTTGATCGTCGCATGCGACTACGCGGTTGGTTAGACACCGTCGCAGACGAGCTGCTATGCTAGGCGGGAATCCAGCACCATGACAAGCACGTGAACCGATTCTGCATTGCCTCGAATCGGAAAGGAAAGGCCACAACATATGAAGATCAGTTCGCAGAGATTCGTAACGTCCCTCAGTGCCGCGGCTCTGTTGGTCAGCAGTCCATCGATGGCAGTGGAAAAGCCATCGTCGAAGCCGGTTGCCATTGCCTGGGAAACACCGCCGCGAACAATCGATCCACGCTACAACGTCGATGCTGACAGCCAGTATCTTGAGAATCTCATTCACTGCTCGCTGGCTGCTTTCGATCGGAACGGACAAACCGTCGGCGACCTCGCTGATTCGTGGACGTGGACTGATCCCACAACGCTGACGATCAAGCTGAAGGACGGTGCAAAATTCAGCGACGGCACTCCGGTGACGGCGGCAGATGTGGCAGCGACGTACGGTTTTTTCCGCAAAACCGACGTCAAGCAACCCTCCCCTCGCGCCGGGGCGTTCTCGACCGTGGCGTCCGTGACGGCTGACAAAGGCGCCGTCGTCTTCAAGCTCACGCAGCCCGATGCAACGTTCGTTACGAACCTTGTAATCGGCATTCTTCCGGAGCGACTTGCTGGCGGAGATATTCTTTCCGAAACATCTCAAATGGTCGGCTGCGGTCCATTTGTGCTGGCGACGATGAACGTCACCGGCCTTGATTTGCAGCGCAACCCCCACTACGGCCTCGGCAAGCCCGCACGCAGCGAACGTGTCGAGATCAAGATTGTGCGGGACGAGACGACTCGATTTGCCAAACTGCGCAAAGGCGAACTCGACATCGTTCAGAACATCCTGAGTCGCGATGTGCTCGAAACACTCGCCAAGACAAGTCCGAACCTTCGCATCACCAAGCGACCAGGTCTCAACACGACTTATCTCGGCTTCAACATGAAGGATTCGATGCTGGCCCGGGTCGAGGTGCGCCGCGCCATTGCACACGCGATCAATCGCGATTCGATCATCAAGTTTGCGCTCAAGGGATTGGCAACTCCGGCTACAACGATGCTCCCGGCCACCGATCCATTCTTCAACAATGGCGTCAAATCTGTCGGATTCGACCCCAAGGAAGCCGAAAAAATTCTCGACGCAGCAGGTCTCAAGAGACAGCCGGGCGGTAAACCGAGATTTTCTCTGAGCTACAAGACCACAAACAACGTCACTCGCGTTGCCATCGCCCGTGCGATCGCAGCCGATCTGCGAAAGATCGGCATCGATGTTGCCGTCGAGCCCCTCGAGTGGGGACGCTTCAAGGCTGACGTTGAAGCTGGCCGCGTGCAGATGTGGAGTCTTGCCTGGGTGGGTTTCAAAGACCCCGATATCTATCGATATGCGTTTGCGACAGAAAACTTCCCGCCAGTCGGTGGGAATCGCGGTTGGTACACAAATCCAGAACTCGACAAGGTCCTCGCGGAGGCCAGAGCGACGACTTCAGAACCAAAGCGTCGGGAACTCTACAATCGAGTTCAGGATGTGGTGGCGGCGGAGCTCCCATACGTCTTTCTCTGGCATGAAGAGATTTTCGCAGTCGTGAACAAAGACGTGCAGGACTTTGAGATCTTCGCAGATGGACGCTTTGCGTCGCTCCAATTTGCGTGGAAGAAATAGACGGTGCTGACTTTTTGCCTCAGACGTCTGCTCGGTCTCATTCCTGTTGGCCTCGGGGTCGTGGCGATCGTTTCGCTGTTGATCCATATCGTGCCCGGAGATCCGGTCGATGCCATGCTGGGACCTTACGCGACGCTTGAGGAAAAGACCGCGCTTCGATCAAGTCTTGGGCTTGATCGAAGTCTTCCCGAACAACTTGGCGCCTATTACATGCAACTCGCCAGGGGTTCACTCGGCACCTCCCTCGTCTATCGCAGGGAGGTCACCGACCTCATCGCCGAACGAATTGTCGCCACAGTGGAACTTGCAGCCCTCTCGCTGCTCGTCGCACTGGCGATCAGTTTGCCGCTTGGCATCATCAGTGCCGTGCGCAAAGGCAAGTTTACGGACTACGCGGCCATGGGGTTTGCCCTTCTCGGAATCTGCATCCCGAACTTCTGGCTTGGCCCGCTCTTGATTCTTCTCTTTTCGCTGCATCTCGGGTGGCTTCCCGTTTCGGAACGCGGTGGCATCGAAACCTACATTCTGCCGGCTCTGACACTCGGGACTGCGCTGGCGTCCATCCTCTCCCGAATGACGCGAACATCGATGCTCGACAATATGCGCGAGGACTACGTGCGCACCGCCCGAGCCAAGGGCAACGTTGAGTCCACAGTCATTCTGAAACACGTATTGCGCAATGCGGCCCTGCCGCTTGTGACCGTAGTCGGCCTGCAGTTTGGCGTGCTGCTCACCGGAGCGATCATTACAGAAAGAATCTTCGACTGGCCCGGGCTCGGGACACTGACTCTCGAAGGAATCTTCAGTCGCGACTATCCGTTGGTGCAGGGTTGCGTTCTGATGTTTTCGGCAACGTATCTTCTTGTGAACCTGATCACCGACGTCGTTTACGCAGCCGTCGATCCACGCATCAAACTTGATTCTGGAAACTAGGTTGGAGTTCCATTGACCGTTGCTGTGAATTCATCTGCTAGTGCGACCGGTCAGGAGAGTACTGCGCCCTCGCCCATCTCCGTTTCTGGCACGAAACGCTCCACATGGATCAAACTGCGTCGCGATCCGCGGGTCATCATCGCGGGATGCGTCCTTGGTTTCGCCAGCATAACGGCTGTATTTGCCCCATGGCTTGCGCCATTCGATCCGCAGGACATGGACATCTCCCTGCGCCTTGCGCCACCCAGTTCTGCACATTGGTTGGGTTGTGACCTCAACGGTGGTGATGTTCTGACGGCCATGATCTACGGCGCGCGCACCTCGCTGTACGTTGGTTTTCTGACCGTCCTGCTGTCCCTGACGATCGGGGTGGCCGTTGGTTTGGTCGCCGGATACAAGCGCGGCGCAGTCGACACTATTTTCATGCGTCTCGTCGATCTGCTGATGGCGTTTCCAGGTATTCTTCTGGCGATGGCGCTGACCGCGTTGCTCGGTCCGAGTGTCCACAACGTCGTACTTGCAATTGCCGCGACCGGATGGACGAGCTCGGCCCGATTGGTCCGCGGGCAGGTGTTGAGTGTCGCGCAACGGGACTTTGTCGTGGCCTGCCGAGCGCTTGGTGCGCGCGACTTTCGTATTCTGTTCAAGCACGTGTTTCCCGCAACATGGTCACCGCTGGTGGTCCACGCAACGTTCTCCCTTTCGGGAGTCATTCTGATCGAAGCTTCCCTGAGCTTCCTCGGACTTGGCGCACAGGACAGCGCGCCCTCGTGGGGCGCCATCCTCGGTCAGGGTCGAACTGTTCTGATGGAAGCTCCGCATCTCAGTCTTGCTCCAGGACTTGCCATCATGCTCATCGTCCTCGCGCTGAACTTTCTCGGCGACGCCTTACGGGATACGTTGGATCCACGAGGAAACTGATCGGTTTATCTGATCCAGACATCCGCGCAGCCGGGCATGCGCATTGCTTCGCCCTGACTCCGGCAAAGCCCGATCAAGATCTGAGTCGAAACAAAAACCCCGGTGATCCTTTCGGACCGCCGGGGTTTTTTCGTCTTTGCTTTCAAGACGATCTGTTCAACCGCTGCGAGTCGCAACCAAGTCCGGGGACCGGATGCGATCTCACTGCGACTCGAATCAGACCATTTCCTTGAGTGCTTTCAGGGGACGAATCTTCACGACGCTGCGTGCCGGCTTCGCCTTGAAGATCATTTCCTGACCCGTGAACGGGTTGATGCCTTTGCGAGCCTTGGTGGCTGGCTTGTTGACACGCACGATTTTCATCATGCCAGGAACCGTGAAAATGCCCGGACCTTTTTTGCCAACATCGTTGCCAATGAGGGTGCCGAGTGATGCAAAGATCGTGGTCACGTCGCGCTTGGTCAGACCGGTTTGGTCAGCCAGAACCGCCATGATTTCCGACTTGGTGCGCGGACGATTCACAGACGGAATCGGTCCCGGCTTCCAGTTCTTGGTCGTTGCGGTGGTCTTCGTAGCGGTTTTTGCTGCCTTCTTGGTCTTCTTCTTACCTGCCATTGCTTATGGCCCTCCATGAAACGGTAACGATGTGAGTGATGACTCTCAAACAAAGATAGGAGCCAAACCTCTAAAAATCAAGCTGCAAACCAACATTTTTCAAAGTCGCCCATTTTTCCAATCAGACACACACCACCATCCGACCCCTTGTTTTTCAGGGGCAAAGACCGCAGCGGGTTGTGATGCAAGGGTTTGCAGGATTTCAAACTACGCAGAAATCGCGTGGATCTCGCGTCGACTTCCAACATGGGCACCGCGAAATTTCTGCGAACTGAAAGTCAAATCC
>Ga0169931_10012096_pt1 | contig 12028 bp, 10 predicted proteins | sample Kivu_15m_20L_FD_129675 | JGI IMG/M metagenome (GOLD analysis project Ga0169931, IMG submission 129675) | Freshwater microbial communities from Lake Kivu, Western Province, Rwanda to study Microbial Dark Matter (Phase II) - Kivu_15m_20L... | ecosystem: Environmental > Aquatic > Freshwater > Lake...
AGGCCCTCACCCGATTCGGGTTCATGCCTCAGCCAGGCTGACCTCCTACCAGAAAGGCTGCAAAATCATGACCTGCCAGGGTCAGGAACAGTCTCGCCTTCGATTCGAGTTCTTTCACGTTAATGCCGGTGACGCCCTGCCCGGCCCGTTCTGCCAGAACGCCGCGCGTGCCTTGTATCCCCGGCGCTGCACCAGCCATGCCGTCACGAGGAGGATCGACACCGCCATGTCAACCGCGGTGTGCGGCAGGCCGCGTGAAGCCGCCCCGCATGGCGGGCCGGATTCGGCGAAAGGGTCGGAAATGTGCACGGCGGCTGGCGTTCCACCTAGCTGACTGCGGAGGGAGCATGAAGGCAAACGTCCAGCGTGAAAAGGGCCGGGATTCGAGCCGCCAGCCGACGGGTGCCGCGCCGCTGTACATCCGCGGGCTCGACTTCCGGGCTGAGTCTCCGACGGCCTGCGACGGGAGCGTCGAACACGCTCGGTCAGCGCCCCGAATGCGAGCGTGCAGCACTACGCAGGTGCGCCCACGTCCCGGCGCCGCACCACCCGTGAACGCGACAAACAGCATAAACATCGAGGAATCAGGGCATATCCAGCGGCACCCGGCCATGGTCTGCTTATTGCGGAAAGGCCCCGCGGGAGTGCGTCCGTCCGCCCGGTGGAAGAGCCGGGCCTCGCACCGCACCCGCGCGGGAGCCATGCCTCGCGAGCCGAATCCATTTTCCGCCCACAGGAGAACGTCATGAACATCCAGAAGCGCCTGATACTCGCGCTTGCCGTGTCGTCGGTGATGCTGGCCATGCAGGGGGCCAGCGCCGCAGACCCGATCAAGATCGGTATTCCCGTAGGCCTGAGCGGCGCCAACAGCGTTGTCGCGCCATCGGTGGTGCAGTCCGCCGAACTCGCGGCGGAGGAGATCAACGCCAAGGGCGGCATCCTGGGCCGGCAGGTGGTGCTCGAGGTGGCGGACGACGGCAGCGGCGCCGCGGGTGCGCAGAAGGCCTTCGACTCCCTGATCTTCCAGAAGAAGGTCGACGTGCTGATCTCCATGGAAACCAGCGCGGCGCGCAACGCCGGCCTGCCCATCGTGTCGAGAGGCAAGACGCCCTACATCTACACCTCGCTGTACGAGGGGCGCTCCTGCAACAAGTATCTCTACTGCAATGCGCCGGTGCCGGAACAGATGGTGGCCCCGATCGTCGACAAGTTCATGAAGGACGGTGCGAAAACCTTCTTCCTGGTGGGCAGCGACTACGCCTTCGGCCGCGGCATGCTGGCATTCACCCGCAAGTACATCGAGAGCAAGGGCGGCAAGGTGGTCGGCGACGAGTACGCGCCCATGGATGCCACCGACTGGACACCGATCCTTGGAAAGATGCGCGCTGCAGCGCCTGCGGCGATCGTGATGTCCACCGCGGGTGGCGCGCCGAACGTCACGCTCACGAAGCAGTACAAGGCCTCGGGCATGAAGGCCATGATCGGCAATCTGAGTGTCGACGAGGGAACTGCGAAGAGCATGGGGGCTGATGCGGAAGGCGTCTACATCACGGCCTCGTACCTGACCACGCTCGACACGCCCAAGGCGAAGGAATTCATGGCGGCCATGCAGAAGAAGTTTGGTGCCAATCTGAAGACCCCCAACGACCTGTCTGTCCCGGAGTACGACGCGATCTACCTGTACAAGGCGGCCGTGGAGAAGGCAGGCAGCACGGAGGCGGACAAGGTGATTCCCGCGCTTGCGACCGTCTCATTCGACGGTCCGCGCGGCGTGATCCAGATGAACGACCAGCGCCACGCACCGCTGAACATGTACCTTGGTCAGGTCCAGGCCGACGGGAGCGTGAAGGTGATCGAGACGTTCAAGAACGTCGATCCCGGCGAGCAGTGCCCCAACCTGAAGTGATCCAGGCCGCCGGGCGGGACTCGTTCCGCCCGGCACCAACGCCATGTCCCAACTGCTAGACATCGTCACGTCCGCCGCGATCCTGTACGCGGTGGCTGCCGGACTGCTGATCGTGTTCGGCGTGATGAAGATCATCAACTTCGCTCATGGTGGCTTCCTGACCGTGGGCGCCTACTCTGCGCTGATCGTCACCAAACTCGCGTGGAATCCCTGGCTCGCCCTGCCCTTCGCATTCGTCGTCGGCGGCGTGCTGGGCATGGTGGTGGAGCGTGTGATCGTGCGGCCGCTGTACGCGCGGCCACTCGACGCAATCCTGGCGACATGGGGTCTGGGCATCGTACTCGGCCAGCTGATCACCCTCTACTTCGGACGCGAGGTGCAGTTCGTCGCGAGCCCGGTCCAGGGCGCGGTGGATTTCCTCGGAGAATCCTATTCCCAGTACCGGCTGATCCTGGTGATCGTTGCGGTCGCCCTGGCCGTGGCGCTTGCGCTGGTTTTGAACGGAACGCGGCTCGGACTGCAGGCGCGCGCCGTGATCATGAACGAGACGCTGGCGCGAGGCCTGGGCATCAACAGCGGTGTGGTGCGCTTCGTCACGTTTTCCCTGGGCGCCGGACTCGCCAGCCTGGCCGGCGCGTTGATCACGCCCCTGTCCAGCGTGGACCCTGGCATGGGTGTTCCCTGGCTGGTGAGCGCCTTCATGCTGGTGCTGGTGTCGGGCATTTCCTTGCTCAGCCTGGGGGTGGCGTGCCTGGTGCTCGGCGGGGCCCAGGTGCTGGTCAGCACCTACGGCAATGCCGTGCTCGGCGGGCTGACCATCGTGGTTCTTGCAGCATTGATCCTGCGCTTCCGCCCGCAGGGCTTCGCGCGCGACTGATCCCCGCATGAGCACTGCGCCTCACACTGCCGACATGACGCCGCGCCGGCGTTCCGACTTCAAGCTGGTGGTTGCTTTTTCCATCGGCGCCCTCGTGCTGGTGGCAGTCGGGCCCGCCGTGCTCCCCGACTTCATGATCAACAACCTCGTGCGGGCGTTCCTGTACGCCGTGGTCGCCCTCACGGTGGACATCCTCTGGGGTTACACCGGCATCCTCACGTTCGGGCAATCGGCCTTCTTCGGGGTCGGGGCCTACGCCACCGGGCTGGTGTTCACCCACATGGGTTTCAGCCCCGGTAACGCGGCGCTTGCGCTCGGCATCGGATGCGCCACCAGCGCTGCGGCGGCGGCGCTGGTCGGATGGCTCGCGTTCTACCAGGGGGCCTCGCCGCTGTATGCCTCCGTGGTCACGCTGGTTCTGCCGATCATCGTGACGCAGATCCTTTTTTCGGGCGGCACCTTCACGGGCTCCAGCAGCGGGCTGTCGGGGTTCGAGAGCTTCGATATCGAACTCAGGACCTGGTTCTGGATCGCCGGGGCATTCCTGGTCGCCGTCACCGCGGCAGCCTGGATGTTCGTGCGCAGTGATGCGGGACGGGTCCTGGTGGCCATTCGCGAAAATGAAGCGCGCTGCGAGTATCTGGGCATCAATGTCTCGCGGGTCAAGATCTGGCTGATGGTGGCCACCGCGGTGATCGCCGCCATCGCCGGTTACGCCTTCGCCGGCGTGCAGATGGTGGTGGCGCCCGAGTATGCGGGGTTCGTCTTCGGCACGGAGCTCGTCATCTGGGTGGCGCTTGGCGGACGCGGCACCCTCATCGGACCGGTGATCGGCACATTGCTGATCGATGTCAGCACCGCCTACCTGAGTGGCAACCTGCCCTTCGTGTGGAAGCTGATCATCGGCGTGGCTTTCGTGGTGGTCATCGTGGCCTTGCCGCAGGGCATCGCGCCGCTGGTGTCCAGAGTGTTCCGCCGCCCCCTCCGCGGGGGAGCCCCGCGAGACGAGGTGCCCGAGCTGCGCCCCGCAACCGAGACGCCGCTGGCAGGGCTCGCGGAGGCCGGCCATCACGCCATTGCCCTGAGCGGCGTCCGCAAGAACTTCGGCAGCCTCGGCGTTCTCGAGGGTATCGAGTTCAGCGCGCAGCGCGGCGAGCTGTTGAGCCTGGTCGGGCCGAACGGTGCGGGCAAGACCACCCTCATGCGCTGCATCAGCGACGGCGCCGAGCGGTCGGGCGGCAGTGTGTTGGTGAACGACCACGATATCGGCCGCAAGGCACCGCATGCCTGCGTCGCGTTCGGCGTGGGTCGAAAGTTTCAGAACGCCAACACGTTCGATGCGCTGACGGTGGCCCAATCCCTGCGCATCGCTCGCACACGCCTGGAGACACCGTCGCTCTGGGCGCGTGATGCGTCTCTCGACCTGCCGGAGGCCGCGCTGAAGGTGATGCAGGCCACCGGCCTCGATCAGTTTCTCGGCATGGAGGTCAGGCACCTCTCCCACGGCCAGAAGCAGGCGCTGGAGCTCGCCATGGTGCTGGCTCTGGAGCCCAGCGTTCTGCTGCTCGACGAGCCCACCGCCGGCCTCACCAAGCCGGAGCGCATGCAGATCGGCCGAGTACTCACCGAGCTGACCGGCAGACACGGGCTTTGCATCCTGCTGGTGGAGCACGATCTCGATTTCGTGCGCGAGATCAGTTCCCGGGTGATCGTTTTGCACCAGGGACGGATCGTGCTGGACGGTACGGTTGCCGAGGTGGTCGAGTCGGAGCTGGTACGAACCATTTATGCCGGTGGTGGCCATCTGGCGGGAGCACGCTCATGAGCGGGGCGGCGCTGGAGCTTGCCGGCGTGAGCAGCGGCTACGGCGAAGCGGTGGTGGTTCGCGACGTCGACCTCACCGTCCAGCCCGGTGAGATCTTCGTGTTGCTGGGCAAGAACGGCATGGGGAAGAGCACGCTTCTGAAGACGGTGATGGGTTTCCTGCCGCTTCGAAACGGCAGGGTGCGCTTCTTCGACCAGGACATCAGCGGGCGGGCACCGCACCGGATTGCGCGCGCGGCGCTGGCTTACACGCCACAGGAGCAGGCGTTGTTCCAGGACCTCACCGTCGAGCAGAATCTTCTGCTCGCCTTGCGTGACCGTACGCTGCCGCGCTCCGGCCTCGAGCGTGTCGGCGAATACTTTCCGTTCATTCCGCAGCGTCTCAGACAGAAGGCGGGAACGCTCTCGGGAGGTGAGCAGAAGATGCTCCTGGTGGCGCGCGCGCTCATGACCCGCCCGCGCCTGATGCTGGTGGATGAGATCACCGAGGGCCTGCAGCCGTCGGTGATCGAGAAGCTCGCCGCGGTCTTCAAGGCGGAGCGCGAGCACTCCAACACCGCCATCGTTCTGGTGGAACAACACGTCAGCTTTGCGCTGGCGGTGGCTGACCGCTATGCGGTGCTCAAGCTCGGCGAAATCGTCGATCGGGGCGCCGTGAGCGATTCCGGGGCCGAGCGCAGCATTGCGGAGCAGCTGAGCGTATGACCTTCTCGATCGTCGCCCATTGTTCCCGCACCGGTCAGCTCGGCGTCGCCGTCAGTACCGCCGTCCCGGCCGTCGGTGCCTTGTGCCCCTACGTCCGTGCCGGGGTGGGTGCCGTGTCGACCCAGTCATGGGTCAACCCCTATCTCGCCATCGAAGCGCTCGACCTGATGCAGAACGGCAAATCCGCACCCGGGGCGCTGGATCTGGTGTTGTCACGTGACGAGGGCAGGCACCTGCGGCAGATCGGTGCCGTCGATGCCCAGGGCCGGGCAGCGGCCTGGACCGGAGAGTCCTGTACCGAATGGCAGGGCCATGTGGTCGGCGAACACTTCGCGGTCCAGGGCAACATGCTGGTGGGCGAAGCCACCATCGCCGCCATGGCGGCCGCCTTTCGGGGCAGCCAGCCGCTGGACCTGGCGGAACGCCTGCTGCTGGCCATGGAAGCCGGTCAGGCCGCCGGCGGGGACAAGCGCGGCCGGCAGTCCGCGTGTCTGCGGGTGCACGCTCGTGAGGACTACGCCTTGCTCGACCTGCGGGTGGACGAGCACGCGCATCCCGTTGCGGAACTGCGGCGGGTCTACACCATCGCCAGGCTGCAACTGTCACCCTTCGTCGAGGGGATGCCGAAGAAGGGGTCACCCGCAGGTGGACTACCCGACGAGGTGACCAGGATGCTGCTTACGCCGCCGCCGTATCGCCCAGGGGGCGGTGGCAGCGGCGTGTAGCTGCAGAAACCTCAGGCCGATGCGGCACGGGAAGGCGCATCCAGAGGCGGCATGCTGTCCTTCCAGTCATGCCGGCGCTCGTAGGCATGCGCCGCGCGCAGCAGTGTCGCCTCGTCGAAGGGTTTGGCGGCGATCTGCAGGCCGATCGGCAGACCGTCCCGATCGAAGCCGCAGGGCACGGAGATGGCCGGAAGGCCGGCGAGATTGTAGGGAAAGGTGTTGCGCCACGACACCGAGAGGACGCTCTGGTCCTTCCCCGCCACCTTCACGGTCCATTCGCCGGACTTCCATGCGGTGATCGGGGTCGTGGGGCCGACGATCACGTCCACGTGGTCGAAGGCGTTGCGGAAGTCCTGGATGAGGACAGCCCGTACCTGCTCGGCCTTGAGGTAGTCGGTGGCGGTGACGAACCGGCCCATTTCGACCAGTGTGCGCACGTCCGGCTGGAAATGCGCCGGCAGCCCGTCGCGCAGCGAGAGGTCGTGGTACGCGGTGGACGACGCAAGCTCGATGGCGAAGATGGCCGCGAGGCCGTATTCGAGATTCGGGATGCGAAACTCCACAACCTTGGCACCGGCCGCGGCGAGGTCGTGGATGGCAGCCTCCACGGCTGCTTCGACATCTTCCTGGATGTGCTCGAAGAAGTGGTTGCGGCACACCCCGACGCGCAGACCCCTGACGGATCGCCGCAAGGCCTCCGCATACTGCGGCACTGGCTGATCCTGGCAGGCCGGGTCGGCGGGGTCGTAGCCCGCGAGCACCTGCAACAGATGCGCCGCATCCGTCACTGAACGTGTCAACGGCCCCGGGTGATCCAGCGACCAGCTGTGCGGCACGATACCGTCGCGGCTGGCTCGGCCAAAGGTGGGCTTCAACCCCACCACGCCGCAGGCGGCTGCCGGCATGCGGATGGAACCGCCCGTGTCGCTGCCCATCGCGGCGACGCACAGACCCGCCGACACCGCGGCTCCGGAGCCGCCGCTCGATCCGGACGGCACGCGCGTGAGATCCCAGGGGTTGCGTACCGGCGGGGTGACGTTGCCCCAGGCGAACTCGTGGGTGCGCGTCTTGCCGATCAATACAGCACCCGCGGCCCGTAGCCGCGCGGCCGAGGCAGAGTCGCGCAGCGGATATTCGAGTCCCGGGGCCTTGCTGCCCACCGTGGTTGGCATGTCGGCCGTGAAGTAGTTGTCCTTGATGCCGAGCGGAATGCCGTGCAAGGGACCACGCCAGGCGCCACGCCTGATCTGGGCGTCTGCTTCGCGTGCCTGATCCAGCGCGGTCGCGGAGACGTGGATGAAACTCAGCAGATCGCCGTCGACGTCCGCGATACGTGCCAGACAGGCTTCGGTCAGCGACTCGGAAGACAGTTTGCCGGCGCGGATCCGCGGCGCCAGCCATTCGATGGGCCGTGCCCAGAGCGGTGTGCTCACCGGTCGGCCCCCCGTCGGTAAGGCGCCGTGGGTTCGAAGATCACGGCGGGATGTACGTCAGCGAGATCGAGGGCGCGCAGCTTGCGGATCTCGTCGAGTACGGGCCGGAATGATTCCAGGTTCTGCTGCAGGCGCTCGGGGGTGAAGTCGACGCCAAGGAGATCCTTGAAGGGGTCGAGCGGGGTGTCGGACATGAGATGATTTCCTCGCGCGGGCTTGCACATGCAGGCACGCATGGGAAGTCAAATTCCGCGCCAGGCCGGGGAGTGCTGAATACACAGGCACTTGGACGATTGTCCCCAGAGTGACGAGGTACGGGGCAGCACCAGCCCGGTGCAGCGCGCCCCGCATGGAGGCGCGGAATCGACCCTGCCCGAGTCTGTGGGCCTGTTCCGTGCCGACCTCGACCTCCTGACCGATCGGATGCGCTGGTCGACGTGCACGGGTTGCCCGATGGTGGGAAACGCATGGCGAATGCCCATGGCCCACCGTCCAGATCGTGTACTCGCGAGGCCTTGAACCGTGGCATGCCAGCACGCCCTCGTGCAGCCTTCGGCACTCCCCGACGAACAAGGCCGGTCACGGCCGCCTGTTCGCTCCGGGGAGAACGTTCCGCCAAAGCGCGGGAACATGAGGCAAGAAGCGGAATGCTCGCTTCAGCCTGGCTTGCGTGAGCCGGACCTGCCAAGCCCAGACCATGGCAACATTCGCGGTCATGGACCACGCCACCCTCTCCCTCCTGCGTGACCGCAACCCTGCCTGGCGTCTGCTGGCCTCTCCGCACGCCCCGCTGGTGGCGAGTTTCCTCCACCGGGCATTCGTGCGACCCAACGTGCGCCTGATGAGCGAGGCCGATCTGGCGGAGGCCCTCGAGGACGAACTCTACTCGCTGCGCGAGCAGGCCGGGGCCGACACCTTCCCGAAGAATGGACGCGAGTACCTGGACGATTGGGCGGCGCCGGACAAAGGGTGGCTGCGCAAGTTCTACAAACCAGGTACCGACGAGGCGCAGTTCGACCTCACGCCCGCCACCGAGAAGGCGATTGCCTGGCTCGTGTCGCTGACCGACCGCCCCTTCGTGGGCACGGAGTCCCGCCTGCTCACCCTGTTCGCACTGCTGGAGCAGATCAGCGCCGGGTCCGAAGCCGATCCGGCAGCCAGGGTGGCAGACCTGCGTCGCAGGCGTGACGCACTTGATGCCGAGATCGCGCGCGCCCTGGCCGGCGATGTGCCACTGCTCGACGATACCGCGGTGAAGGATCGATTCCTCCAGTTCCAGCAACTCGCCCGCGAGTTGCTGTCGGACTTCCGCGAAGTCGAGCACAATTTCCGTCAACTCGACCGGCGGGTGCGGGAAAAGATCGCCCTGTGGGAGGGCTCGAAGGGCGCGTTGCTGGACGAGATCATGGGCGCGCGTGACGCCATCGGCGACTCGGACCAGGGCCGCAGCTTCCGCGCTTTCTGGGATTTCCTCATGTCGAGCCGCCGCCAGGAGGAACTGAGCGGACGACTGGACAAGGTGCTGTCATTGCCCGCCGTTGCGGCGCTGAAGCCCGAGCCACGTACCCGGCGGGTGCACCATGACTGGCTGGAGGCCGGGGAACACACCCAGCGCACCGTGGCGCAGTTGTCGCAGCAGCTGCGCCGTTTTCTGGATGACCGGGCGTTTCTGGAGAGCCGCCGCATCCTGGAGCTGCTGCACGGCATCGAGAGCAAGGCACTGGGCCTGCGTGCGACTGCGCCGTCCGGGACGGTGATGCACATGGACGCGATGGGGTCGAACATCGAGTTGCCACTGGAGCGGCCATTGTTCACACCGACCGCCAGGCCACGCCTGGCCGAGCTGGCCATCGTCGCGGGCGAGGACGACATCGACACCGCCCGCCTGTTCGACCAGATCGTGATGGACAAGACGCGCCTGCGCTCCGCCGTACAGCGCGCCTTGCGCCACCGGCCCCAGATCACTCTGCGCGAACTGCTGGATGCCGAACCTTTGCGCCAGGGGCTGGCTGAACTGATCGCCTACCTCGAACTTGCCCACGCCGGAGATGGTGGCGATGGCCTGGACGGCCAGCGTGCCCTCGTGGACGAGGCCGTGATCGAACCGATCCGCTGGCAGTCCAGCAACGCTGCCGGAGAGGCCGTCACGCGCGAGGCTCGCCTGCCGCGCGTCATCTTCACGCGTTGACAATCCCCGACCGCACGAAGACCGGCACATGAACGACGACCCGCAAGACAATGACGCATGGCAGTCACCCCGAGACCCGTCGCCAGCGGTGCCCGATTTGTCCCGCTTGATGGTGCACCTGCTCAAGGGGGTGCTCTACCGGGATGATGACGAACGCCTGTGGGCCAGCCTGCTGCGCCTCCAGGCGCGGGTGAGGGAACAAGCCGCCATCCTGCTGCTTGAACTTGTGCTGGACGAGGCCGAGGGTCACGCCTTCCTCAAGAGCCGGCCGGACGCAGAGGACAGCGAGGCGTCGGCGGAGGTTCATGTCGCCGCGGCCGACCCGGCGCGCGGCGGCGGTCCTTCGGAAGCAGGCCCCCGCCTGCCCCGGCTCATCGCGCGCCGGCCGCTCTCCTACCCGGTCAGCCTGATGCTGGCGCTGCTGCGCAAACGCATGGCCGAGTTCGATGCCAGCGGCGGAGACACCCGCCTGGTGCTGTCGCGCGACGAGATCGCCGAGTTGATCCGCGTGTTCCTGCCCGATGGCACGAACGAGGTACGGGTGATCGACCAAGTCGACGCAACCATCACCAAAGTGGTGGATCTGGGATTTCTGCGCCGCCTCAAGCCCGCGACCGGCAGTGCGCAGGACCGCGGCCACTACGAGGTGCGACGCATCCTGAAGGCTTTCGTGGACGCACAGTGGCTGGCGGAGTTCGACGCGCGGCTGGAGGTGTACCGCACGGCGCTGGCCGCCGGATCTGTCGCGTCGACAGGCGGTATGCCGGCAGGCAGGGGAGCCGCCCGTGCCTGAAATGCAAACGCTCGGCCTGGACTTCGTGGCCGACGACAGCCGGGTGGGGTTCAGACTGCAGCGGCTGGAGGTGCTGAACTGGGGCACCTTCGACAAGCGCGTGTGGCGCTACGAACTCGACGGCCGGAATGGTCTGCTCACAGGCGATATCGGGTCGGGCAAGTCCACGCTGGTCGATGCCATTACCACCCTGCTGGTACCCGCCCATCGCGTCGCCTACAACAAGGCCGCCGGCGCGGATACCAGGGAGCGTTCCCTGCGCTCCTACGTGCTGGGCCATTACAAGAGCGAGCGCAATGAGGTCACGGGCAGCGCCAGACCGGTTGCGCTGCGGGATGCATCCAGGTACTCGGTCATCCTGGGCGTGTTCCGCAACGAGGGATACGACCAGGCCGTGACACTGGCCCAGGTGTTCTGGCTCAAGGATCCGCAGGGCCCGCCAGCCCGTCTGTTCGTCGGGGCCGAGCGCGCCCTCACCATCACCGATGACTTCAGCGGCTTTGGCAGCGACATCTCCTCGCTGCGAAAGAAATTGCGCGCCGCCGACTGCGAGTTGTTCGACACGTTCCCGCCCTACGGGGCCTGGTTCAGCCGAAGATTCGGCATCCAGAACGAGCAGGCCCTGGAACTGTTCCACCAGACCGTCTCGATGAAGTCGGTGGGCAATCTCACGGACTTCGTTCGCACCCACATGCTCGAGCCCTTCGACGTGGCCAGCCGCATCGCGGCACTGATCGACCACTTCGATGACCTCGACCGTGCCCACAAGGCCGTGCTCAAGGCCAAGCGGCAGGTGAACCTGCTTGCACCCCTGGTCGAGGACGGCGAGCGCCATCGGGCGCTGGCCGCCGGCATCCAGGCCTGGCGGGATGCCCGCGATCAGCTTCGCTCCTACTTCGCCCGTCTGAAGGGTGAACTGCTGGACCGCCGTCTCGGCTTGCTGGCCGAGGATGCCACCCGGCTCGACGCCCAGATCGCGCGGCTCGACGCCCAGCGTGAGAGCGAGCGCATCGAGTTGGCCCGGGTAGACCGGGCCCTGCGCGACAGCGGCGGTGACCGCCTGGAGGAACTGGCTCTGGAGATTCGCCGTCTGGAGCAGGATAAGGCGCAACGCCAGGCGAAGGCAGACCGCTTCCAGGAACTGCTTGCCCGCATCGACGAAGCAGCGCCGCCGGACGAAGCAGGGTTCCTCTCCCTCCAGCAAAGCAGCGCCAGGCGCGCCGACGGTCTGCGCGAGCGTGTCGCCGACCTGGACAACCGCGAGCGCGAGGAGGACTTCGCATTCCGCAAAGGGCGCGAAGAACACGCGGCATTGTCCGACGAGATCGGAAGCCTGGAGCGGCGCAGGACCAACATCGACGCCGCCCAGATCCGGATCCGCGATGCGCTGTGCGCGGCATTGGCCATCGATGAGGTCGAACTGCCCTTCGCGGGCGAACTCATGCAGGTGCGTGACGACGAGCGCGCGTGGGAAGGCGCCGCCGAGCGACTCTTGCGCGGCTTCGGTCTCGCGCTGCTGGTTCCTGACGCGCACTACAAGACCGTTGCCGATTGGGTGGACCACCAGCATCTGGGCG
>Ga0169931_10012097_pt1 | contig 12028 bp, 6 predicted proteins | sample Kivu_15m_20L_FD_129675 | JGI IMG/M metagenome (GOLD analysis project Ga0169931, IMG submission 129675) | Freshwater microbial communities from Lake Kivu, Western Province, Rwanda to study Microbial Dark Matter (Phase II) - Kivu_15m_20L... | ecosystem: Environmental > Aquatic > Freshwater > Lake ...
CTCGTCTCGGCGCCCGACCGCGCTTCCGAGGAGGCGACTCATCGGTGGCCGGTCAGTCTTTCGGGTGGCAAGCGGTTCCTCTACTTGTCCGTATACAGGAACGACTCGGCCAGCGGCCTCTATCTGGGTGACCTCGGCGATAAGAACCGCGTGCGGCTGATTGACACGCGCGCGAGCGGCGCCATTGCGGAAGGACCGGCAGGCGATTCCTATCTGCTGTTTTTGCGCCGGGGCACGTTAATGGCGCAGCGACTCGCCCCGGGTAACGGGGCGTTGACCGGTGACGCGTTTCCTGTCGCCGAAAAAGTGCGGTTCAGTGCCCTCCGCGGGAATGCTTCGTTTTCCGTGTCAAAGACGGGGCATCTGGTCTTCGACTCCGGTGAGTCAGAATCTGTGCAATTGACCTGGATGAGCCGCGACGGCAAACGGTTGGGAGTTGTTGGGCCCAAGAGTACGGTCGCGATTCGTCCCTGGCTTTCTCCGGATGAGAAACAGGTAGCGACGGCCAGGCACGACGGCCAAAACGGCGACGTCTGGTTGGAAGACCTTGCACGAGCGACTTCGACCCGATTTACATTCGGGTCCGATCACGACACCTACCCGGTCTGGTCGCCCGATGGATCCCGGATTGTCTTTGGGAAAACAGGGGCAAAGCCAGGCCTGTTTATCAAGAACGCGTCCGGTACTGGGGCCGAAACGAAACTGTCAGCCGGAGTGGCTTATCTTACGGCACCGACCGACTGGTCTCGAGATGGCCGCTACATTCTGTTCTCCGGGACCGTGTCGGGTTTAAGCAACGACATTTGGCTGCTTCCATTAGAGGGGGAACGAAAATCGTCGCCTCTGCTCAACTCGCGCGCAATCGAAATCGAAGGCACGTTCTCGCCGGACGGCAAATGGATCGCCTACACGTCGGACGAATCCGGGCGATTTGAAGTCTACGTGCAGCCCTTTCCGCTGACAGGCGCCAAATGGCAAATCTCGCGGGATGGGGGATGGAAGCCCCGATGGCGTCGCGACGGCCGCGAGATCTTTTGGGTGGAAGAAGACGGAACGATGATGGCCGTGCCGCTGGCCGCCGGTTCCGCGATACAGCCCGGCGCGCCGGTGGCGCTATTTGAGACGCGCATGGTTGGGTCAGGGGATCGCTACGCCGTCACCGCCGACGGTGAGCGCTTCCTGGTGCCGATGCCGGCGATGGACGCGTCCACGCCCGTTCCGGTGACAATCATTCAGAACTGGCTGGCCGCGGCGAGGAGGTAGAGAGGACGAGATAGACTCTAAAAATGGAACGCCACATCGAGAAACTGACGGCTCTCATCGAGCGCGAGGACGATGGGTTCGTCGCACTCTGCCCAGAGTTTGACGTTGCGAGTCAAGGTTCGAGCATCGAGGAGGCCCGCGCGAATCTCGTCGAGGCGCTTACGCTCTTCTTCGAATCTGCAAGCGAGGAAGAAATCTCCCGCCGCAGCCACGGAGAAGTTTTCATTACCCAAGTCGAGGTACGGGTTGGGTAAGCTGCGCGTGCTCTCTGGCGCGGAAGTTGTCAGGATTCTTGAGTCGAATGGCTTCCGACACGTCAGACAGCGCGGCAGCCATTGCGTCATGCAACAGCGTATCGCCGATTCCACAATCACCGTGCCCGTTCTCCTGCACGATCCAATTCGCCGCGGAACGCTGCTCAGCATCATCCGGCAATCCAAGCTGGAGCGGTTCTTGTTCGAGTCGCGCTGATCCGCGCGGCGAAGCCCGCGTTAGAAATGCAGCCGCCCGGTAAACCTTACGCCGCGCGGGTTGCCGCCGCTGTTGATCGTGCCAAATGTGCGCGGGTTCGCGGAGTCGGTGCGCGGATTGCTGAACTGCGGCGTGTTCGCCACGTTGTTGACCTCGGCGCGGAGTTCGAATCGCAGCCGCTCCCAGATGTTCACGGTCTTGAATAGGACCGCGTCGTGGTCGGCGTAGCCGGGGCCGCGAAGCCATGCATAGCGCACCGGTTCCGGCGTGATGTCGAATCGCGAAGTCAGTGGCCGTACGAGGTTCACATCCAAGCACGGATTCGCCGGGCGCGCGCCGACGGGATCGCCGAGGCATTCGCGATAACTCACGTTCGTCCGCGGATTCGCCGTCGGAATCGGCCGGCCATTCGGGCCGCCGAGCGTTAGCGCGGCGCCGCTCGAATAACGCGTCACCCACGTGATCGCCCAACCGCCGGCGATGGCGTCGAGCGGCCGCGCCCAACTCCGGCCCCACTTTTGTTTGCGCCCGAACGGAAGATCGGCGGTGAGGAACAACCGCGCGACATGGGTGCGGTCGGTGTCGGTGACGTACTTATAGAAGCGATCGTTCACTACGCTCTGCGGGTCGTAGAAGAGATTTTTCGAATACGTATAGTTCGCGACGAACTGCACGCCGTGACTCATACGCTTTTCCCAGCGGCTTTGCATCGCGTGGTAGCGGCCCCAGGGCCCGTTGGTATTGCGCTGCGTCACGCCCGAATACTGCGGAAATCGCGTCCGCAGTTGATTGGCCGCGATGGTGCCGGCCGCGCCGCGCGTCGATGCCGGCGGCAATACGCCGCGGAACGGATTGGCCACGGTGTTGTCCTGCGTGCGGAAGGCATCGGGCACTTCGTTCAATGCGTAGTTCCGCCAGAGGTCGTTGTAGCGCACGCCGACGTAGGCCACTTCCAGCACTGAGTTCATCGGCAGCGCGCGCTGCACGCTGATCTGCGTTTGCTGAATATTCGGAATGCGCCGCGCCGATTCGAGATAGCTCACCGTATTGCCGAGTTGCGACGCGTAGCCGAGCGAGGTTCCCGTGATCGGCTGGAAACCGCTCGGGAACGGATTCGAAATACTGACGCCGGGAAGCACGGTGCGGTAGCCGTCGCCCGAGCCCTGATACGGCGTGACGAACGTGAACGTATCGCCCGCGGCGGGGTTGCCTTCGGCGAACGAAAGGCCTTGATAAATCTGCGCCCATCCACCGCGAATAACGGTCTTGTTGTCTAGCGAATACGCAGCGCTCAAGCGCGGGCCGAGGTTGTTGAGATCGACCTGTCCTTGCCGGCGGGAGTTGCCGTTTTGATTGACGAACTCGATGCCGCCCTTGAGCGGCCCGATGCCGGGGACGCTGACGCCGACATCGGCGGTGGGAGTGAAGCCGTAGATCAGGCGGTTGTAGCGCTCGGTGAACGGCGTCTCCATTTCCCAACGCAATCCGAACGACAGTGTGAGTTTGCGCGCGAGGCGGTAATCGTCCTGCACGTAGAGGCCGAGGTATTGATTCTGTGTCGCCAGCGCGGGAATGCGGCGGATCTCGCCGCCGGTCGGAAGCCCGAGCAGCAACGACGCGACGCCGCTGCCCGAGGTCGTGTTCGATGCGGCGTCATCGCGGGCGCGCGTCAACTGTTTGTCGAAGATGAACTGCCCGTTCTGCGAGGTGCCGGGATTGTTGTTGAACCAGCGCGTGTTGCGATAGTCGTTGCCCAGACGCAGATTGTGTTTGCCCCAGAATTTGTTGAGCGAGCCGGTGACGGAAATCAGGCTGTTGACGTCGATGCGCTGTTGCGGGCCAATCGAGGCGACGTTGCCATCGTTGATATCGATGCGCGGCCAACCGCCGCTGGAGGAGTTGTTCTTGAGGATGTCCGGCAGCTTCAAGATGCCTGGATCGAGTTTATCGCCCGAGCCCGATGTCGGCTGCGTGAACCGATTGAAGCCGGCCCGCCAGGAGCCGACGAGCGAAGGCCCGAGCGTCATGGTGTGTTCGATAACGTAGTTGGTGGCAAGGCGCTTGTCGGTGTTGACGCCGGAACCGGCGTAGTAGCCGGGGAAGCCGGGGGGCGTGGTGAAGATGTTGACACCGGAGGTGTTGCGCGCGTAGCGCCCGTACAAGCGGTGCTTCGACGTTAGGATGTGATCGAGGCGCGTCGGCATGTTGGTGTTGTCGGACGAGATGTTCGACTGCGAGGTGTAGTTGATTTGGCTGAGCTGATTCGGGCGGTCGAGGAAGTTGGGCAATGGGTAGGCGGCCAGGATCGCCGCCCCGGTCGGGTTGATTTGCGCAGCGGGAATGGTTGCGTTGGGATACGGCGTGCGCGAGACGAAACGCCCAGCGGAGTCGATGATCGTGCTCAGCGGATCGTAGATCTGCACGACGGGGCCTTGCGGGCTGAGGCTCTGGGAGAAGTTGCCGCTCTTTTCGAGCGCCGTCGGAACGCGGAATTGAAACGTGCCCAGGCGGCGGTTTTCCTGATACTCCCAGCCGAAGTTGAAGAACGTTTTGTTCTTGCGGATCGGGCCGCCGATGATGCCGCCCATGGTGGCAAAATTCACTTGGCCGCGCGGGTTGCCGAAGAAGTTGTTGGTCCACGAATTGGCGTTGAAGCGTTCGTCGCGCAGGTGGTAGTACGCGCTGCCGCGGAATTGATTGCCGCCCGAGCGCGTCGACACGAACATCGATCCGCCCGTGGTGCGGCCTTGGGCGGCGTCGAATAGCGTTGTTACGACCTTTAGCTCTTCGACCATTTCCGCCATCGGGATGATGAAGCTCGTTCCCGCCTGGCGAGGCACTTCGACCGGCGCGCCGTCGACCGAGATCTGATTGCCGTTGCCCGCGCTGCCGTTGATCTGCACGACGGCCGCGGCGATGCTGCCTGTGTTTGAGTCCGGCGACGTCGGCACGACACCGGGCGCCATGTCGGCGAGAGAGAGCGGGCTGAGGCCGACGACGGGAAGCCTGTTCACGAAGGCGTTTGAGATGACCTGGCCGAAGTCGGCGCTGGTGGTTTGGAGGATTGGACTCTCGGCGGTGACCTTGACCGTGTCGGCGACGGCGCCGACTTGCAGGGTGAAGTCGACGGTGAGGCGGTCCTGCGTTTGCAGGATTACGCCATCTCGGACGATGGCGCTGAAGCCCTGCTTTTCGATGCGCATCTGGTATGTGCCGGGTGGAAGGAACGGCGCAACGTAACGGCCCTCGCCGTTGGTCGTATAGGAGTTGCTGGCGTTAGTGGCGCCGTTTACGACGATGACGGCCGCGCCTGGGACGGCGGCGCCAGAGGGATCGGTGATCTGCCCAGTCAGCGTTCCGCGCGACTCTTGCGCGAATCCATTTGCGGCGAGTAATCCCACCATGATGAGCCGGCGTTGCATATTCTTAACCTCGCTTTGCTTGCTCACACTTTATCAAAGCCTCGTAACTTTCGTACCGGGTAGATTTCCCTATTCCATTCAGTTGCGGAAGTAAATAGACTGAAGTTTTAATGAAGATTCTCGCCGCGCTGTTCGCTGTCGCCGCCATCAACGCTCAGACAACTTTGATTCCCGCCGGGTCGACTTGGAAGTATCTGGACAATGGCACCAACCAAGGGACGGCGTGGCGCGCGACGGCGTTCGACGATACCGCTTGGGCGCAAGGCCCGGCAGAACTGGGATACGGTGACGGCGGCGAGGCGACCGTGGTCAGCTTCGGACCAAGTTCAACGGCCAAGTACATCACGACGTATTTCCGGAAATCGTTCACGGTGGCGGATGCGTCGCTGTTCAGCGGCCTCACGCTGCGTTATCGACGCGATGACGGGATTGTCGTTTATCTCAACGGCGTGGAGGTAAATCGCGATAACATGCCGACCGGCACAGTAAGCTATACGACGTTGGCGACAGCGGCCGCTTCCGACGACGGCAATACCTGGTTCACCGTGAGTCTGCCTACGACGGGTCTGGTAACCGGGAACAACGTGATCGCCGTCGAGATGCACCAGAACTCGGGAAGCAGTAGCGATCTTTCGTTGGACCTCGAACTGCTTGGCAATACCGGGGTGTCGCTGATCCGCACGCCTTACCTGCAGGTCGGCACGCCGACGTCAGTTGTCGTTCGATGGCGCACCAACGTTGCCACCGATTCGCGCGTCCGCTTCGGGCTCTCGAGCGCCAGTCTGACAAGTACGGCCGACGACGCCGTTGTGACGACCGAACACTCCGTGACGCTGACAGGCCTGAGTTCCGATACGATCTACTACTACTCGGTCGGCTCGACCACGGCGACACACGCCGGCGCCGACGCGAACCACTTCTTCAAGTCGCCGCCGCCCGTGGGCGGCAAGCGTCCTACGCGCGTCTGGGTACTCGGCGATCCGGGCACCGGCGACGCCAATCAGGCCTCGGTTCGCGACGCCTACTACAGCTTCACCGGCGCTACGCACACCGATCTTTGGCTGATGTTGGGCGACAACGTTTACGAGACCGGGACGGATGCCGAGTTCACCTCGAAGCTCTTCAACATGTATCCGACGATGCTGCGCAAAAGCGTGCTTTGGACCGCGATCGGCAATCACGATACCGCCGGGTCTTCCACACCGCCGCCGACGATTCCGTACTTCACTTCTTTCACTTTCCCGACAGCCGGCCAGGCGGGTGGCGTGGCGTCCGGTTCGAAAGCCTACTATTCATTCGATTTCGGAAACGTTCACGTGGTTGTTCTCGATTCGATGACGTCGTCGCGCACGGCGGGCAGCCCGATGCTGACCTGGTTGGCGAACGATCTGGCTTCGAACACCAAAGACTGGCTCATTGCCATCTGGCATCATCCGCCGTATTCAAGGGGTTCGCACAACTCCGACACCGACAGCATCATGACCGAAATGCGCCAGAACGTGTTGCCAATTCTCGAAAACAACGGCGTCGATCTTGTCCTCACCGGCCACAGCCACTCGTATGAGCGGTCGTTCTTCATCGATGGCCACTACGGTCTTTCCTCGACCTTTACCGCCGCGATGAAAAAGGATCCGGGCAGCGGAAATCCGGCTTACACGAAAGCTCTGATCGGGCCGTCGCCGCACGCGGGCGCGGTGTATGCCGTGGCTGGGAGTTCGGGGAAAATCAGCGGCGGAACGTTGAATCATCCGGCGATGTTCATCTCGCTCAATCAGCTCGGGTCGATGGTTCTCGATATCAACAACGGGCAGATGGACGTTAAATTCTTGAACAACGCGGGTGCGATCACCGATAGTTTTTCGATGGCCAAGGGCTCGACGCCGAATACACCGCCCACTGTTGCGTTGACCAGCCCGTTGAGCGGCTCCAGCTTCACAGCGCCAGCCACGGTCGACATCGCGGCCAACGCGAACGACACCGACGGCACGATTCAGCGCGTCGATTTCTATCAAGGCGCGACGCTGCTGTTCTCCGACACGGCCGCGCCCTATGCCTATACCTGGACCAACGTGCCAGGCGGCAACTACTCGATCACCGCGCGTGCGTTCGACAATCTCGGCGCGTCGACGACATCGGCGGCTGTGTCGATTTCGGTCGCGGCCGCGAACGCGCCGCCTACGACGTCGATCACCAGCCCGGCCAACAACGCCACGTTCACTGCGCCCGCTACCGTCACTATCACCGCGAACGCCGCCGATTCCGATGGCACGATTCAGCGCGTGGAGTTTTACCAGGGAGCGACGTTGATCGGCACCGATACTTCTTCGCCGTATAGCTTCTCCTGGACCAGCGTCGCTGCGGGAACTTATTCGCTCACCGCGCGGGCGTTCGATAACCTCGGCGCGTCGACCAGTTCGGTCGCGATCAGCATTACGGTGAACCCGGGACCGACGACGCTCATCGCGAAGAACTCGGTTTGGAAGTATCTCGATAATGGCAGCAATCAGGGTACGGCGTGGCGCGCCACGGCATTCGTCGATACCACATGGGCCAGCGGTGCGGGGCAGCTTGGCTACGGCGACGGGGACGAGGCGACTGTCGTGAGTTTCGGTCCGTCTTCTAGCGACAAGTACATCACGACGTACTTCCGCCGCGCGTTTAACGTAGTGAATCCTACTTTCGGATCGCTCCGCATCAATATCGTTCGGGACGATGGCGCGGTCGTTTATCTCAACGGCGTTGAGGTTGCACGCACGAATATGCCAAACGGAACGATCACCTTCACGACGCGCGCTTCGTCGGCTATTGGCGGCAGCGCGGAGTCGACCTACAACGTCATCAACATACCGGCTTCGGCGCTTGTGGCGGGAACGAACGTGATTGCCGTCGAAGTTCACCAGAATGCAGCCAACAGCAGTGACTTGAGCTTCGATCTGGAACTTCTGGGCCAGCCGTGATCCGCGTCCTTCTCACTTCGTTAGGGTTGTTCGCGCACGGCGATCTGCATGAACAGATCGAGCGGACCTCGCGGGACATCGCGGCGAGCCCCGCGAATGCGGCGCTCTACCTGAAACGTGGCGAACTCCACCGCTTGCACCGCGAATGGACCGCTGCTCTCGCCGATTACGCGCAGGCCGAGAGGTTGGACAGTGCGATCGCCAGCGTGGACCTGGGCCGCGCACGCGCATTCGCCGATCAGAAAAGGTGGACCGAAGCCGAAGCGGCGATTACCCGTTACATTGGCCGCGTGCCCGCCAACGAAACCGCATTTGCGCTGCGGGCTGAAATTCGCGATAACGCGAACAAGCCGTCGGCGCCGGACTGGTCCTCGGCGATAGCGGCAGCCGTCGACCCGCGAGTTGACTACTACATCGCGCTTGCCGAATCGCATGCGCGCTACGACGCCAATGGCGAAGCGCTGCGGGCGATCGATGCGGGGATCGCTAAGCTTGGGCCGCTGGTGACGCTGCGGCAGTGGGCCGTCGAATCGCTTGCCAGGCAGCGGCGGTGGAATGAAGCGATTGCGCGGGTCGATGCATTAATCGCTCAAGCGCCACGCAAGGAGAGCTGGTTGGCGCGAAAGGCGGAATTGCAAGTTGCCGCCCGGCAGTTCGCCGGCGCCGAGGCATCCGCCAACGCCGCGCGCGGCGAGATCAACAAGCTGCCCGAGCGTGTGCGCCAAACAAAGGCGATGCTCGAACTTGCGGCCCGGCTCGACGCGGTTACTTCCGGAACAGCGCGCCGATAAGCGCGAAGATCAAGCCGATTACCCAGTCGGGCGCGGTGATCAGGAACGCCTTGCTCTTGCTGCATTTCGCGAGCGCGCCGAAGCCGATCGCCAGGATCAGCATGTGCCAAATTTGAAAGACTGAGAAAAACGATACGAACCCGATGAGTAGTTTGTTCGCGCCTTCGGGCAACAGCATTTCCAAGCCGAAGCTTGGAATGAGATCCTGCATGCCGTTCACTTCGCCTTTCGACTTGAGCACGAAGTAGTGCGCGATCAACTGCACGCCTTTGATGAGATTCGTGTGCGCCACCAGTCCGAACACACCGGGAAACTTGACGTTGGTTCCTGTGATCGCGCAGCCGGCGAACACGAGGGCGGATGTGATCATCGCCATCATCGCCCACATCACCGGTGCAATGATCGCTGTGAAGCGCGAGGTCGTTTCCATCGTGCCCTGGATCTTTTCGAGGGCGGCCGGATCCATGCCTTGGGGCGGGTCCATGCGGATGGCCTCGAATGTGAAGTGGGCCATGTTCCATTGATAGATGCCCATCAAGATTCCACCGATCAACACCGGTAGAAGCCACGCGGTCCTGTTTCCTTCGATGCGCCGCACCGTTTCACCGGGATCGATAAACACATTGAGAATCGCGAGCAGTGCATTCATATCCTGCCTATCATCGCGCACTTCCATCGACGATGCGGTCCGCATTGAGGCTCTTCGTTGCCGTCGTATTCCCGCCGGGCGAGATGATCTCGGCATCGACGGTGTCGGTCGCGCCCAAGCCGAAATGCACCAGCGCGCTTGACGAACTGGCGTAGCCGACGGCCGTGGAAGCGCGATTCATCTGCTTGCCGACGCGGATTAACGTGCCGAGTGGTGCGCGAAAAGCGATCCAATGGTTGGCGTTGCGTACGCCCCACTGCATGACGGGCCGCTCCCCGAGGCGTGTGACGACAACGTCGATGAAGCCATCGCCGTCGAGGTCGGCGAACGCCGCGCCGCGATGCAGCGCCGCCGCGCCGGCGGGCTTGGGCGTGAACGTGCCGCCGGCGTTTTGCATCAGGAATAGATTCGTCTGGCGCGAAGCGCGCGCCGAGAACTGCTCAGTGTTTGTCTGCACGTCGCCGCCGGCCGCGAACAGGTCGCGCCGGCCGTCGTTGTCGAAATCGAAAATGCCGCAACTCCAGCCGGAGAAGGGAATCGTCGCCTTGCCCACCAGCGAGGGACAGGTGCGATCTTCGAACAACGACTTTCCGACGTTGCGGTAGAAGGGAAACGTTTCGTTGTTGAGAGCGGTGAGGAAGATGTCGTCACGGCCATCGCCGTCGATGTCGCGAAAGTCGGCGCCCATAGAAGAGAGCGCGCGTCCGTCGTCGTTGAAGGCGATGCCGGTGCGGTCGCCGATCTCTTCGAACTTGCCGTTACCGAGATTGCGGAACAGAAAGTTGGGAGTCGTGTCGTTGGTCACGAAGGCATCGAGCCAGCCGTCGCCGTCGACATCGCCGAACGCAACAGCCATTCCTTTCCCGACATGCGCGGCGATGCCGGATGCCGCGGACACATCGGTGAAACCGCGTGCGCCGTCGTTGCGCAGCAGAACGTTCGACAGTCCTTCGTAGAACTTCGGATGGCAATACGTGCGCAATCCGCGGGTGGCGTCGCCGCAGAAGGGCTCGGCCGCCGGATCCCACTTCACATAGCGGACGACGAAGAGATCGAGGTCGCCGTCGCGATCGTAGTCGAACCAGCCGCCGCCGATTGCCCAGCCTTCTAACGGGGGCAGTGGCGCGATGCCAAAACGTCCCTCGCCCAGATTTCGGTAGAGAGCCGAACTTCGAACGCCCGCGACGAAGAGGTCGGTTCGGCCGTCGCCGTCGAAATCCGCGGCCGCGGCGCCGATGTCGTAGGCCGTTCCGCAGAGCCCGGACGCGGCGGAGACATCGATAAGCACGCGCCGTCCGAGATTTTTGTAGAGGCGGTTGCAGTCGGCGGGGATGTTCTTCTTTAGCGACGGCTGCGGCGCGCCGTTGGCGAAGAAGAGATCTTCCAGGCCATCGCCATCGAAGTCGATGACGGCGACGCCGCCGGGCATGGTCTCGATTTGATGCTTCTCCGGCGAGGCGTAACTGGCAAGTGTGTGCGCAAACTGCGCGCAGACAACTCCCGAGCCTAACAGCATGAAGGCAAGCCGCATCTGACCTATAATAGGCCCCAATGCTCTCCCGACGCAGTTTTCTTGCAGCCGCCTCCGCACTCGCCGCGCAGCCGAAGCCGCTCAATGTGATCCTCATGTACGCCGACGACTTGGGCTGGGGTGATCTCGGCTGTTACGGATCCAATCTTTCGACGCCGCATCTCGACAAAGCAGCCGCCGAAGGCATGCGATTCACACACTGCTTGTCGGCGAATCCGGTCTGTTCTCCATCTCGAGCGGCGCTGATGACCGGGCGCTACCCAACGCGCGTCGGCGTGCCGGTCGTACTCTTTCCTGGCGACAAGACCGGCCTCAACGAAGGCGAGCAGACGTTGGCGCAAATACTCAAGGCGAAGGGTTATAAAACGCAGTGCGTGGGCAAGTGGCATCTCGGTCATCTGAAGCCGAATCTGCCGACCGACAAGGGATTCGATCATTACTTCGGCATTCCGTATTCGAACGACATGAATCCGCGATGGCTGATGGACGATGAGAAGGTCGTCGAACAACAGGCAACACTGGAAACACTGACGCCGCGCTACACCGAACGAGCCGTCAAGTTCATCGAAGCCAACAAGTCGTCGCCGTTCTTCCTCTACTTCCCGCACACCTATCCGCATATTCCGCTGGCCGCCAGCCCTCGCTTCCGCGGCAAGAGCCCACAAGGAATTTATGGCGATGTCGTTAGCGAACTCGACTGGTCGGTTGGCGAAATCATGTCGACGCTCAAGAAGAACGGCCTCGACAAAAACACGTTGTTTCTATTTTCGTCCGACAACGGCCCCTGGTTTCAAGGCAGCCCCGGCAAACTGCGCGGCCGTAAAGGCATGACGTGGGAAGGTGGAGTGCGTGTTCCGCTGATCGCATGGCTGCCGGGGCGGATTCCGAAAGGCAGAGTTTCAAGCGCGCTGGTGTCCACGATGGACATCGTGCCGACGGTTTGC
>Ga0169931_10012099_pt1 | contig 12026 bp, 10 predicted proteins | sample Kivu_15m_20L_FD_129675 | JGI IMG/M metagenome (GOLD analysis project Ga0169931, IMG submission 129675) | Freshwater microbial communities from Lake Kivu, Western Province, Rwanda to study Microbial Dark Matter (Phase II) - Kivu_15m_20L... | ecosystem: Environmental > Aquatic > Freshwater > Lake...
CCTGCGCAGCCCGGGAGGTCGCATACCGGCGGCACTGTTTCTTGCCCTTGACGACCTGGCGGAACGCTATGGCAACGGCACGCTGCGCGCCACGACCCGTCAGGCCTTTCAGCTGCACGGCATTCGCAAAGACAACCTCAGGGAGGTGATCGGCACGATCGTGCGCTCCCTCGGCTCCACCCTGGCTGCCTGCGGCGACATCAACCGCAATGTGATGGCGCCCGCCGCTCCTTTTTTGAAAGGGGCCTATCCCGCTGCCCGAGAGCTGGCCGATGCCGTGGCCGACCTGCTGACCCCCCAAGCGGCAGAAGGTGCCTATCTCGATCTGTGGGTCGATGGCGATCTGCGCTACCGGATCAAGCCCCAGCCTGCTGTGAAAAAAGTGCGGGACCTGCAAACCCAAGGTCACGTGGCCTCGGGTGATGCGCTCGAACCGCTCTATGGCGGTACCTACCTGCCACGCAAATTCAAGGTTGCGGTCTCGGTGCCCGGTGACAATTCGGTCGACCTGCTCACCCAGGACATCGGCCTGGTGCAGTTCGCCGATCCAAACGGCCGCCCCCAGGGTTGCAACATCTATGTGGGCGGCGGGATGGGCCGCACCCATAACAAAGACGAAACCTTTGCCCGCACGGCAGATCCACTGGGGTATGTGGTCCAGGAGCACGTGCTGGAGCTCGTTCAGGCGATCGTCGCCCTGCAACGGGATCATGGCGATCGCGAACAGCGGCGCCATGCCCGCATGAAATACCTGATCCATGACAGAGGCATCACCTGGTTCAGGCAGGAATTGCAGCGCTACTTCGCCCATCCGATCAAGGCCCTGCGACAGGAACCGACCCGTCGGCTCGAGGACTATCTGGGTTGGCACCGCATCGCCGCCGGCAAATGGTTCGTGGGTCTGCCGCTGCTGTGTGGACGCCTCTCCGGAGCCCAGAAACAGGGCCTGCGGCGACTGGTGGAAACCTATCAACTCGAGATCCGGCTCACCCCCAATCAGGATCTGCTGCTCTGCAACATCGCCACGGCCCAACGGGCGAGCCTGGTGCGCGAACTCGAGGCAATCGGGTTTGCCACCCCTGAAGCGCCGCCCCTGCTGGCCCGCCACGCCATCGCCTGCCCGGCGCTGCCGCTGTGCGGCCTGGCGGTGACCGAAGCCGAACGGATTCTGCCGGCCGTGCTGGAGCGCCTCGACGCGCAGTTCGCCAGGCTTGGCATCAGCAAGCCCGTGCTGGTACGCATGACCGGCTGTCCAAACGGTTGTGCACGCCCCTACATGGCCGAGATCGGCCTGGTGGGCAGCGGCGTCGAGCAGTACCAGCTTTGGCTCGGCGGTACCCCGAACCTGAGCCGACTGGCCGAGCCCTACCTCGAGAAGATGCCCCTCGAGGCGCTGGAACGCACCCTTGAGCCCCTGCTGCTGGCCTGGCAAGAGGCCGGTGGTCGCCGCAGCCTGGGCGCGTTTGTGGCCGCCACTGGACGGGATGCCATCGAACGGATGCTCACGCCGGCCGCCTGAAACCGAAGATGGCGTTCAAGTGTCAACACGGCCGTAGCAGGCGTGTCGGTGGCCACCGCGCCAGGCCCACAGTTGATCGCCCCAGCTGAAATGCCACCACTCGTTGGGGTGTTGGCAGAACCCCACCGAAGCCATGGCGCTCTGCAACAGAAGGCGCCTGTCATGCCATTGCGCTTCAGGCCCTTCGGGTGACATCAGGGCTGACTGCGCATAGTGGTCCGGCTCCGACACCGCGCCGATGGCGTCGATGGCCCCGCCCATGGCAAGCTCGCCCCCCGATGCGGTAGCGAGGGTGAGATCCACGGCCGCTCCGGTGCTGTGCGGCGGTGGAGCATCTGGATCATCGCTGGGGGGAGCCCAGAAGCGCCCGACCACAGCCTCAATCGCAGCGAGCTGGGGAGAGGCAACATCTGGATCCACTCCCTGGATCCGGCACTGCTCAGCGATCGCGCGGGTCACCATATGCCGTTGGACCGCCAACGGCCGCCAGCCATCCATGATCGCCAGACGCCACGAGGGCTGATGCTGTTGCAGCCGGTCCTGGGCCTGCAGCAGGCGATGCAGCACACCCTGGCGCAGCTGAAAGGGGCATTGACCCGGTCCATAGGGGGCCCCGACAGCCACGTAGGGATGGGGTTCGAGCCGCAACAGGGTCGCTGGCAGGGGCAGCAGCGGCTCGCCGCAGTCGACGATCGGGATCGGATGCCAGGGGCGCAGCACCATCACAGGGTTGGAATCAATTCAGTTGGACGGCAGCCTCACACTGCCGCCGCCGTTGCTCCAGCAACATCGCGGCGAGCTGGCGGTGCTGGCTCAGATCAGGATCCCTGGCCGTGATCGCCTGGGCTACCTCACGCGCCTGCTCCAGCACGGCAGCGTCGCTGGCCAGGCTGGCGAGTGCCAGATCGGGCAGGCCCGACTGTCGGGTGCCGAGCACCTGGCCCGGGCCGCGGAAGCGAAGATCCATCTCGGCGATTTCGAATCCATCGGAGGAGCGCTCGAGCAATTCCAACCGTTGCCTCGCCTGCCCATTGCTGCTGTCGTTGATCAGCAGGCAGGTCGACTGTGCCGCCCCGCGACCGACCCGACCACGCAGCTGGTGGAGCTGGGCCAGACCGAAGCGCTCGGCATGCTCGATCACCATCACCGTGGCGGCTGGCACATCGACACCCACTTCAACCACGGTGGTGCTGACCAGGACCTGGCTGCGCCCGTCGGCAAAGGCGGCGATGGCCTGTTGCTTGGCTTCACTGCTGAGACGCCCATGCAGCAGTCCGACCGACAGGTCAGGAAACACGACGGTACTGAGCTGATCGTGAACCTCGACCGCTGAGCGCAGATCGAGTTTTTCAGACTCCTGCACCAGCGGCAGAACCACATAGGCCCGCTGTCCACGGGCCACTTCGGCCCGAATCAGGTCATAGGCCTCCTGCCGGGCGCTGCTGCGCAACACTCTGGTGACCACGGGCTGACGACCGGGAGGCAGCTCGTCAATCTGGCTCACGTCGAGATCCCCATGGAGCGACAGCGCCAGGGTGCGCGGAATCGGCGTGGCCGTCATGGTCAGCAGGTGGGGCTGCAGGCCCTTGGCCAGTAGGCGGTTGCGCTGGTTGACGCCGAACCGGTGCTGTTCATCGACCACCACCAGCCCCAGTCGGGCGAAAGCAACCGGGTCTTCCAGTAGGGCATGGGTGCCGACGAGCAACTGCACCTGTCCGTTGCTGAGATCGTCGAGCAGCTCCCGCCTGCGGCGGGCCGGGGTCGAGCCGGTGAGCAGGGCGGTGCTGACGTGCAACTGGGCCAACCAGTCAGCCACCTTGGCAAAATGCTGCTGCGCCAAGACCTCGGTGGGTGCCATCAGCGCACCCTGGCAACCCGCCTCAATCGCAGCCAGCAGCGCCGCCAGGGCCACCACCGTCTTGCCGCTGCCCACATCACCCTGCACCAGCCGAGCCATGGGCTCAGGCCGGCCGAGATCCTGACGGATCTCGGTCAGCACCCGCTCCTGAGCGCCGGTGAGGCCAAAGGGCAACACCGCGAAGAACCGTGCCAGCAGGGATGGCTGGGGATCCGCCGCCACCAGCACGGGGGCCTGGGCGCTGCGCAACTGCCGGCGGCGCTGGGCCAACCCCAGCTGCAGCACCAGAAACTCATCGAACACCAGCCGCCGCCGCGCCGCCGACAATCTCTCCTGGCCTGACGGTTGGTGGATCTCCTGCAGGGCCTGGGATCGGAGCATCAGTCCCTGGGCTTGCCGCAGGGGTTGGGGTAGGGGATCCGCACTGGCCGCGGTCAGGGGCAACACCGCCCCCACAGCCTGGCGCAGGCGCTCAGCGGTGAGACCCTCGGTCAGACCGTAGACCGGCAGCAAACGGCCGATGCTCTGGGACTGCAAGGTTGCATTGGGGTGCTCGAGCACCTCCATCAGGGGATCCTGAAATGCCGGCCCATAGGGGGTGGTCTTGACCAGGCCGCTCACCGCAACGACGCTCCCGGCAGGGAAGAGCCGTTGTTGGGCGGCCAGCCAGGCCGGGGAACTGAAGCGTCGTCCGGCGTAGAAACGACTGACCTTCAGACGGCCAGTGGGGTCCTGAAGCTGCAGTTCGAGAATGCCGAGGTTGGGGTTGCGTGGGCTCACAAAGGCATGGGAGCGCCGCACGGTGGCAACGATCGTGGCGGTTTCACCCGCTTCAAGTTGCACGATGCGTCGCAGGTTGGCGTAGTCGACGTAGTCCCGCGGGTAGTAGTGGAGCAGATCTCTGGCCAGCCACAACCCAAGCTGGGCCAGGCGCGTGGCGGTGCGGGGGCCGATGCCTCTGACGTCGGCAAGCGGCGTATCGAGGGTGAGCCCCACAGCGGCTGCATCCGCGCCGGCGGTCTCCTGGTTTGCTGTGCGAAGCCTGGGGGGTCTGATTGGCTGCACGGGCCTGCTGCGCTGCCGCAGGGCGAGAAGCCATTCACGGCTCAGACGTACCAGCCGCTGCCGCTGGGCCAGTGAGAGGCTGTCGTAACGGCTGTAGCCCGTGAGCAGTTCGTCCTGACGTGTTCGTTCTGTGCTGTTGAGTGGGATCGGGGCCTGGCAGAGCTGTTGCTGCAGAAACGCGGCAAAGGTGTCGCGACGACCCTGCAGATTGGCGAAACCGCGGTCAGCCTCGAGCTGCAGGCCCTGCTGCAGGGGCAGCATCCAGGCATGCAGGCGGGCATCTACCCCGTCGGCCGGTTCGGGTGGGGATGGGCTGTGGAGTGATCGTTCAGCCACAGCTGTTCGGCTTCGAGGGCCTGCAGGCGACGCTCCAGGCGGTGATAGGTCTGCGCCATTCTGCGCACCTCCTGGCGCGCCTGCTGCAGGCGGCTGCGGCATGTTCGCAGACGGCTCTGGTCGAGCTCGAGGTCGGCAGGGCGGAGCCAGACCGCCAGAGTCTCGGCTCCGTTGCTGCCAAGCTCCTCGGGCAGCGTCAGTTTGACCAGATTGCTCGGGGCGTTCTGGATCTCGATCTGGCCGGCCGCAGCTGCTTCGAGCAGTTGCAGAGGAACGAGGCTGGGACTCAGTCCAAGCCTCGCCAGCTCCACATTGATTCCATGGGAGAGGGTGCGAAGGCGGCGTGCCAGGGCGGACTCGAGATCATCGATCCAGCCCCGCAACGCCAGTGGATGCACCGGCATGAGCCCCCCATCAACGGCTGAATCGTTAGGAGCTTCATCGGCCTGGGAACTGGCCTCAGCGTCCTCCATCAGGGCTGCCATCGCTGCCAGCAGCCCATCGGAGGGCTCAGGTTCGTGGTCATCGGCGGCGTGGCCAGCTGAAGCAGCGCCAGAACGCTCCGACTCGCTGAGAGTGAACAGAGGCATGCTGATCGGCAGGGCCATGCCGAGGTGCACCGAACCGATGGGTTCCTCAGGGGTCGCAATCCCTTCGCTTCTCTGTTGCAGACTGCTGAGCCATTGGCGGCGCTGCCGCGCGACACGGCGCTGTTGGCGGCGGCGGATCTGCGCGGCCAGCGCCAGCAGTTGCTCGACCGTGAGAAGGCTGCAGCTGCGCCTGACCAGGGCGGCCAGGCGACGATGGAGGTCGAGGCGACTGCCTCCCATCATCGCTCGGTAGCGCTGCGGATAGGCCTCCACTGCCAGACGAAAACAAGCCTGGTCCACAACTTGGCCCAGGCCTTCGCGCAGCACCTGCAGGTATAGGGCCCAGTGTCGGTAAAGCTGCGGGTTGCCCGCGGCGACACGGGCCCGCAACTGCTCAAGCTGCTGAGCTGTCTCGCGATCGGGCGAGGACGGCTCCAAGGGGGTCAGGCGACCTGCATGGCGGCGACTTCTGCAGCGAAATCTGCCTTCTCGATCTCAATGCCCTCACCCAGGGTGTAGCGCGTGAAACGACGCACCTGAATGTTTTCGCCCAGTTTGCCTGCCACCTGCTTGACCATCTCAGCAACGGTCATGGTGCTGTCCTTGATGAAGGGCTGGTCCAGCAGCGACAGTTCCTTGAGGCGCTTGCCGATGCGTCCTTCAACGATCTTGACCTTCATGGCCTCCGGCTTGCCGGCCAGATCATCGCGACCCATTTCAATGGCTTTCTCCTTGTCGGCCACCTCAGCGGGAATCTGGTCGACCGTGACGTATTCCACATTGGGACAGGCGGCGATCTGCATGGCCACATTGCGCAGGAGCTCCTGGAACTGCTCCCCTCGGGCCACGAAATCGGTTTCACAGTTCACTTCAACCAGCACGCCGACCCTGGCGCCTGTATGGATGTAACTGCCGATCGCGCCCTCAGCGGCCGTGCGACCGGACTTCTTCTCGGCACTGGCGATGCCCTTCTGACGGAGCCACTCGATCGCCTTGTCGGAATCGCCGTTGGTTTCAGCAAGTGCTTTCTTGCAATCCATCATTCCTGCGCCGGTCTTGTCGCGCAGTTCCTTGACGAGTTTGGCGGAGATCTCAGCCATGACTGAAGTAGGGGGTGGGTGAAAGCAGCTGAGGACCGGCCATGACAGCCGGTCCCCGAATCGATGACGGTTGGATCAGGGTGCCTGATGCTGAGGACTCAGCCCTCGTCGTCAGGCTCCTGGTTGGACGCGCCGTGACGGCCTTCATTGATGGCGTCGGCGAGGCGTCCGAGCACCAGCTGCACCGAACGCACGGCGTCGTCGTTGCAGGGAATCGGCACATCGCAGAGATCCGGATCGCAGTTGGTGTCGAGCATCGATACCAGAGGGATGTCGAGCTTCCGGGCCTCCAGCACGGCATTGGTCTCCCGCCGCTGGTCCACCAGAATCACCACGTCGGGCAGGCGACGCATCGACTTGAGACCGCCCAGATACTTCTGAAGCCGCTCCAGTTCACGGCGTAGCACAGCCGCTTCCTTCTTGGGACGCATGGCGATGGCTCCGGAGGACTCCATGCGCTCCAGGTCTTTGAGACGGTCGATGCGGGCCCGCATGGTCGTCCAGTTGGTGAGCATGCCCCCCAGCCAGCGCTGGTTCACATAGGCGGCACCACAGCGACTGGCCTCCTGGGCGATCACTTCGGAGGCCTGCTTCTTGGTGCCCACAAACAGGAAGCGCTTGCCGCTGCGGGCGGCACTGCGCACCCACTTGTAGGCGTTGTTCATGCAGACCGCGGTCTGCACAAGATCGATGATATGAACCCCGTTGCGCGCGCAGTAGATGTAGCGCGACATCTTGGGATTCCAGCGGCGAGTCTGGTGCCCGAAGTGGGCGCCAGCCTCCATCATTTCGGCGAGGGTGACGACAGCCATGGATGCAGGGAGTTTCGGGTTGGCCACCACCTGCCAGGGATCGGCCACGGCATCCGGCAGACCGGAGCGGAGCTGATCACCCGAAACGCGCAGGTGTGCGGAGTTTGGGTTACAAGCCCAACCTATCAAACGGGGTTGCGGGCTTCCTCAAATAGTCGCCGTACTCCGATCCTGTTCAGGGGGAGCCGCAGCAGTTCCATGGCCAGGGCGGCCTGACCATGGCGGATCAACCAACCGAGCAGCGGCCGCAGGCTGCATTCGTTGAGCAGACCGCCCAGGGTCAGCAACTCCCACAACAGCCGGTGGAACAGGGTGTACTGGATGATCAAGCGCACGCGGCGGGTGGGGTGCTTGCGGTAGAAGAGCAGACCCATACGGGCCCGTTCCCGCTCCACCTGGATCAGCCGCGGAATCTGGTCCAGGCTCAGGGGTGGATGCCAGTGGTAGCCCACAGCCTCGGGGCAGCGGATCAGGCGAACACCAAGCCGACGCAGCCGCTCGCCAAGCTCGAGATCTTCCCAGCCGTAGAGCCGGAAGGCCGGATCAAACAGTCCGGCCTGCTCGAGCAAGGCACGGTCGATGGCCACATTTCCGGTTGCGAAATAGGCCCAGGAGAGATCGCGAAGCTTGTGCCGTTCACCAGTGGGATTGTCAAAGTCGGCCGTGTTGATGACGGCTCCGTAGGTGAAGCACAGGCGGTTGCCCTGGCGTCGCCAAGCCCGGTGCAACACCGTGGCATGGGCCATCAGAAAGCCCTCGGTGACGACCAGATCGCTGTCGATGAATACGATCACATCGCCGCGAGCGGCCACAACGCCCCGGTTGCGGCCGAGGGCCGGCCCACCGTGGTCCTGGCGAATCAGCCGCACATGGGGTAAGGCCTCCGCCTGCTCGGCAAGCCAGGCGACCGTTGCATCGGTCGAGCCGTCATCCACCAGCACCACCTCATAGCGGCTGATCGGCTCGGCGACATGCTGCTGCTCGAGTGCCAGCAGGCACTTCTGCAGGATCGGCAACCTGTTGTAGGTAGGGATGACGACGCTGATGAACATGCTCAATCGCAGTCAAAAAAAGGGGGTGCCCTGCGGTCACCCCCTGGTGCTGAAGGCCGTGAACCGGACCAGATCAGTCGGCGGCGCCACCATTGTTGGCCGTGCCGGTGACACCGTTGCCGGCACCCTCACCGCGACCGTCGTTGCGGAGCTTGCGCTTCTTGAACTTGCGGGCATAGGCCCGGTTGCGCTCCTGCTTTTCCTTCTTCAGATTTCTGCGCTTGGCCATGCGTGGGGCTAATTCCGATGCGGTCTGTTTACCATCTTACCCACCTGCCTGTGCTGCCAGAACTTCGGCGTTGGCGTCACTGAGGCGCCCATCCTCCATCCGGACCAGGCGATCGGCGATGTCGAGAATGCGGGGGTCATGGGTGACCATCAGCACGGCACAGCCCTGCTCCCGCGCCAGGCTCTGGAGCAGCTCGACCACTTCACGTCCCGTGCGTGAATCGAGGGCAGCCGTCGGCTCATCGGCGAGCAGCAGGCGCGGACGCGCCGCCAGGGCGCGGGCGATGGCCACCCGCTGTTTCTGACCTCCGGAGAGGTCGTGGGGCAGTTTGTGGAGTTCGTCGCCCAGGCCCACGGCCCGCAACCAATCGCGGGCCTGGTCGCGGCGCTGCCGATAGCTGAAGCCATGCAGCAGATCGGCACCCATCTGGACGTTCTGTTCGGCGCTGAGACAGCGCAACAGATTGTGGCCCTGAAAGATCATGCCGATCGAACGCCGCAGGCGCTGGCGCTCACGGCGACCGGCACCGCGCAGCTGCTGGCCGAGCACCGCGACCGTGCCCTCCTGCACCTGCCTGAGGGCGCCCACCAAAGTGAGCAGGGTGGTCTTGCCACAGCCCGACGGCCCGGTGAGCAGGACCACCTCGCCAGCCTCCACGTGCAGATCCACCCCCTGCAACACCTGCCGCCGGGTGGAACCCACGCCATACCAGTGGCTGAGGCCCTGAAGGTGAATCGCGGCGCTTGGAGACGGGTTCATGGTCAGAAAATCTCGGCCGGATCGGCATCACCCAGACGGCGCATGGCTAGACCGGCCGAACCCAGGCACATGACAAGAATCAGGCTGAAGACCAGAAGGGCTCTACCTGGATCCATAACCACCGGCAGCCGGGTGCCGCTTCGCACGAGGGCATACAGACCCTGACCAGCCACGTAGGCCGGAAGGTATCCCAGCACCGCCAGCAAAAGGCCCTCGCGACCCACCACCCCCAGCAGGGTGGCAGGCGGTAGCCCATGGCCATCAACGTGGCGTACTCGGGCAGGTGATCACTGACATCGGAGTAAAGAATCTGGTACACGATCACGCAGCCGACCACAAACCCCATGCCAGCTCCGAGGGTGAAGATGAAGCCGATGGCCGTGCTGGTGCGCCAGTAGGTCTTCTCCAACTCCTCGAAGCCCGCTTTGGTGAGCACCCGCACATCGGCCGGCAGCTCCCGTCTGAGCCGTGCGACCACCGCTTCAGGGTTGGCACCGGGCCTGAGCCTCACCAGGCCGAGCTCGATGCTGCCGGGTGGGCTAGTGGGCATCAACCGGAAGTAGGTCTCCCGGCTCGTGATCATGTTGCCGTCGGCGCCGAAAGAGGGTCCGAGGGCCACCAGTCCGGCCACGCGGATGCGTTGACCGGCCACCTCGGTCTCGACCGTGCGCCCCTGCCTGAGCCAGCTGGCGATGGGGCCGAATTCGGGCCTGGAGCGCTCGTCAAACAGAACCCTGCCGCGATCCTGCAACAGGGTTGCCTGAAGGCTAATCGTGGGATCCAGAAATATCGGATCATCGGGTTCAAATCCCAGCGTCAGGATCGAGCGGGTGGTGCGCGCCTCAGGGTTGCGCCACAACAACAGGTTCCAGTTGACCGGACTCATGCTGACCACGTCGGGATCAGCCAGGGTCTGGACCAGGCGGCGGCGGGGGAAGCTGGCCATGCCGATCGAGCTGGTGGTGCGGGGACTGAGCAGCACCACATCGGTGTCAAACAGCTTGTGGATCGTGACGCTGGCCTCGAACAGGCCATCGCGGAACCCCAGTTGCATGAACATCAGGATCCCGGCGAAGGCGATGCCCGCCAGGGCGACTGCCAGGCGCATGGGTTGGCGCGTCAGCAGCAGCCACGCCAGGGGAATGCGCCGACGGCGCCAGAAGCCCGTAATCCGGCCTGCCGCAGGTGTGGGCATCACTCAGGGCTGGAAACGGGCGATCACCTTGAGACCGGCCAGGGCAGCGACCTTCGGAAGCTCGTCAGGATCAAGGCCAAGGCGCACCTCAACGATGCGGGCATCAGCATCAGCGCTGGGATCGGTACTGAGCACCTGCCGCTGCCGCACCTGGGGGCTGATGCGCAGGACGCGGGCGCGCAAGGTGCCCTTGAACCCCCCGCTCTCACTCTCCAACAAAACCGTCTGGCCGGTGCGAATGCGAGCGACGTCGCTTTCGTAGACCTCGGCGATGGCCTCCATCCGCTGGTTGGCCCCGACCTCAAGGATGCCGCTGGAATCAGGGCGTTCACCGGGCTGGGTGAACACCCGCAGAACCACACCGTCGATCGGTGAACGAAGTTCTGAGAGCTCGAGATCGGTCTTGAGGCGCTTGAGTTCAGCCCGGGCTTCATTGAGTCGGCCCCGCCGATCGGTGAGCTGGATCTCACGCTCGTCGAGGTCGCCGGCGGGGTTGGCTCCTGAACGGGTCAGATTGCGGTAGCGGCTGGTCTGGGCTTCGAGGATCGCAAGCTGGCTCATCAGGCTGTTGACCCGGGTGCTCAGCAGCTCACGCTGGGCCAGCAGTCCAGGTCGGTTGTCAAAGCTGGCCAGTGTCTGGCCGCGGCGCACCGCATCGCCTTCGCGCACCAGCAGGGTGGCGAGGCGCGGACTCATGCCGACCCCGCCTGTGGGTGCCGCCAGGGTGCGCACGTCACCGGCGGGTACCAAGCGCCCGAGGGCGGCCACGCCCCTCGAGCTTTGTTGGCTGCTCAGGGCAGGAGCGACCGCAGGGACGTCGGGTTGCACGCGGCGCGTCTGGCCGCGTAGCCATGCAACTGCGATCAGCACAACACCCGCCACCCCGAGCGCAATCCAGGTCCGGCGCGGCACACGCCTCATCTGACGGTTCATGGCTGTGGCGGATCGTCGAACAGCAGGTCTTCGATGTAAAGCTTCGCCCAGCTCGGATTGAAGGCCTTCTCGAGCACACGACGGGTCTTGTCGTTGTGTTTCTGTTGCCTGCAATAGCCCAGCTGTGTCTGCCAGCGTGCAACCGTAGCGGGGGCATCTGCGGCATCGGGGGTTATCTCGGCGCAGCCAAGGACCATCAGCGCCAGGAACTGATCGACCCGTTGCACGAAGGCCTGCTCTTCATCCGTCCCATGGGGACGGATGAAACAGACATGGGGCGAAAAGATCGAACCCCAGTCGGGCAGCTCACGCCGCTCGCTGAAGGTTGGACCGGGGTTGGAGACCAGAACCTGCTCAAAGCGGAGAGGAAGCCGATCCGCGACCGGTGAGAGGTCGGCAATGGCCGCTGACACACCGGCCGGAGAGGCCACCACATCGGCGCCGAAGATCGGCAGGTCGAAACGCGGATCAGGAAAGAACACACAGTGCAGGATCTGCAGCCTGGCCCCCAGGCGCGCGGTCTCGAGATGGAGCTTGCGCAGGCCCCGCGCCGTGCCGAGCTCGTTGCGGATGAACAG
>Ga0169931_10012100_pt1 | contig 12026 bp, 9 predicted proteins | sample Kivu_15m_20L_FD_129675 | JGI IMG/M metagenome (GOLD analysis project Ga0169931, IMG submission 129675) | Freshwater microbial communities from Lake Kivu, Western Province, Rwanda to study Microbial Dark Matter (Phase II) - Kivu_15m_20L... | ecosystem: Environmental > Aquatic > Freshwater > Lake ...
CCTAGTGATTTCTGGTTCTGAAATCAGGGTTGATTCAGGTTTTTGTTCTACAACACTTTGGGTAACTGTTTCCGTAACCACGGGTTCCAATGGTGATTCTTCGAGAGGCTCGAGCAGATGTTCAAGATCAAAAACACCAGGTTTCTTAGGTGCTGCTACCGGAGTACGTTTTTGCTCGTATTCTTCACGTAAGCGCTCGTGTTCCTGATTGCGTGCTTTATCCACACCATAATGCGCCTCGAGAGCTGCAATCATCTCTTCTGACACATTTTCATTAGGTCGGTTGCTAATGGTATAACCTGCATCCTTCAAGGTATCCACAATAGTTTGAGTGGCTACATTGAATTCTTTGGCAACCTTAAAGAGTTTTTTTTGTTTTCCGCCGTCTGACATAGTGTTGGATTGATGGTCTGATGGAGAACGAGTCTTAAAACAAGGATGATGTTAATTACTTTCGTCCTCAAATTCCGACTGAATGATACGTAATATTTTCTGAGCCGAGGATAAATCGATGCGCCCCTCAGTTCTTCTGGATAATTCTTCAGCATCCATTTCTAGTACTGAACGAGCAGTGTCACAACCGATATCGTAAAGCATTTTAATGACATCAGGTCCAAATTCTTCTGAAAATTCAGAGATTTCGATATCGTCTTCTTCTTCAATTTCACGATATACATCAATTTCGGTATCTGTTAATCGTGAAGCCAATTTGATATTTACACCGCCTTTACCAATAGCTTTTGATACCTGTTCGGCAGGAACAACTACCCGTGCTTGTTTGCCTGTTGGATCCATATCGATCGAGAGAACTTCGGCTGGCTGAAGAGCACGCTTGATAAATTCCGTTTTCACTGGAGTGAAGTTAATCACGTCAATATTTTCGTTGCATAACTCACGTACAATACTGTGAATTCGAACTCCCTTCATACCAACGCATGCACCAACAGCATCAACTCTTTCATCGTGACTAAGAACGGCAACTTTGGATCGGTCACCAGGTTCACGTACTACTTTAATAATCTCTATGATCCCATCAAAGACCTCTGGAATTTCATTTTCAAAAAGACGTTCAAGAAATTCAGGGGCAGTACGTGAAACGATTACGGTAGGATTACCATTATCACGACGAACTTCTTTAACAACCGCACGTATGGTATCTCCCTTACGATACTTGTCTTTGTAAATCTGTTCTTCACGGGGCATCAGGAGTTCTACTCCATTGTGATTAACGAGCATATCACGGGTTCTAACTTGATATACTTCACCTAAGATAATTTCACCAATTCGCTCAGAATAATCATCGTAGATATGATCCTTTTCAATTTCACGAATACGTTGAACTAGAGTTTGGCGAGCCATCATTACTGAACGACGACCGAAGTCTTCGATATGAATTTCTTGAGCAAATTCGTCGTAGAGCTCTAGATCAGGATCAAGTTTTTGAGCTTGACTTAATGCGATTTCAGTAACTTCGTTCGTGAGCTCTTCATCAGGAACTACTTCTCTGATATGTAGCATTTGGATATCGCCACGATCAGGATTCAAAATCACGCTAAAAGCTTGATCTGAGCCATATTTTTTTCGGATCATGGACTTAAACACATCCTCGAGAATACTCAATAAGGTATCACGATCGATCCCCTTTTCTTTGGCAATTTCCGAAAATGTGGTGATAATTTGTTTAGATAAATTCGATTGCATCCTTACTCCGATGTGATGTCGATCGTCTACTTGAAGACGGGAATAATTTTTGTTTCCAAAATCTGTGAATAGGCTAAGCTGACTTTATCTTTTTTCGTTTGTAGTTGTACATTTTGATCGTCAGCAGCAACAATTTCTCCCTCGAGAATCATTGTTTTATCATCTTCCCTGGTTTTGATTTTAGCATGACGACCGATGTTATTTTTATACTGCCTGACATCCTGAAGAGGTCGACTCAAACCCGGGGTAGAAACATTAAGGGTATAATTACCCTCAGCATACATTTCATGAGCATCCATCAGTAACTTTAGTTCACGACTAACTCTAGTACAATCTTCAATGGTAGCTTGCCCATTTTTAGCATCCAGATAGATCCAAATAAGTGGGTTCCCCATGCTTCCTTTGATCTCTACATCCACAACATAGTTTTGGCTTCCCTCTACAACTTGACTTGCAAGGGCTTTTATAGTTACAGAATGATCAAGTGGGAATGTGCTCATGAATTTCAAATAAAAAAAGTGAGGCCTTTCGGGACTCACTTACCATCTATCAAATATAGGCTTTTTTTGCTATAATAGCAATCTATACAATCCTACTGGAGGATTTATGACTGTCTCGTCGTCTTGCACTCATTTCAGTCGAATACGAAATAATCCTGAACATCAATTTTTACAACTATGTACTATTCAATGCGGATACTTTATTCCCTGGTATTCTTCTCTTTCATTACTAGTTCTTCTTCCTTAGCCCAATTACGAGCGAGTTCAGAAGCTGATATGTCGAATGCAGCTCTGCAGAAAAAATCAATGCAAGAATCATCGCTATTCAAACAGCTACCTTTGCGTAATGTCGGCCCAGTAATCCAAGGAGGTCGCGTAACAGATGTCGACGTGGATCCAAGACATACAGAGACCTATTATGTAGCATATGCTTCCGGCGGATTATTTAAAACAGTGAATAATGGTGCCAGTTTTGAACCAGTATTTGATGGTAATGATGCATTGGGTATCGGTGATTTCACCATTTCGCATGCTAATCCAGATGTTATTTGGGTAGGTTCAGGTGAAAACAATTCCTCTAGGTCTAGCTATGCTGGGGCTGGAATTTTCAAATCGACTGACGCAGGTCGTACATGGACTCATATGGGTTTACGTCATTCTCAACATATGGGTAGAATTATTACCCACCCAACCGACGAGAACATTACCTGGGTCGCCTCTTTGGGTTCGCTTTACAGCAACAATGAGGAACGGGGCCTATATAAAACCAGTGATGGAGGACAGACATGGAAAAAAACCCTCTTTATTAATGACAGTACTGGCGTAATTGATATAGCTATTCACCCTAAAAATCCAGATATATTGTGGGCAACTTCCTGGGAGAGATCCAGAAAAGCTTTTCAATTCAAAGGAAATGGACCAGGTTCAGGAATTTGGAAAAGCCTGGACGGTGGTGAAACTTGGAAGAAAAGCATGAATGGATTTCCAGACGGACCAGAAGTAGGTCGTATTGGTCTGTCTGTGTCCTTATCTAACCCTGATGTGATCTATGCCCTCCTAGACAATCAGGAAGAGGTTCGAACTGAAGCACGTCGTCAACAATCTGGAGAAGGTCTTCAAGCAAGTGCTGTAGGTTCAATGAGTGCCACACAGTTTTCTGCTTTATCAAATGAAGTTTTAGAAAAATTTCTCAGAGACAATCGTTACCCAGCAAAGTATACAGCGAAATCGGTAAAGAAATCCATCAACCTCAATGAGTTTACTCCCGCCGATGTTGCAAACTGGTTGGGTGATGCCAACACAGCATTATTTAATTCAACTGTTAAAGGTGCTGAGGTCTATCGAAGTGTTGATGGTGGTGAAATATGGACGAAAACCCACACCCCCAGAATAGACAATCTGTATTCTACCTATGGGTATTATTTTGGTGAGATTCGGGTATCTCCTGATAATGAAAATGAAATTTATGTTTTGGGGGTACCACTTCTTACATCAAAAGACGGAGGTAAAACCTTTGAGCAAATCGATAACAAGCAGGTAGATGTATATGAAAATCGAGTACACGTAGATCACCAGGCCATGTGGATTAATCCTAAAAATTCGAACCATATCATCTTGGGCAACGATGGTGGTCTATACATCACTTGGGATCGAGGGGCTTATTGGACACACTATAACAATAAGCCGGTGGGGCAATTTTACACCGTTAATGTAGATATGGCCACTCCTTACAATATCTACGGTGGAATGCAAGATAATGGAGTATACTTCGGATCATCGAAATCTATACCAAACAGAACGCCTCATTGGGAACCTATCAGTGGAGGTGACGGTATGCACGTGGTTCCAGATCCGAGAAATCACAACATTGTTATCTCCGGAAGCCAATTTGGTAGTTACGCTAGATACGATCGTGAAAAAGGAACGCGAGTATCTATTACACCACAATCTGATATCGGCAAAGAAAAACATCGCTTTAACTGGAATACGCCGGTTGTGATGAGTCCTCACAATCCAGATATCATCTACATGGGTTCGCAGTATCTGATGAGAAGCATGAAGCAGGGTGATCAATTTGAGATCATTTCTCCTGATTTAACCAATAATCGACCACAAGGAAATGTTCCCTATTCTACCATAACCACTATTTCTGAATCACGTTTCAAATTTGGTCTAATTTGGGTAGGAACCGACGATGGAAATGTGCAAGTCACTTTCGATGGAGGTGTAACATGGAATAATGTAACATCCAACTTACCAAAAGACCTTTGGGTAGCTAAAGTTCAAGCTTCACCTCATGACCAAGCTACTGCATTTGTGGCACTTACAGGGTACAGATATGATGATTTCACCGCGTATCTGTACAAAACTACAGACTATGGTCAAACGTGGACCTCAATTAACGGGAATATGCCCATGGAAGCCACCAACGTGATCCTACAAGATTTTTCAAATCCCGATCTTTTGTTTGCTGGTACCGACCATGGATCTTACAGTAGTTTAGATGGAGGTAAAAGTTGGAGTACATTAAATGGTATGCCCAATGTAGCATCCTATGATATGGTGATTCATCCAAGAGAGAGTGAGTTAGTAATTGGAACTCACGGAAGAAGTATCTTTTTAATGGATGTAAAACCCCTAAGGGATGTTAGAGGAGATCTTGTTGAAAATGGGGTCTTAGTTTGGCAACCTGAATCCATGAGGAGAATGCCGAATTGGGGAGCACCAGTTTCACCTATTTTTTCTCGTGGACCAGCAGCACCTGAAATGCCTATTTTGTACTATTTAGGAAAAGATGGTTCTATAAGTGTTAAAATCACAAATAGCGATGGCACATTTATCCATGAAGAAAATCTTAACTCAGATAAAGGTTTTTCTCATTATAGATGGAATTTGAAAGGCCAAAATCCTAAAACTAAAACCGATTCATACGCTGCTGTTGGCACCTATACCCTAGAAATAAATAGCAACGGAAAGACAGCTAAAACGACCATAAATCTAACACGTTAAGATGCGGTTCTTACTTTTTGCATTAGTGATACTCACTGGAGCCCAGTGCTCCAGTGAGCCAGAATCTCAAGCCTCGGCCGATAACCAGAAACCAAGAGGAAGAGTACTCGACTATTCAAGAGAAATATTCTTTTTAGACGAAAACGGTACTAAAATATCGTCTATCATGGCGGCTGTCGTCGATACAGATGAAGAACGAAATCAGGGCTTAATGGATGTTTGGCAAATGCCAGAGAATAATGGAATGCTCTTTATTTTTGATTATGAAGCCCCTTTAAGTTTCTGGATGGCAAATACTCCACTCTCCTTAGATATTATTTTTCTAAACAAAGAGAAAGAGATCGTAAACATACATTCTAACACTCCTCCTCTCTCTGAGCGGCAATTTGAATCAAAAGGAAATGCAATGTATGTTATTGAAGTAAATGCAGGTTATTGCCTCAGATATGACATTCGTGAAGGATTGAAAGTAGAATTTTAAACTCTATATTTTTTGAGTAGTAATTCTACGTCAGTCACGTTTTGGCGAGATCCAATATAAATGGGTGATCTTTGATGGATAAGCTTTGGTTGGATATCCATTATTCGACGTTCGCCGTCAATTGCCCTACCCCCTGCTTGCTCAATAATAAATGCCATTGGATTACATTCATACATTAAACGAAGTTTACCCTCAGGATACACTTTACTAGGTGGATAAATAAAAACCCCACCTTTATGTAATATTCGATGTATATCAGCAACCATAGAACCAATATAACGAGCCGAATAAGGTCTAAAAGTCGAAGGATCATCTTCCTGACAGAACTTTATATATTGTTTTAGTCCCTCTTCCCAGCTTCTGTAACTTCCCTCATTCACCGAATATGTGACACCCAATGCAGGGATTTGAATATTATTTTCTGCCAAAAAGAACTCGCCGATACTTGGATCAAGTGTGAAGGTTGATACTCCCAGACCGGTAGTATAAACAAGCATAGTACTCGATCCATATACAACATAGCCTGCTGCAGTTTGACTAACACCAGGCTGAAGTGCATCTTCGAGATCGGGTTCATCCGCAGGATCGCTTACTCGACGGTAAATTGAAAAGATGGTTCCAACAGACACATTCACGTCAATATTCGATGATCCGTCCAAGGGATCTGTATAAACCAAATACTTACCGGAGCTGCTTTTTAAACGGATGATATCTTTGTTTTCTTCCGAGACAATCATAGAAACATTACCGCTTCTGGATAGTGCGAGTAACATTTGTTCATTCGCGAAATTGTCTAGTTTTTTTACACTCTCACCATGAATATTCTCAGATCCAAGATTGCCTAGAATATTAGTGATTCCAGCTTTGTTAATTTCTCGTGATATAATCTTTGCTGCTAATCCAATATCGCGTAACAATTGGGATAACTCTCCTGTTGCTCCCCTAAATCGATTTTGTCCACGTATAATAAATTCCTCGAGGGTAATCAGACGCTCTCTATCAGAAGGCATGACACATTGATTAAATAGTAGTTAAATCAATGTAAGTTTGACGCGCTTTATTTTCAAGATCTTTTAATGTTCCATCATTTTGGATAACAATGTCGGCTAAAGATATATAGGTTTCATAATCAGGTTGTGATCTCATTCTATGGTCGATCTGTTCTTTTGTAAGATCATCTCGTGATTCAACCCAATATCGTCTATTTTCTTTATCTGCTAATACAAGAACAATTTTATTCAAGTCGTTTGGTCGACCATTTTGTAATAAAATCGCTGCTTCCCGAACAGCTAGTGCATAACCAAGCGTTTCAGCTTTTCGCATGAGTAAATCGGAGGCCTTGTAAACGGCTGGGTGAACTAATGCATTAAGTTCACTCACACGATTATTTGCGAAGGCTTGTTCTGCCAACCAGGAGCGATTTAAACTCCCATCCGATAAGTAGGCCTGGTCTCCAAATACCTTTTTTATACTTTTAATGAGCTCAGGATCCCGAACCATGATATCTTTAGCTAATTCATCTGCATGAATCACATATGCTCCCATTTGTTCCCAAATTCGACATACAGTAGTCTTTCCGCTACCAATACCACCTGTGATGCCAACACGAATCATATCGGGATTATGGATTGTTTGGAGATAGTTTGGTGGTATCACTCATCAAATAGGCTTTAATGAATTCGTCCAGTTCGCCATCAAGCGTACCGCCAGTGTCAGAAGTTTCAAAATTTGTACGATGATCCTTGACCATATTGTATGGATGTAGAACATAAGATCTGATCTGAGATCCCCATTCATTGGCTAATTTGGTACCCTCAATTTTACTTTTTGCTTCTTCACGAATTTCTTTTTCAAGATTATAAATTCGTGATTTAAGCATTATCATGGCTTTTTCCCGGTTTTGTAATTGGGAACGCTCTTGTTGACATTCAGCAACTACTCGCTCAGATTTACCATTCGACAACTTACCGGTCCAAATTAAACGAACGCCAGTTTCTACTTTGTTCACATTCTGGCCACCTTTACCACCGGCATGAAAACGTTGTAACTCTATATCGTCAGGGTTGAGTTGAATATTTATTTCATCATCGATCACTGGATAAATAAATACAGAACAAAACGAGGTGTGTCTACGGGCATTAGAATCAAATGGCGAAATACGGACTAAACGATGAACTCCATTTTCAGCTTTTAAAAAACCGTAGGCAAAATTCCCTTTTACCTCTATGGTTGCACTTTTTATACCAGCTACATCTCCATTTTGATATTCAATGGTGGAGACATCAAATCCTTTTCTTTCGGCCCATCGAACATACATTCGATAAAGCATATTTGCCCAATCCTGACTTTCAGTTCCACCTGCACCGGGATTAATGGTTATCAATGCATCCCTTGTATCATCAGGATCATCGAGCATATTTTTAAACTCGAGATTTTCAAGCAATTTTTGAAGTTCATTGCATTCTGATTGAAGATCGTCTTCAACGCTTTCCCCCATCTCAATAAATTCTTGAAAAATGATGATGCTTTGACGCATTTGATCCAGCTTATCCCATTCCTGGATCCAATCTTTTTCAACATTTAATTTCTTCATCAAAGCCTGTGCAGAATCAGGATTATCCCAGAATCCTGGTTGTTGACTCTGCATCTCCATTTCTGCGATGCGGCGTTTTCTCAAATCGTAGTCAAAGATACCCCCTCAGCGCGTCAACACGCTGGAATAAGGCATTAATTTGATCATCTGTAAATTTAGTGAGCATGTTTATCTGCTTTGATAGTTAGATTCGTAATTTACGCACTTATTATTACAAGTTCATCCAGAGGCATTTTGATGATCAACATTGAAGAACGTGCTCGCTTAATAGAACCCATTTTACGTAGAGCGATGAACCAAGTCATTGAACTACGTTCATCTGACGACTTTGAAATTATCACTAAAGAAGATGGAAGTCCGGTTACAAATGCGGACTTTTGGGCGAATAACTTTCTACTTGAGGAATTAGGCAAGCTCTTCCCAGGTGAGCTTATGATAGGTGAAGAGAACGATAGAAAAGAAATTCCAACAGGTACCAAACTTATCTGGTTTTTTGATCCAATCGACGGAACTAAAAACTACATAAGTATGCATAATCCATTTCATATTCTCTTGGGTATAAGCATAGAAGGAGAACCCGTAATGGGAATTTGCGCTTACCCCCTTACGGGTGATATCATTGTAGGTGGAGATCAATATCCCGCTGAAATTTGGCATAGAGATGGATCGATTATACCCCTAATCAGGGCGTCGAATTATTCTTCAAAATCGATGATGATCACACTAAAGGGTTTCAGCGAAGTTGGTAGAAACCATGTATATAATCATCCAATGTTTGAAAAAGCAAAACCGGTGTTAGGGCATCCAAGTATAATGGGGCCTGCATTTGGTTTTTCTGAGGCCTATATCGACCATCGAGATATTCACTGGTGGGACTTATGTGGACCAGCTGCAATCATGCGTTCTCTTGGATATGAGGTGGGACGATATCTCGATAACAACAGTCAAATGAATAATGGTGATTTATTCACAGATAGGTTTTTCTGCTTCCCTCCTGGTACACCAAAAGAGTTGAAGAAGTTTGTTTTACAGAAATGAAATTCTATGAATGGATCACTTCAAGTTGATCTTTGTATTGAAGATCATAAAGTTTTTTATAGATGCCCTGGTCTTTCCTCATCAGGGAGGTGTGATTACCACTTTCGCGTATCTCACCTTTGTGCATTACAAGTATAACATCCGCATGTTGAATTGTTGACAAGCGATGAGCAATAATGATGGCAGTTCGATTTTCCATGAGCATCGAAGTTGCCCGAGTGACCAGATATTCTGTCTCTGTATCGATACTTGAAGTAGCTTCATCTAGAATAAGTACTTTGCGATCATAAACAATCGCTCTTACAAAGCATAATAATTGCCGTTGACCAAGGGATAAGGATGCTCCCCTTTCCTTTAACTCGTAGTTGATTCCACCTGGCAATTTATCAATGAAGCGGTGGGCTTCTACCAGTTTAATAGCAGATTCAACTTGTTCCAGATCAATTGAAGGATTTCCAATGGTAATATTCGAAAAAATACTACCTGAAAAGAGTGCATTATCTTGTAAAACAAGACCAAAATAGGATCTCAAATAAGAAAGATCCATTTGACGTATATCAATTCCATCAAGAGTAATACGACCTTTTTGGATGTCGTAAAAACGCATGATGAGATTTATAATAGTTGATTTTCCTGCCCCGGTCGATCCAACTATAGCTACAGTTTGACCCACATCAACCTGAAATGAGACATCTTTTAATATCCAATCCTCGTTTTCATTGTATTTAAACCAAACATTTTCAAAATGAATTTTTCCACTTTTTTCATTGGGAAATTCAGGCTTTTCCGGCGATTCTATGGGGTTTTCTTGATCTAAAACACCAAATATACGTTCAGACGCAGCCATAGCACTCTGAAGAGTGTTAAACTTATCTGAAAGATCCCTGATTGGGACAAAAAACTGCCGTACATACTGTATAAATGCTAGCAAAACACCGAAACTAACACCGTTCAATAAGACAGAGGCGCCTCCATACCAAACGACTATGGCCATGGCTAGACTAGATAATACTTCAACGATGGGCCAAAAGAGAGCAAAGTAAAATATAGTACGAATATGAGCATCAGCATGGGTACGGTTAATAGCTTTAAAACGCTGAGATTCTACCTGTTGACGACTAAATAACTGGACAATAGCCATGCCATTGATATGTTCTTGAAGAAAAGAATTAAGTTTGGAAACCTGATCGCGTACTTCTAGAAATGCAACTCGAACTTTCGACTTAAATAAGATCGTAGCATAAATTAGAATGGGTAGAGTGGATAAAGATACCACCGTCAACTCTAGTGACATTTGTAGCATGAAGTAGACAATGAATCCAATGCGTAATAAATCACCGAGAATGGTAACTACACCAGCAGAAACAAGTTCATCAATAGCCTCTATATCATTTGTAGTTCGAGTTATTAAACGACCGATTGGACTTTTATCAAAATATTGAACATTCAGACTTTGTAATTTGTCAAAAACAGCCATCCTAAGACGAAATAAGGTACCTTGACCCACCCATCTAGTTAGATATGTAGTAAACACCAGTAAGACAGATTCAACTACCAAGCTGAGCATGATTAAAAGAATGATGCTCAGTAAACCTTCATAATCGCTCTTGGCAATATGTTCATCAATTGCAATTTGGGTTAAATATGGTCTTACAGTACTTAACCATGATATAACCAATGTGAGAGCTAGTGCTAATACAATGTAGACCCTATACGGTTTCAGAAATTGATATAGCCGTCGAATCAAAGTTGAATCGACGGCTATCTTTTTCTTAGATGGGTTTTCCGCTTTAGAAGCGGTCGTAGTCATCGAAATTATTCCGTGGTGTTATTGGTCTACGATCGTTTGATGATAATCGTTGATTATCATCTCGTTTTGTTTGATCCTCTTCTGATCCAGGACGTTGACGCTCGAAAGAACGATCTTGATCACGATTGTAAGGACGATCTGATCGAGAGTATTCTCGATTAAGCGGTCTTTCTTGAGGGCTTGCATCTCTGTTATATGGACGATCATAAGCACTTTCTCTATTGAAATCGCGATTATAAGGACGATCGCCACTTCGTGAGTAGCCACCCTGCTCTCTTTGTGGATATCGAGAACCTTGATCACGCTGATAGGGCCTGTCTCCACCACGAGAATACCCACCTTGTTCACGATTATAAGGACGATCTCCCCCTCTAGAATATCCACCTTGTTCACGGTTATAGGGACGATCTCCATTACGATTGTAACCACCTTCTCTTTGAAATGGCGGTCTAGATGGTCCTCGTGACCTATAAAAGTCCCCACCTTGTCCTTCAGGACCGCGCTGATCACGTCTAAATGATCCATCGACTGGAGTTGAGCGACGAGTCATCATTCTTTTCTTACGTGGACTGTCGTTAAAATCACCACGTCCACGAGGAGCTCGTGATTGTGGAGATTCAGACAGAGAATCTGACATTGTTTTAAAAATGGCTTTTTCATGAACAGGATCCGTCATGATTGGACGTAGTTCTGTTGCTAACCAAGTATCCGGGAATAATCTCCTGGCCTCTTTTAAAAGGACGTACTGATTACTATATCTGGCAGAGAAGTGCCCAATTACAAGACGCTGAGCATTTGCCTTGATAGCTACATCAGCAGCCATCTCCGCAGTAGAATGACCCGTTTCAAGAGCTTTATCTTCTAAAGCTTTTCCGAATGTAGCTTCATGATATA
>Ga0169931_10012102_pt1 | contig 12023 bp, 13 predicted proteins | sample Kivu_15m_20L_FD_129675 | JGI IMG/M metagenome (GOLD analysis project Ga0169931, IMG submission 129675) | Freshwater microbial communities from Lake Kivu, Western Province, Rwanda to study Microbial Dark Matter (Phase II) - Kivu_15m_20L... | ecosystem: Environmental > Aquatic > Freshwater > Lake...
GCGGCGGCGCGGCGCGGCTGATCAATCCACCCAGGCCTCGCTGCGTCGCCACAGCTCGGCCGCGAGCGCCCGGTCCTGCGCCAGCGCGCTCGGCGTGCGCGGGGCGCTGCGGGCGTAGTACAGGCCGGTCTCGGGTGCTCGCTCGGGGGTGAGCGCGCAGTGCAGCGTGGTGCGGGCCCCTTCCTCGGGGCCGATCATGCGCCGCGTCATCAGCCAGCGCAGCGGCTGCGGCACGCGGCGCCAGATGTCGCTCGCGACCACGCCCGGGTGCAGCGCGTAGGTGGTGACGCCGGTGCCCTGCAGGCGCCGGCCGAGTTCGGCGCTGAACAGCACGTTGGCGAGCTTGGAGGCCGAGTACTCGGGCCAGCCGAGCAGGCTGCGCTTGGGCGCGCGCAGGGCGTCCCAGTCGAGGCCGGCGGCGCGCTCATGCGCGCGGCTGGCCACCGTGACCACGCGCGCCGGCGCGCTGTCGCACAGGCGCGGCAGCAGCAGCTTGGTCAGCAGGAAGTGCCCGAGGTGATTGGTGCCGAAGGCCATCTCGAAACCCTGGGCCGTCGTTCCGCCGACCGCGGCCAGGCCGGCGTTGTTGACGAGCAGGTGCAGCGGCAGGCCGCGGGCCAGGAAATCGCGGGCGCAGGCGCGCACCGAGTCCAGGTCCGCCAGGTCCAGCGCCAGCCACTCGGCGGGCACGCCCGGCGCCACGGCGGCGATCTCCTCCAGCACCGGCCGCGTGCGCGCCGGCGAGCGGCAGGCCAGGAACACCCGGTACCCGGCCTGCGCAAGCTCGCGCGCGGTCACGCGGCCGATGCCGGTGTTGGCGCCGGTGACGAGGGCGATGGGTGGGGTGGGGGGCATGGTGTGACGCGCGCGAATGAACAGGCAAGGGTGCCGTAGGCGCCAAAAGGCCGCCAGGAACGGCAGGGCCGGATGTTATGGGCTGGGACGCTCGCATCAGGCGAGCGTGGTCGCGTTAAGCTTCTGGCCCGGTGTTCGTACGGGAGAGCCTTGCCGGAGGCGCTCGATGTTCGGCCCCTCTCCCCCAGCCCCTCCCCCGCCAGGGGGGAGGGGAGCACAGCCCGCGCTCCGCGCAACCTGGTTCCGGGGCGTCAGTCGGCGGCGCCCCGGTCGCCACATCGGTCTTTCCCATGACCCCCGCCAGCCTCGCCCGCATGCTCGCCCTGGCCGCGATCTGGGGCGCGTCCTTTTTGTTCATGCGCGTGGCGGTGCCGGTGCTGGGGGCGGAGTTGCTGGTGCTGCTGCGCACGCTGCTGGCGGCGCTGTTCCTGGCGGCTGTGGCGCTGGCGTGGCGGCGGCCGCTGCGCTGGCGCGCGCACGCGCGGCACTACCTCACGCTCGGGCTGCTGAACTCGGCGCTGCCCTTCGTGCTGTGGGCGCACGCGGCGGGCGCCTTGTCGGCCTCGCTGCTGTCGGTGCTGAACGCGACCGCGCCGATCTGGGGCGCGGTCGTCGGGGCGGCCTGGGCGCGGCGCTGGCCCACGGCGCCGGTGCTGGGCGGGCTGGCGGTCGGGCTGGCGGGCGTGGCGCTGCTGGTGGGCGTGGAGTCGCTCGCGCTGCCGCCCGGTGGCGGCTGGGCCGTGGCGGCGGCTCTGGCGGCATCGTTCTGCTACGGCCTGTCGACCACCTACGCGCGCACCGCCCCGGGCGTGGAGCCGCTGGCCAACGCGCAGGGCAGCATGTGGGCCGCAGCGCTGTGGATGGTGCCGCTGTGGCTGGCTACGGCGCAACCGGTGCCGCTGCCCTCGCCGCCCGTCGCGGGCGCCGCGCTCGCGCTCGGCGTCGTCTGCAGCGGCGTGGCCTACCTGCTGTACTTCCGGCTGCTGGCCGACATCGGCCCGGTGCGCACGCTGACCGTGACCTACCTGATCCCGGTCTTCGGCACCCTGTGGGGGGTGCTCTTCCTCGGCGAGACCGTGGGTTGGCACACGCTGGCCGGCGCGGCGCTGGTGCTGTGCGGCACGGCGCTGGCCAGCGGCTGGCGCTGGCCGCGTGCCGGGGTCGGCGGGGCGTGACGCGATCCTGAAGCCGGCGCCGCATGACGAGGGCTCAGGGGCAGGCGTTGCACGCTCGTCCAGGCCTGCCCAGCGGCCCAGTCCGGCATCAGCGCACCCCGGGGGTGTTGCGGCTGGGGTCGCGAGCGATCCTCAGTCGAGCTTGATCCCCGCTGCCTTGACGAGTTGCGCCGCCGCGGCGGTCTCGGTCTCGAGGAACTTCTCGAACGCAGGCTGGGCCATGGGCATCGGCGCGGCGCCGAGCTTCTCGAGCCGCTCCTTCACCTCGGGCAGGCCGAGCACGCGCGTGACCTCGGCGTGCAGGCGCTCCAGCACGGGCCGGGGCATCCTGGACGGGGCGAAGAGCCCGACCCAGAAGGTGTAGGCGGCGTCCTTGAGCCCGGCGTCGGCGATCGAGGGCACGGCGGGCAGCGCAGGCGAGCGCGTGGCCGTGCCGACGGCCAGGGCCTGCAGGCGGCCGTCCTTGATCAGCGGCAGCGCCGAGACCAGCGGCGCGAAGAACCAGTCGGTGCGCCCGGCGATGGTGTCCGTGATGGCCTCGGGCGTGCCCTTGAAGGGCACGTGCTGCGCCTTCAGCCCCGCGCTCACGCGGAACTGCTCGGCGTTCATGTGCGTGGCCGAGCCGTTGCCGGCCGAGGCGTAGAAGGCCGTGTCGGGCCGGGCCTTGACCTTGGCCACGAGGTCGGCGACGTCCTTGTAGCCCTTGGCCGGCGAGACGACGAGCACGTTGGGCAGGCTGGCCAGCGGCGTCACGCCCTCGAAGTCCTTCAGCGTGTCGTAGGCGAGCCTCGGGTACAGGGCGGGGTTGACCACGTGGCCCGAGCTGTGCACGAGCAGGGTGTAGCCGTCGGCGGGGGCCTTGGCGACCTGCGCCGCGCCCACGGTGCCGCCGGCGCCCGGGCGGTTCTCGACCACGACCTGCTGTCCGAGCGCCGGGCCGAGCTTCTCGGCCAGCACGCGCGCCATGACATCGGTGCCGCTGCCGGGCGTGAAGGGCACGACGAGCTTGATCGGGCCGGCAGCCGGCCAGGCAGGGGCCTGGGCCCAGGCGGCGGTGCTGCCCAGGCCCAGGGCAGCAGCGGCCAGCAGGCCCAGGACGGGGCGGCGGGAGGCGGGGGTCTTCATCGTCGAGGTCTCCATGAAAGGGTGGGCAAGGGGTGGGGGCAGGAAAGGTGGGCCGGGCCGCAGCGGGTCTCAGCGCGCCGCGGCGAAGGGCCCGGCGGCGTGGACGACGCGACCGCCGACCACCGTCAGGAGCGACTGCGTGCGCTCGATGCGATCCAGCGGCACGGTCATGAAGTCCTGGTCGAGCACGGCGAAGTCGGCCAGCTTGCCCGGCTCGAGCGAGCCGCGGCGGCTCTCGTCGAAGCTGAACCAGACGCTGTCGATCGTGTAGTGGCGCAGCGCCTCCTCCCGGCTGGGGATCTCCTGCGGCGCGCGCAGTTGCAGCCCGCTGACGGTGCGGCCCGTCAGCAGCCACTGCAGCATGACGAAGGGGTTGTACGAGGCAACGCGGTGCGCGTCGGTGCCGCCGCCGATCTTGACGCCCAGGCGCCGCGCGGTCACCACCGGCGGCATGCGGCGCGCGGCGTCGCCGCGCTGCGCCAGCAGAGCCGCACCGTTGTAGTAGGTGGACATCTGCACCGTCCAGCCCACGCCCAGGGCCGCCATGCGACGCAGCGTGGCCTCGGAGGCGTTCTCCAGGTGCGCCACCGACCAGCGCAGCGGCGCGATCGGGGTCTCGCGGTCGACCTGCTCGAACAGGTCCAGCAGGTGCTGCACCGAGCTGTCCTCGCTCCAGTGCACGGTCACGGCCATGCGCTGGCGCGCGGCCCAGCGGATGGCCTCGAGGAACTTCGCCTTCACGGCGTCGTTCGGGAAGTTGTTGTTGTACATCGCCAGCGTGATGCGCTCGCCGACGCCGTTGAACTTGAGCATGTCGTCGCCGAAGCCCATGGGCGCGAGCTGGGTCGCGGCCTGGTAGTCGGCGAGCTCGGTGTCGCGCCGCTGCGAGAACAGGTGGTAGGCCACGCGCACCGTCATCGCCTTCTCGCGCCAGAGCTGGAACATGGCGGCGAACTGCGGCGCCGAGATGCTGAAGCCTCCGGTGTCGACGAAGCCGGTCACGCCCAAGCGGTTGAGCTCGGCGAAGAACTGCCGCGTGCCGTTGACGTTGTCCTCGTAGGTCGGCTGTGGCAGCGTGTCGAAGAGCTGCGACATGTTGATGATGTTGCCCGCCCACCAGCCGGTGGCCGCGCCGCCGGCGTCGCGCTCCACCGTCAGCCCGTGCGGCGGTGCGTCGGACTTGAGCTGCATGGCCTCGAGGGCCTTCGGTGTCAGCAGCACCGAGTTGTAGAACAACTGCACGTAGACCGGGTTGTCGGGCACGGCGGCCATGACCTCGGCCAGCGTCGGGCGGCGCTTCTCGGCGAACTGCTGCTCGGTCCAGCCGCCGGCGACGACGAGCCAGGCCCCGGGGCGCGAGGCTGCGGCCTTGGCCTTGAGCCGGTCCATGGCCTCGGCGATGGTGTAGGTGTTGATCCAGTTGACCTCGGTGGCATAGCTCAGCGCGGCGCGGATGCCGTGCAGGTGCGAATCGATCAGCCCCGGCACGAGGGTGCGGCCGCCGGCGTCGAGGGTGCGGGTGGCCGGCCCCGCGTGGCGCGCGACCGTGGCCGCGTCGCCCACGGCGAGGAGGCGGCCGTCGCGCACGGCCAGCGCTTGCGCGGTGGTGGAGGCCGCGTCCAAAGTCACGACCTTGGCATTGGTGACGATCAGGTCGGCGGGCTGGGCCCAGGCGGCGGCCGAGCCGGCCAGCGCCAGGCTCAGCAGGGCGCCGCGCCAGGTCTTCAACAGGGGGTGGGGGTGCATCGGGGTGTCTCCTTCTCTTCTGGTTTTCTTCTGGCTTGGCCGGGTCGTCAGGTGCCGGCGGGTGGGGCGAAGGGCATGGCCAGCAGCACGCTGGCCGCCTGCGCCGTGTGGTTGCGCAACTGGCGCTTCTCGCCCGGGGCGAAGCGTACCGAGTCGTGGCGGCGCAGCACGGCCTCCTCGGTGCGGCCGTCGATCTCGCCCGTCACGGTGAGCTCGCCGTCGAGCACCACGTAGTGCTTCTCCATCGGCGAGGGGTCGAGCCCGGTGTGGCCCCCGGGGGCCAGTATCGACACGCCCATCCAGAGCTGCACGGCCGGCCCGGCCGTGCGGCCCTGCAGGTAGACGCAGCGCATGTCGAAGTGGTTGGGCGCCTGGTACTCGGGCGCGTCGTCGAAGCGGGTGACGTGCATGGCAGCTTTCTCCGGCGTGGCGGCGGGGCTCGGGCGCTCAGGGTCGCAGCACAAGGCGCGCGTCATCGCCGCCGATCACGCGCCGGTAGGCCTGCAGGGCGTCGTCTAGCCCGTGCACCGAGGACGGCGCCACCGGGTAGGGGCGCAGCTCGCCGCTGTCGAAGCCCGCGCGCAGGCTGTCCAGGCACTCGCTGGCGGCCACGCAGTCCAGCGCCAGCGAATCGATGCCGACGAAGCTGTGCATGCCGCGGTAGAAGGTGAAGATGTCGAAGGGCACCGGACGCTCGATCGTCGAGATCAGGATCTGCGTCCCGCGCTTGGCCAGGGCCAGGTTGGCGGCCTCGAAGTAGGGGCTGCCGACGGTGTTGAAGACGATGTCGGCGCCGCGCCCGCCCGCGGCGGCGCGGATGCGCGCCGCGAGCTCGGCCGCGGCCAGGTCGCGCGCGTCCACCACCGCCACCGGGCCGCAGGCGTGGCCCGCCATCGCGGCCTCGCGCTGCACCGCGACCACGATGGCGCCGGCGCGCGCGGCGATCTGCACCGCCGCCTGCCCGACCTTGCCGTTGGCGCCCATGACCGCGACCACCTGCCCGCGCTGCGGCACGCCGCTGCGGCGGTAGCCCTCGACCGCGGTCACGAAGGGCACGCCGACGCTGCCGGCGGCGTCGAAGTCCAGCGCTGCCGGCTTCTCGCGCAGCGCCGCCTCGGGCAGCAGCAGCCAGCCCGCGTGCGAGCCGTCGCGCGTGATGCCGATGTCCCCGCCCGAGCCCCAGACGTCGCGCCCCACCCAGGCCGAGGGGCCGGCGACCACCGTGCCTGCGAAATCGCGCCCGGGGGTGCGCGGCCACACGGCCTGCGGCATCAGGCCGAGCTGGGCCTTGACGTCGCTCGGGTTCACGCCGGCCGAGCGCACGCGCACCAGCGCCTGGCCGGGGTCGGGCTGGGGCGGCGCCTGCGCTTCGACCCGGGGCGCGAGCGCGTCCGCCCCCGCGGCCTTGGCGTGCACGCGCACCGCGCGCAGGGTCTGCAGCTCAGGGCTCACGGCGGCGCTCCTCTTCACTGGGGCAGGCCGATCAGGGCGCGGGCCTCGCGCGCGCCCATCAGCTCGCCGCCGAGGTCGCGCACGATGCGCCGGGCCTTGGCCACGAGCTCGGCATTGCTGCGGGCGAGCACGCCCTTGTCGAGGAAGATGTTGTCCTCCATGCCCACGCGCAGGTGGCCGCCGAGCAGCCAGGCCTGCGCCACCATCGGGAACTCGAAGCGGCCGATGCCGAAGGCCGACCACAGCGCCCCGGGCGGCAACTGGCTGCGCGCGTACTGCAGGGTCTCGGTGCTGGGGGCGAAGCCGTACTTGACACCGGTGACGAAGGTCCACAGCCCGGGGCCGGCCAGCGTGCCGTCGGCGATGAGGTCGCGCGCGAGGTGGATGTCGCCGGAGTCGAAGATCTCGAGCTCGGGCACGACGCCGGCCTCGCGGATGGCGCGCGCCATGATGCGCACGTTGCGCGGCGTGTTGATCACGACGTCGGGGCCGGAGTTCATGGTGTTGAAGTCCAGCGAGCAGACGTCGGGCTTGATCAGCGCGATGTGCGGCACGCGCTGCAGCGGCGGCAGCAGGGTGCTGCCCGGCGCGGCCACGCGCGGGTCGTCCTCGCTGGGCACGAAGCGCCCGCCCGGGCCGGTGGTGAGGTTGACGATGACCTCGCGGTTGCGCTGGCGGATGCGGTCGACGACGTCGCGGTAGAGCTCGACCTCCATCGACGGCCGGCCCGTGGCCGGGTCGCGCACGTGGATGTGGACCGCAGCCGCGCCCTCCTCGGCCGCAGCCAGGCACTCGTCGGCGATCTGCGCCGGCGTGATGGGCAGGTGCGGCGTCTGCTCGGGGCGGGTGAGGTTGCCGGTGACGGCGCAGGTGAGGAAGCAGGTGTGCATGGGGGGGATGAGGTCTCGGACTCTCAGAGATGGCGGCCGCCGTCGACGATCAGGCGTGTGCCCGTCATGTAACGCAGCGTCGTCGCGCAGGCCTGCACGGCGGCGGCCACGTCGTCCACGCTGCCGATGCGGCGCAGCGGGATCGTCGCCGCGACCTTGGTGTTGAAGTCGGCGCCGCGCCCGGGGACGAAGCCCGAGTCGACGACCCCGGGCGAGACCGAGACCACGCGCACCCTGGGCGCCAGCGCGCGCGCGAGCGCGTCGCCGACGACGTCCACCGCGGCCTTGGCCGCGACGTAGCCCAGGTTGCTGCCCACGCCGGTGAAGCCGGCGATCGACGAGACGTTGACGACCAGGCCGTCACCCGAGGCTTTCAGCAGCGGCAGGAAGGCGCGGATGGTGGCGACCACGCCGCGGAAGTTGACCTGCAGCATCTCGTCGATGAGCTCGTCGTCCAGGGCCTCCAGGTCGCCTGGCGGGACGGCTTTCGTGTGGCCGGCGCTGTTGACGAGCAGATGCACCGCCGCGTGCTCGGCGGCCACGCGCGCGGCCGCCGCGCGCAGGGCGGCGGAATCGGTGATCGAGGCGCGCACGGCGCCGTGGCCGCTGCCGGGCAGGCTTTGCGCCAGCGCGAGCGCGCCGGCCTCGTCGGCCGAGCGGTGCAGCAGCACGCAGCGCGCGCCCAGCGCGGCCAGGCGCCGGGCCGTGGCCAGGCCGATGGCGCCGGTGCCGCCGGCGATCACGGCGACCTGGCCGTCCAGGCGCTCGCGCGGCGCGAAGGCTCCAGGGGGTGGGACGTCGGTCATGGGTGTTCAGGGGATCGGCGGCTTGGGGAAGACCGTGGGGCCGGCGAGGAGCTGGAAGTCGTGGCGCAGCCGCTTGCCGGGCTGGCCGTCGATCAGCGCCTCCTCGAAGTGCCCGACCAGCGCGGCCGTGACACCGAAGACCGGATCGCTCGCCAGGCGCGCGTCGTCATGGGGGAAGACCTGGGTCACGAGCACGCGGTGGCCCGGGCCGGAGACCATGAAGTGCAGGTGGGCAGGGCGCATCGCCGAGCGCTGCTGGGCGCGCAGCAGCCCGCCGCAGGGGCCGTCGGTGGGCACCGGGTAGCCGGCCGGCACGACCGTGCGCAGGCGATAGCGGCCCTGGGCGTCGGTGGTGAAGCGGCCGCGCAGGTTCATCTCGGGCTGCGAGGTGTCCTGGTTCTCGTACAGCCCTTCGGGCGAGGCGTGCCACACGTCGACGACGGCGCCGGGCAGCGGCCGCCCGTCGGCACCGTGGACGGTGCCGGACACCTCCAGCGTGGGCGCGTCGATGGGCTCGCGCACGATGCTCTGCCCGGGCTCGCAGTCGGGCGCGTGCGCGCGCCAGAAGGGGCCCAGCAGCGCGGCGTGCGACTCGCTCGACCCCGACGCCGGGTTGTTGATCACCGCCACCAGCGAGCTCACGCCGAGCAGGTCGGCGGCGAGGATGACCTCGTTCTTCGTCGGCCCGGTGGCCTGGCCGATGCCGATGAGGAACTCCACCGCGGCCTCGAACTCCGCCTCGGTGACGGCGTTCTCGATCACGAACCGGTGCAGGTGGGTGGTGAGCGAGGCCATGAGCTGCCGCAGCCGGGCGTCCGGCGCGCCTTCCATGGCCTGCAGGACCAGGGGCAGCAGCGTCTCGGGCGTGCTGGGCAGCGCCGTCGGGAGGGCGGGCCGGTTGGAGGGGGGTGCCTGCATCGAAGTGGGGGGCATGGGGCGGTGATGGGGTGATGCGGGGCGTGCGCAGGCCGAGGGTCCTCTCGGGCGCTCAGGCCAGGCGCCGCAGCGCGCCTTCGTGCCAGCGCAGGTCTACGTAGCGCTCGGCCGGGGGCGGGTTGCCGCCCCACTGGCCCTCGATCTCGGCGCGCAGCGCGAGCACGGCCTGGAAGCCGGCTGCGTCGAAGCGGCTGTCCACCGCGAGGCCGAAGTTCGGCTCCATCAGCGCCCCGTAGGTGAGCGCGGTGACGGCGGACGAGAGGCTCAGCCGGCGGCCCAGCAGCGCCAGCACGGCGTCCTTGTGCTCGGGCCTGCGGCCCCAGCGCAGGCCCTGCACCAGGGCCGCCAGGTAGCGCTCGAGCGCCGCGCCGTTCGCGCCGGCCCAGGGCCGCATCGTGAACACGCCCGAGCCCTGGTAGGGCCCGATCAGGTCGATCATGCGGCCCAGGCTGCGCAGCCCGAACTCGCGCGCCTGGAAGGAGAACGGCGGGTTCAGCGCCGAGGCGGCGTGGCTGCGGTCGTCGCGCATGGCGCCCACGCGCTGGAAGGTGCCGCCGACGACCTAGATCGTGTAGTCGCCGGTCTTCAAGCCGGCCTTCAAGAGCACCTTGCGCGCCTGCAGCGCGTAGGCGGTGTTGGGCGCGTCGACGATCAGGGTGCGTCCGCGCCACTGCGCGACTTCGGTGATCTCGGGCTGGACGAAGAACTCGTTCATGCTGCTGTCGCCGCCCATCACGATGGCGATGTCGGCGCCGGCGGACTCGCGCATCGCCACCGCGTTGTCGACCGCGGCGTGGGCGATGTCGAAGGCGCCGGCCGCCAGGCCGGTGCGCAGCTCGTTCGAGTTCTGCGTGAACTGCAGGTCGACTTCCACCCCCTGCTCGGCGAACAGGCCGCGCTCCTGCGCCACGAACACGGCCAGGTTCTGGGCCCCGGGGAACACCTTCACGCGCAGCTTTGCCGGCTGGGCGCGCGCGGCCAGCGGCGCGCCGATGGCGGCGGCACAGGCCAGGGTCTGCAGGAAGGCGCGGCGGGGGCGGGGGGTGGGCATCGGCGGGTCTCCTCGGCTTGGGCTGGCGCGGCGGGCGCGGGCGAGACCGGCAGTGAAGCCAAGCCGGCCCCGGGCCGGCCATAGGGGCATCCCCCGAGCTGTGCCGGCTTTCAGCCCCGCCGCAGCCGCAGCAGCGCCACGCCCGAGGCGATCAGCAGCGCGATCCCGCCCCAGGCCAGCAGGTTGGGCACCTCGCCCCAGACCAGCCAGCCCAGCGCCACCGCGGCGACGAGGGCGCTGTAGCGGAAGGGCGAGACGAGGGCGAGGTCGCTGCCGCGCGTGGCGGCGATCGTCAGCGCATGCGCGGCGGCCAGGAACACCGCCGCCGCGGCGAGCTGGCCCCACTGCAGGGCCGACATCGGCGCGAAGCCGCCGTTGGCGGCGGTCATCAGGGCCGCGACCAGGGTGACGCCGAGCGTGGTCGACAGCGTGATCCCCATCGACGAGACCTCGCCGGCGATGCGCGGGGTGACGAGGTCGCGCGCGGCGTTGAACAGGGTGGCCAGCACGCACAGCCAGGCGTAGGCGTTGAAGCCGCCGGGCCCGGGCTGGACGACCAGCAGCACGCCGGCGAAGCCCGCGCCGATCAGCAGCCAGCGCCGCGCGCCCACGCGCTGACCGAGCACCGGGCCCGACAGCAGCGCGATGACCAGGGGCGTGGCCATGTTGATCGCGGTCGCGTTCGCGATCGGCAGGTGGAACAGCGAGATCAGGTAGGTGATCGTGGCCAGCGCGTCCAGCAGCGTGCGCAGCAGCACCCAGCGCCCGAAGATCTGCCGCACCGGCACGGCGCCGGCGCTGGCGCGCATCACCACCCACACCAGCGCGGTGGCCATGAGGCCGCGCACGAGGATGAGCTGTCCCGCCGGCAGGCCCTCGCTGACGACCTTGACGAGCGTGTCGTTGACGATGAAGGCGGTCATCGCCAGCACCATCAGCTGGATGCGGTGGCGGGTGCCGGGATCGGTGGCAGTGGGGGGCACGGGGGCGGGTGGGCGGGCAGGGGGGGCAACCCGCGGGCGCGTCGGAATCACTGCGCCAGCTTAGCCAGACCAGACTAGAATTGTGCCTCAGGAACCCCGCTGTGGAGGCACCACGATGCAGCCGGTCAATATGCTGGAAGCCAAGTCCACGTTGTCCCGCCTGGTCCAGGCGGTGGAGGAAGGCCGCGAATCCGAGATCGTCATCGCCCGCAACGGGCGTCCGGTCGCGCGTCTGGTGCCGCTGGAGCGGGCGCCGGTGGCGCGCAGGCTCGGGGTGGCCCGCGGGCGCTTCACCGTGCCCGAGTCGATCGACGCGCACAGCGCCGAGGTGGCGGCGCTATTTCTCGGCGGCCCGGGCAGGTGAACCTGCTGCTCGACACCCACGTGGCGCTCTGGGCGATCGCCGACAGTCCGGCCCTGCCGGCGGCGGGCCGAGCGCTGATCGCCGACCCGGGCAACGAGGTCTGGGTCAGTGCCGTCAGCGTCTGGGAGATCGCCATCAAGCATGCGCTCGGCCGGGGGGACATGCCGGTCTCGGGTGAGGAGGCGCTGCACTGGTTCGGCGAGGCCGGCTACCGGCTGTTGTCGATCACGCCCGCGCACGCCGCAGCCGTGGGAGCGCTGCCGCCGCACCACCAGGACCCTTTCGACCGCCTCCTCGTCGCCCAGGCCCGCGCCGAGCCGCTGCGCCTGCTGACGCACGACGCGGCAGTGGCTCGCTATGGGGCGGAGATCCTGCTGATCTGAGACCGGGCCCGGCGGCCGAGCCCAGCCCGGACGAGGCGTTGTCGTGCGGGTCGGGCTGGTCGGGGTACGGGCTTGCGTGGGCACCGTGTTCCTGTCGAATGTCGTCGTGCCTGCGTCGTCGCTCGCGCCTGCTTCTCGCGGGCCCTCGGGACAGGGCGACCCCCTCCGCTCATGTCCTCCGGGATCGGCCTGCAGGCCGATCCCTCCCCCTTGACTTCGCTGCGGGGGTCGCCCTGTCCCGAGGGCTGGCGGGCGCC
>Ga0169931_10012103_pt1 | contig 12022 bp, 16 predicted proteins | sample Kivu_15m_20L_FD_129675 | JGI IMG/M metagenome (GOLD analysis project Ga0169931, IMG submission 129675) | Freshwater microbial communities from Lake Kivu, Western Province, Rwanda to study Microbial Dark Matter (Phase II) - Kivu_15m_20L... | ecosystem: Environmental > Aquatic > Freshwater > Lake...
CCGAACTGGCCTATGGCGCCGCCCTGGTGCTGGCTGGCGTGGGCCTGGTGTCCCTGCTGCTCAAGTTGGTGGTTGAGCAGCTGCTGGGTGGGGTGAAGGAGAGCAGGCCGATCAACTGACCAGCGCACAACGTGGCGCACAACGTGGCGCACAACGTGGCGCACAACATGGACATCTTCCAAGGATTGTGATGGGATTTGTGCCACCTGGAAGGCGTTGTGCAGCGGCCCCAGGCCCCATTGCCAGAGTGGCCCGGCCATGGCTGAACCCCCAGCTTCCACCCCGGGCCCCGAGCCGTTGAATCTGCCGGCCGGAGAACACCAGCTCTGCAGCTGCGGCCTCAGCCGTCGCGGCTGGTTCTGCGATGGCGCTCACCTCGGCACGGGGCGGGTGTCCTATGAACTGCGGCTGAAGGAAGCGGCAACGGTGCCGATGTGCCGTTGCGGCCGCTCCCACCGCTATCCCCTCTGTGACGGCAGCCATGCAGCCAGGGCCCGCAGATCGTGGTGGCGGCCGTGGAATTGAGGAGCTCGATCGTGCTGGCAGCCGATGATCCCACCGCCCTGGCCCGGTTCTATGGCGCGCTGCTCGATCTGGAGCCGCAGGCGGGCCTCAGCAGCACCCACTGGCGGGTTCCCTGGCCAGCAGGAGGCTGGCTGGAGGTGTACGGGCCATCCCGCAGTCGGCCCCAGCCGCGGCAGCAGGGTCGCCTCGCCCTCTGCCTGCAGCGCCAGGGGGGTGGCAGGGGCACCCTTGCGGTGCTTCAGGCCTGGATCGATTCGGCCCTGGCCCTGGGCGCCACAACAGGGTGTCCGCCGCGGCAGGAACCCTTTGGGGCCGAGGCCTGGATGCTGGACCCGGAGGGGAACCGCCTGTTGCTGCTCGTGGTGCCTGGCCCATGAGCAGCAGAGCGGGAAGGTCAACTACCCCGGTTATGGACCGGCTTGTCTGAGACGCGGGGGGGAGGGATCTGTTCGGTGATCACCTCAAAACCCACCAGGCTGTGTTGCCCGAAGGAGCGCAGGATTGGCACGTCGCCGGCATCCCGTCCCCTTGCAATCAATATGCGGCCGGATCTCGGGAAATTATGGCGCGCGTCAAACACATACCAGCGATCACTGAGGAACACCTCAAACCAGGCTGAAAAGTCAACCGGAGCATCTCCCACGGGTATGCCCGTGTAACCCAGGTAGCCAGTGCAGTAGCGGGCCGGGATGTTGAGGCAACGGCACAGGGTGATGGCCAGGTGGGTAAAGTCGCGGCAGACGCCAGCGCCGGCTGCGAGGGTCTGACTGGCCGTATTCCCCGGAACTGAAGCCCCATAATCGAAGCGGATCCTGGCATGGACCCAGTCGCAGATGGCCTGCACCAGAGGCCATCCCTGGGCCAGCTGGCCGAAGGTATTCCAGGCCAGCGCCATCAGAGCCGGCGTGTCGCAGTAGGTACTGGCATTGAGGAAGGGATAGGTGTCGATCGGCAGAAACTGAACGGGGCAGGTCACCGCGGCTGGGACCCACGGATCTGCTTCATCGGTGCACTGAACCGAACCCCGATAGCGGAACCTGGTGTTTCCGGCGGCGGCCATGAAGCGGCACCAGCGGCTGCCGCGTTGATCCACAAGCACCTCTACCCAGCGATCAGGCTCGACCAGCACCTCTTCGCCGCCGCGCAGATCTCCGCTCAGATCGGCATGGGGGTGGACGAGCGCAAGCATTGGCGTGGACGCCTCACAACGCAGTTCCAGCACGCAGCCAAGGCTCACAAACACGGAAGGGGCTGCAACCGGCAGGATCGAACCATCTTGGCGGCGGCGCCTGCGCAGTGCCCAACTCATTTCCGGCTTTTATGCGGCTATAGTCATACAAGTGAGATCGGCTCCCGGCCATGGCCCAGCCAAGCAGCCAGCGCATCTCCAGCCAAGACCTGGCCCAGCAGTTGGCTGAGCAGAGGGTCAAGGTGATCGATGTGCGCGAACCAATGGAATACGCAGGCGGCCATATTGCCGGCAGCCTCAACGTGCCCCTCGCACGCCTCTCCCCGGCTGACCTGCCCAAGGGCCCCCTGGTGCTGGTGTGTCAGAGCGGCAATCGCAGCGCCCAGGCCCTGGCCAGGCTGATGCAGCAGGGCCATCCCCACCCTATGGCCGAGCTGGAGGGAGGAGTAACGGCCTGGCAGCGGGCCGAGCTGCCGGTGCGCAGGTTCAAGAACGCTCCCATGCCCCTGATGCGCCAGGTGCAGATCGCTGCGGGCTCCCTGGTGCTGCTGGGTCTGATCCTCAGCCAAACCCTGGCACCTGCCTGGATCGTGCTCAGCTGGTTCGTGGGGGCAGGGCTCCTCTTTTCCGGAGTCAGCGGCTTCTGCGGCATGGCCAGGCTCCTGGCTGTGATGCCATGGAACCGGGTACAGCTCTGAGCACCAGGAATCTGACCGTTGGCTTTGGGGAGGGCAATTTCCGCAATCCGCTTGCATGGTCAGGAAGGACTTACACCCAGCCCCCTTGAGCTGATCCATGCCCGCCAATTTCGATCTGATCGTGCTCGGGGCCGGCAGCGGCGGCCTGGCTGCCGCAAAACGCGCCGCTTCCCACGGCGCCAGGGTGGCAATCGTGGAGGGCGACCGGGTGGGGGGCACCTGTGTGATCCGCGGCTGCGTGCCCAAGAAGTTACTGGTGTATGGATCTGCGTACAGGCACCTGCTGGCAGACGCTGCCAGTTATGGATGGCGGCTCGGCTCGGTGCAGCTTGATGCCGCCGCCCTGCTGGCCAATGTGCGGGCTGAGGTGGATCGGCTCAACACACTGCACATCGGCCTTCTGGAGAGGGCCGGCGTGGAACTGCTGCGGGGCTGGGGACGCTTCAGCGGACCCACGAGCGTGGTGGTGACGGCGGCCGATGGCAGCCAGCAGGAGCTCCACGGCAAGCACATTCTGATTGCGGTGGGCGGCCGGCCCCATCGCCCTGAGATCCCCGGCGCCGAGCTGGGTTGGCTGAGCGACGATCTGTTTGAGCTGGAACGTCTCCCGGAGCGGGTGGTGGTGGTGGGTGCCGGCTTCATAGCCTGCGAATTTGCCGGCATCCTCAATGGCCTCGGTGTGCAGGTGATCCAGCTGGTGCGCGGCGATCACCTGCTCCGCGGCTTCGACCGTGAGGCCAGCGAAGCGGTGCGCGCCGGCATGGAGGAAGGGGGCATCGAGATCCGCTTCACCCACTCCCCGGCGGCAATCACCGGCCAGTGCGCCCCGGGCGATCTCAGCGTCACCACCCAGAGCGGCGAATCGATCGCCTGCGGTGGAGTGCTGCTGGCCACCGGCCGCAGGCCTTTTCTGCGCGGGCTCAACCTGGAGGCTGCCGGCGTGGCCGTGGAGGGCTGTCGCATACCTGTAGATGGCGACCAGTGCACCAACGTGGCCAGCGTCTATGCGGTAGGCGATGTCACAGACCGCATCAACCTGACTCCTGTGGCAGTCGATGAGGGCCGCGCCTTCGCCGATTCCCTGTTTGGCCAGAGGCCGCGTCAGGTGAACCACAGCCTGGTGGCCAGTGCGGTATTCGCTCAGCCGGAGCTGGCCGGCGTGGGCCTGACGGAAGAACAGGCAATCGAGCGCTGCGGAGTCGAGGCAATCAGGGTGCATCGGGCCCGGTTCCGCCCCATGAGCCAGGCCCTGCCGGCCAGAGGCCCCAAGGTGCTGCTCAAATTGATCGTGGAGGCGTCCAGCGACAGGGTGCTCGGTTGCCACATGGTGGGGGAGCACGCCGCTGAAATCATCCAGATGGCGGCGATCCCCATCGGCATGGGCGCCACCAAGGCCGACTTCGACCGCACCATGGCCCTCCATCCCACGGTGGCAGAGGAATTCGTGACCATGCCCAATTGAGAACTCCAGCCCATCAGATGACATTCCCCACTGCCACCCCCGAGGCCGCCAGGCTGGCGGACCTGCAGCAGGAATTCGAGCGCGATGCGCGCTGCAATCAGGTGTTCCTGGTGCTCACGGTGGGGGCCACGCTGATTGCAACCCTGGGCCTGCTGGCCAACAGCCCCGGTGTGGTGATCGGCGCCATGGTGGTGGCCCCCTGGATCATGCCCCTCCAGGCGATGGCCTTCGAGATCGCCCAGGGGCGCCTGGCCATGGCTGGTCGGGCCCTGCGCACCCTGCTGCTGGGGGTTGCGATCTGCGTGCTGCTGGCCATGGGAGTGGGTCATCTGGTGGCATTTCCCAGCTTCGGCAGCGAGGTGATGAACCGCACCAGCCCCAACCTGCTGGATCTGGGCATCGCCCTGGTGGCCGGGGCCGTCGCGATGTTTGCCAAATTGAGAAAGGACGCCCTCTCGGCCCTGGCCGGCCTGGCCATCGCCGTGGCCCTGGTGCCGCCGATGTGCGTGGTGGGCATCCTGCTTGCCTCCGCCTACTGGGCCCAGGCCTATGGGGCCCTGCTGCTGTTTGTCACCAACCTGCTCGGCATCCTGGTGGGAGCAATGGCAACCCTGGGGGCCCTTGAGCCGGTTTACCGCAGTCGCCTTCTGCACAGCCGGCTTGGTCTCACCAGCCTGGTGCTCACCAGCCTGCTGGTGATACCGCTCGGCAGCAGTTTCCTGAGGCTGCTGGGCCAGGCCAACAGGGAAAACAAGGCCCGTCAACTGGAGACCCTGATCGAGCAGAGACTGCGCGGCGCCACCATCACCCTGGGCAGTGATCCGGCCATTGATCTGGTGGATCTTTCAATCGACTGGCAACAGAACCCACCCCTGATCCGGGCGCGGGTGCGGGTCACCAATGGGAGCCTGCCCACGGCCCGGCAGGTCGCTGAGGTTCAGGCCTTCATCAACCGGCAGCAGGCCCCCCTGCGCTTCCGCCTGGTGGTGCAGCGCACCGCGGTTGACCTCATCGGGCCCGAGACAGCTCCCAATCCCACCGATCTGGAGGTGCTTCCCCCGGTCCAGCCGCTGCTACCTAAGCCGAAAGTTGCCGATGGCTGAACGGAAAAAACCAGAACCGGACTTATTTTGAAAATGTCGCTCACAAGCCTGAAGGGGTGGTCCCATGCTCCAGCCAACCCAGACCATGCAGCAGGTGAGCTGGCAGCTCCCCCGGTGGCTGGTGGAGTGCATCGAAGCCCAGGCCGCAGTGGAGGGCACCAAGGCGGAATCACTCGCCGCCAGGATCCTCTCTGCCTGCCTCGAGGAGAATGGACCGTCTGCGGCGGGCCGTTGCTCCCTGCGCACCGGCCTGCGCAGTGAGGGGCCCATGCCCTTGCCGATACAACAGCTCTGAGAGAACCCCGTGGCCCCGTTGGCCCAATCCGCAGCGCCATCGGGATCGGACCCGCTCCCCGAGCAGCAGCGCCAGGCCCTCGTGGCCCTGCTCCGCCAGGAACCACGGGGCGCCGCCAAACAGTCCAGCGCCCAGGTGAAGCAGCTGATTGAGGCGTTGGAGCGCTCCAGCCCCGCAAACCTGTCCGAGCCGGCAACCCTGGCCCAGCTGGAGGGCGTGTGGGAGCTGCGCTGGAGCAGCAGCAGCCAGCCCTATCTGGCCGTGGCTCCCTGGTTGGAGAACCTCCAAATCCTGGCCCCCTCCCAGGGGCGGGGCATGAACCTGCTGCGGCTGGGCGGTCCGCTTGCTGCGCTGGCGAGCATCGTTGTGGAAGCCAGCGTTTCTGTTGACAGTCCAGCTTGCGAGCCTGGCCCTCCGCTGCAGCGGGTGCGGGTACGGTTCCGGCGCGGGGGCTGGCTGGGACCATCCCTCGGCAGCGCCCGTCTCAAGCTGCTGCGCGAGGTGAGCCAACCTTTCCCTGCCTGGCTGGATATCACCGTGCTCGATGGGGAGCTGCGGGTATGTCGCGGCAATGCCGGCACCCTTTTTGCCCTGCTGCGTCGCCCCGACCTCAATCTGCAGGAACTGCTGGGGGAGCGCTTTTCCCAACCTGGCTCTGATGATTGAGCCGGTTCCAGCTGGGATGGAGCCAACCCCTCTCCCTGCAGTAGGGGATCCGATGATCCGCCAGCTGCTGCGTCCGGAGGCCTATGGCCATCCGGTTGCGGCTGGAGGCCCCCGACTGCTGGAAACCCACCTCTCCTGGGTGCTGTTGAGCGGTCCCTATGCCTACAAGCTCAAAAAGCCGGTGGCCTTCGGCTTTGTGGATTTCTCCAGTGCTGAGCGGCGCGAGCAGGCCTGCCGGGAGGAACTGCGGCTCAACCGCCGGCTCTCGCCGGAGCGCTATCTGGATGTGGTGCCTGTCTACGGCCCCCTGGAGGCGGCCAGTTTTGTTCCGCCCGCCACCGTCCCCGCACCGATACTGGCCTGGGCGGTGCGGATGGTCCAGTTCGAGCAGGAGCAGCTGCTGCCGGCCGCCCTGGCGGCTGGCCAGGTGGGGGAAGGGGCGGTGAAGCAGCTGGCCGAGCGCCTCGCCCGCTTCCATCGGGATGCGGCAACAGCGGGCCCGGAGACGCCCTGGGGCCAGCCCGAAGCGGTGCTGCAACCGGTGCGCGACAACCTCATTTCCCTTGCTGACTGTCCTGGAGCCCAGGCCGTGCTGGAGCCCCTGGCTACCTGGGTGGAAGGCCAGGGCAGGGCGCTGACCCCCTGGTTCCAGGAGCGGCGGCGCCAAGGGCGGATCCGCGAGTGCCACGGGGATCTCCACCTCGGCAACATGCTGCTCAGCGCCGGCGGCATCGAGGTGTTCGACGCCCTGGAGTTCAGTGAAACGCTCCGCTGGATCGATCCGATCAGCGAGCTGGCCTTCCTGGTGATGGACCTGGCGGTGCGGGGCAGGGCCGACCTGGGAACCCTGCTGCTCAACAGCTGGCTGGAAGCCAGTGGCGATGGGGCGGGCCTGCGCGGCTGGGCCTGGTACAGCGTCTATCGAGCCCTGGTGCGCGCCAAGGTGAGCTGGCTGCGCCTGAGGCAGAGCGGCCTGGCAGCGGCCGAGAGCAGCCGGCTTCAAGTCGAGCTGAGCCGCTATCTGGGCCTGGCCATGGACTGGATCCAACACCAGAGCCAGCCCCTGGTGCTGATGCATGGTCTTGCCGGCAGTGGCAAGTCAACCCGGGCAATGGCACTCAGCAAGCAGATCGGGGCCGTGGTGTTTCGCTCCGACGTGGAGAGGAAACGGCTGTTCGGGCTCTGGGGGGTCAAACCCAGCCGGCAGCTTGAGGGGGAGCTCTACGGCCCGGCAGCCAGTCACCATCTCTACGAGATCACCCTGCCGGCCCTGGTGGAGGCTGCAAGTGCAGGGGGGCTGGCCGTGATTGTGGATGCCTGTTTCCTCAGGCGCTGCGAGCGCCAGCTCATGGTCGCCCTTGCCGGCCAGCTCGGCATCCCGGTACGGATCGCGGTGTGTGAGGCGCCGCAGCCGCTGCTGCGCCAAAGACTGCTGCAGCGTGCCGCCGCCGGCGGCGATCCCTCCGATGCCACCGTAGAGGTGTTGGAGAGCCAGCTCCGCTGGCTGGAGCCCCTGGGCCCGGATGAAAGGAAGCTGGTGATGGCTGCTCCTGGGCCCTCCCCCTAGGCTCACCCTGATGGGTCAGGCGATACGCGACGTTGATCTGCTGGCCTTTGAGCGGGGCAGCCACCAGGCCCGGGCCGCGGTGGTGGACGGGGTGAGGCGCAGCCTGGAGACTGGCTTTGTGTACACCAGCAGCGATCTCTCGCCCCAGCTGCTGGACACGGCCTATGGCCTGCTCGCTGAATTCTTCAGCCTCGCTCCGCAGAGCAAGCAGGCCTGCGTGGCACCCGGCAGCGGCGGTCAGACCGGCTACACCGGCCTGCTGGTGGAAACGGCCGCCGGCAGCAACCAGGCCGATTGGAAGGAAATGCTGAATTGGAGCATGCCCCTGCCTGTCAATCACCCCCTGCGGCGCCGCTACCCCCTGCTCTACCCCGAGCAGGTCCTGCCTGAGCAGTTGGTGCCTGGGATCAGCGCCGTTCTGGAAACCTTTCACTGCGCCGTAGCCGATCTGCAACGGCGCTTCCTGCGGATCATTGCCCTGGGGCTGGGCTGCGCCGAAACATTCTTTGATGAGATGACCAGCGATGCCCCCACCCTCACCCGGGCGATCCGCTACCCACCCATGGCCGAGGCCCCGGATGGAGGACCCATCTGGGCTGAAGCCCACGGCGACATCAACCTGATCACTGCCCTGCCAAGGGCCAGTGGGCCGGGTCTGCAGGTGCAGGTGGGGGGGAAATGGATCGATGCCATACCGCCAGACGGGCGAGTGATAATCAATACGGGTCTGATGCTGGAGCGCCTCAGCAATGGCCTGATCCCGGCGGGCTGGCACCGCGTGGTAGCTCCGGCGGACAGCCAGCAGGAACGCCTGAGCGTGGTGCAGTTCTGCCATGCGAGGCCATGGACCAGCCTGGCGCCCCTGGCGAGCTGCTGCACTCCAGGCAACCCCCAGCGCTACGGCGCCATCAGCGCCGCCGCCGCCCTTGAAGACATGCTCTACAGGATCAAGCTGCTGGGCTGAGGCCCCGACAGTTCACCGGGACCACTGGGTGTGGCTTGCCAGGGCAGAAAGCAGAGAATTGGAGTGGGCACCTCCAGCCAGCGCCTGGGGCGAGTTTGTGGTGACGAGCAGGCAGGAGAAGGAGGACCTGGGGAGAGGGGGTAGGCGGCCCCGCAGCAGGGTGCGCAGGAAGTCCAGGTGGGGAGGGCCACTGATACCGCTGAGCCCGGCTGCATTGAAGGCGAAAGCGCCGCTGCGCGTCAGGCAGGTTTGATAGGCGGTTTGGCCCTGAATCAGTCCCCTGGCAATCCGTTGCCCGGATTGGGCTGATGGCTGCACCTCCTGCTGCCGACCAGCCTGCAGCTGAGCCTGCTGGAGACGGAGCTGGGGGATGGTTGCGGTGATCAGTGCTGGATCCAGGGCTGCCTCCTGCCAGGAGGCCAGTGGGGTGAGAAGCAACCAATCCCTTCCATGGGCGAAGCGTTTGCTCGGGCCGATGGCAACATTGCGTTGCAGCAGGCTGGTGGGCTGTGCGGCGGGACCAAGCGAAGCGGTTGCGGCCTGCCACGGCCATGGCAGCCGCGCCGAAACTGGCGGCTGGGGAAAGGGCGGTGACTGGGGGAAAACCACCAGGTGAAGGCTGGCCAGGCCGGCACCTACAACTAGGGCTGCCAACCAGAACCGCTGCTGGGCGCGCTCAAGCTGGGCAGGGTTGCTATTGCTCATGCCGTTAATTCCTGATCGAGCAACCTGTAAAAAATCCAGCCAGCAATGCTGGCGGCAATCAGGGAGAAGATGAGGCCCCCGTGGCCATGGAAGAAATCAAAAGCTGCCATGCCGCTTCGATCTTCCCAGGTAGTGAAATAGGCCAGAAGGGCAATGCGAATCGTGTTGACTGCATAGGCTGAAACGATGGCACCGCCAATCGCCGCCAGGATGCGCCAACGCTGCTTCAACGGGAAAATCAGCTGAAGGATAATTACCATACTAACTGAAAAAATCAGCTGTTCATTACCATTACAGGGTGTTTGAACAATCACCCCAGCAGAGCCAATCGAAATCTCCTTACCACTGAGGCCGCTCTGGAAGCCGAGCCCGTAGAGGAAGGCCCAGGTGAGCAGGGCAGTCAGCCGATTCTGAATGGGCGATGACAACACTGCAAAGGCCCCACTGATGGGAAGCAGCAGGGAAATGAACAGGGGGGCCGCAAAGAGTTGCCACTGATTCAGTGGCCTGCTGAGCAAGGCCAGTCCACAGATAGATGCGGGCAAGGGCAGATACTTCATGTAACCAGCCTGCCAGCTGATCAGCACTGGCGAGAGAGTAAAAAGAAGAACGAGCAGGATTGCTCCAGCAAGTAGGCTGAAACGGCTTGGTTTTGGCCAGAGATTCACCATTTGATCCTCCAATGAGATGGCAATTCCTAGCCAAAGCAGCAGCTGAAAGATCTGCAGACCCAGCCCTTGGTCGCTGAGCCAAAGTAAGCAGATATTCCAGCAAAATATTAACGCAGCCAGCAGAAAAAAGAGGGCCTTGCGATTGTATAGCTTAGGTACCCAACGCCGCATTTTAGGCATGGCAGATGGCGCGAGGGCTCAATAAGAACTAAAGCTTGTGCAGACCATAAAAGCCCCAGGCGTAGGCAATGGCCATCAAGCAGATTCGCAGGGCAGTGCGTCCTAGGTTCCACGCTGCACCGGAAGTCTGCCGGTTGAGGGCAATCCTCCACTGCTCACTGCGGGCCCCAACTGAGGCAATCAGCTCCTTTCTCCTCCCTGGTGCATCTAGCTCAGCTTTGGAGAAAGCAGGCGGCAAGCTGGCTTGAAATTTACTCCACTCGGAATCAATCAACGCATCACTGGCATTCCTTATTCTGGATTCCACTGCCTTGATTTGCTCCTGGGCCTGGCTGCTGGCAGCCGCCCCCTTTGCCGTAATAAGTTCCATTCCCTTGGTGAAGAGAATGGCCTGCCAGCCAGCCAGCAGCAGCAGGCTGATGGTGCCGGCCAGGGCCAGACGCCTGATCCCTAGCTCTGATTTCTTGAGATCAACCAGCCTGGGGGCCCTAGGTCTGGAAGGATCCGGATGCCGGGAGGGATCCTGTCTGTGGGATCGAAGCTGCAGATAGGCTGAGATACGCAACAGACCAACACCCACAAGTGCCAGACTGGCCGAGCTGACAATGGCGTTGGAGATGCCAAGGCCCCATTCGGGCGAGTCTAGATTGAGAGGCAGAAAGTTAAAGGCAATAGTGAGTAGAAAAACCCCGATCAATACCCGCCCTGTGCGCCGCACCAGTTTGATCAAACTCAAGGGCAGCTCGGCTGGCACACGCGTTCAACCTGGATGAAACAAGAGTATGGCAAAGATGCTCAGGACGTTTACACCTGCTGAAAACCAGAAATGGCTGTTGGACCTCCCGGCGACATGTGGGCCTCACAATGCATCGCCCATGCCCATGGCTTGGGCACCGAAGTATCGGGTCATGTCCGCCTGGAGGTGCCAGGCGGAGAGCAGGGTCTTGGCGATGCGGCGGAGCTCTGCCACGTCATCGCATGCATCGATAGCCCTTGATTGGGATTCCAGACTGAACTGTCGGGTCAATGTGAGATCTCCCATCGAACCTCCATAAAGCAATAAAACTTTACACAGCCAGGCGGGGGTCTGGCGGGCGGGTTGCCGAACCGGAGGGCCAGACTGAAAAGTCAAGCCACTCCCTAGCCAATGACACCTAGCCGTGAGCAGATCCTTGCCTCCTCCTCCGGATGGGTCGCGGCTGCGCTGAACCTGGTGCCCGGCCTGGGCAGTGGTTATATCTACCAACGGCGCTGGAAGGCCTACTGGATCACCTCTGCCATCGCCACCGCCTGGTTTGTGGCCGGTGCGGTTTTGAGCCAGCAAGCTCAACCAGCTGCCATGGCCAGCAACCGACTTGTGGGCCTGGCCGGTCTGCTGGCACTGGCAGCGATCACTGCCACCGAGGCAGCTCTGGCGGTGAGGAGAGTGCGCAAGTCAGGCTGAGTCGATGCGGATTGGTCGGCTCGGCCTGATCACCGACTCCATTTGTTGAGATCCGGATACTTCCTCTGAGCTGCGTCTGCTGTCGCTGACAGTTGCTGCAGATCAGCCGAGATCTGGGGATAGTGCTGTCATGGAAAAAACCAAATCAGGTGATTCACCCATGCTGAACAGACCTCCAACCAGCTATAGCAAGGGCAGCACTGATAGTGGCTTAGTGCTGGGAGAGCAGCAGATCCAGCCGGTGGATAGGCACTACAGGCAGCTCGAGCAGAAGTATCACCACTCTTCCCAGTACGCTGCCATGGTGAAGAGATACGACGTTTTAAGGCAGTCAATAGAGGCGTGTCGCTACCCCGAGCTGGTGGGCTCCAAACCCGCTTCCTGCTCCGGTGCCCCTGGGGACAGCTCGGTCAACTGGGCATGCCAACTGTAGGACTGCCGACCCTGGGAAGCAGCCAGAAAACTCCATAATTAGGGGCCCTCCGAGTAGTTATTGGGCTTCCGAACAAATCAGTCGGCGTGCGTCCTGGAAGTCACACGATGCATCCGCTAA
>Ga0169931_10012104_pt1 | contig 12022 bp, 11 predicted proteins | sample Kivu_15m_20L_FD_129675 | JGI IMG/M metagenome (GOLD analysis project Ga0169931, IMG submission 129675) | Freshwater microbial communities from Lake Kivu, Western Province, Rwanda to study Microbial Dark Matter (Phase II) - Kivu_15m_20L... | ecosystem: Environmental > Aquatic > Freshwater > Lake...
CATAGGCTTCGTTAAAGAAAACCCGAAATTGTTCAATAACGGCCTGACGATGGGGAAGTTGGATCTTCTCTTCGTGCGACAAAAGTGCTTTGTTGGCGATGCGCTCATCAAAAGCGATTTCATCGGAAAGTCTAAAACTGGGCGCTGGTAACTCGAGCTCGCCCACAGGACGTGCATGATCGCACATGATTCCACCGATTTGTTCAAGGATGTCGTCAAGTTCGCGGCACCAGGCTCTCGATTCGGATGGATTGGGATCAAGCTCCAGGACGTGTTCTGCCCATTCAATCTGCTCCTCGATTTCAGGGATAAGGCGGCGTAGGAGGGAGCGATCGGCAGCATTGGCACTTGGATCGGCCATATCATAGCAAGTTCGATAGAATTCAAGCAGCGCTTTTTTTATCGACAGATAGGATCCTCTCAGGAAGAACCACTGATCAGGAGCATGAAGGGACGCGTCTACCCAGGCAGCCAATGATGGATCGATATTGACCTCCGAGCGTCCACCACGAAGAAACATCAGACGATCTTTAATCCAGCGTACATGCTCGGCATGATTCCATGCATGATAGCCGAGGCGGTGTTTTATCTCATAGGCTGGAGCTGCTATAAACCAACCAGCGGCGTGTTTTAGAAGGATCTTCTCAATATAAGCCGCACGTCGAAGGCGGTCGGTCAACTCAAAAACACCCAAACCATTTTTCTGCATATAGGTTTTTTAAATTTAAATCATGAACCCACTTAAGTACGGGTTTTTTATTATGAAGCGCAAGAACAATGGCCTGCAATTTGAACTTCCGATGTGTATATTGCACAGATACATCCGCTATGTTAAATAACTGACTACCCCGTGGAAGATATCCTCACTATTATTATCGCTATCTCCGTCGGTTTGTATTCGATTCTTGCTGGACGTAAAAAACCTCCGACAACGACTCGGCCTCAACCAAGCCCCGAAGAGTACGAAAACTATGAGATAGCAGAAGAATCCGAAGAAGAAAAGCCTCTTCCATCGACAGCACGAACCCCATCTGAAGAACCCTCCATGATGGATGTTCTAGGCAGAATCCTCACGGGAGATCTCGAAGGTTTATCAACAAAACCAAAATCGGTACCGACCCAAATCGACTATGAATACACTGATCCCTTGGGAGACTCTCGTCGTAGTCAAAAAATAAAGGCCAGTGAGCGAAAGCTAAAAATTGCCGAAGAGGAAAGAATAGAGCTCTTAGAGAATAAACCTTTACCAACCCCTATTCGCGATAATCTGCGTGAACCCAAGGCGCTGAAACAGGCCATCATACTCAAAGAGGTGCTTGATCGACCCAAGGCATTGAGAAGAGGTACTCGAGTGTAATGGATACGCGGATAAAACTGCTCGCTGACGAGCATGTTTACGAATTGCATGCACTCTGTCCACCTCATTTCGACATCCATACCTACAATCCAGATCTGGGTATTCCTTCAAATGCAGGATCTTATGATGCCCTTCTTGTTAGAACAGTAAGTAAGGTCAATGCTACTACCTTGCCTGATACCGGGCGACTACGGTGGGTTGGTACAGCCAGTGCCGGTGAAGATCATCTCGATATTACCTGGCTGCACTCAAAAGGTATCGCAGTAGGGTCTGCTGCCGGTTGTAATGCCAGAGCGGTTGCCGAATATGTAATCACGATGATGATGCTCGTGGCAGATCGTGAGGGTTGGGATCCCTGGCAAGAAAAGCTTGGAATTGTTGGTGCGGGTCATGTGGGTTCAATGGTAGATATGTTTTGCAAAGCACTAGGGATGGAGACGGTTTTATATGATCCGCCAAGAGCCATCAGGGATTCGGGTTTCAAATCGGCATCTATCGATGAAGTCCTCGAAGCGGGTATGATGAGCCTCCACTTACCACTGATCACGGAAGGCGAATGGGATACCCGTTATTGGTTGAATGAGGAACGACTCAAACGAGCTCGTCGCAAGCTTGTGATTCAGGCTTCTCGGGGCGGTATACTCGACGAAGAGGCGCTCAAACATGCTCTGAGAACAGAATGGCTGGGTTCAGCGATTATCGATGTCTGGGACAATGAACCAAATGCTGATCCTGAATTGATTCATATGGCCTCGATCGCAACCCCACACGTGGCTGGTTATTCCAAACAATCCAAACGACGTGCCACGGAAATGGCCCTTGCTCACCTCCAAAATCCCCTCCTCCACCCTCATCCCTCATCCCTCCACCCTCCACCCTCTACCCTCCACCCTCATCACCCTTCAACTCTGGGAAGCCACGAGGGCTTCCCCTTCGTTGACGATTTCTTAATCTATGATCGTGAACTGCGTGATATTGCCATGGTGTCGGATGTCGTAAAACGGGCTGCTCAATTTCGTCAGCTCAGGGTTAAATATCCGTATCGGGATGAGTATCCGAATATGAACTTACCGGAAGATGCTCATTTAAAGTGGCCCATATGGCACGTATTGGCCAATATTTAAGCTCTTTGTAACCTTTTTTGATTTTTAGTGTAGAACATCAGTTCTGGAGTATCTAAGATTTGATTCAGTGATGTAGCATTTTTTGGTGATTTTGTGCAACACAGATTGCAAAAAGCTATATTCTTTGATTGTTCAGCACCTTTTTTATTGCAAAAACCCTCTTCTTAACCCATTTCTTATGTGGAAACGTTTTGTTCGGGCCATTAAATCGATCTTCGGTGGACTCGTAAGTAGTATCGAAGATCCTAAGCTCATTTTAGAGCAAAATATTCGTGAACTCAATGATCAGGTTCCACGAATGAATGAAAATATCGCTACGGTAAAAGCAAACGTGATGCTTCTCCAAAAGGAGTTTGATAAATACACCAAGAGTATCTCTGAGCTCACGAGCAAGATCAAAAGCGCAATCAATGCTGGTCGTGATGATATAGCTGAGTCCTATGCCCTCCAGCTTGAGAAAAATAAAGAGCAAATAGCCTCTATCACGGAGCAGCTTGAGTTTGCTAAGAAAGCCTACGAAAAAGCGATACAAGTCAAAAAGATCTTCATGCGTGAAAAAGATCGTAAGATTCGTGAGGCACGTGAGGCCTTGCGTGCCAGTGAGCGTGCCGCATGGCAAGCCAAAATCGCAGATACTCTCGAGCAATTTGAGGTAGGTGGAGTGGATCAAACCCACGATGAAATGCTCAATCGTATCAATGAGCAAACAGCCCGAAATGAAGCTCGTATGGAAATTGCCCTCGATAGCATCGACACCAAAGCAATGGAGATCGAAGTGGATGCCGAACGCCTAAGGGCTAGTGAACTGGTAAAACAATTCAAGCTTGAGATGAATGCAGATACTTCCGAAGCTCCACTTCTAGACCAGGAAAGTGAATCAACAGATGCGGAGTCTGTAAAATCGATCGGTAAGACCAAAACAACCTAGTCTATTACGCCCATGAATGGGGAAGAAGAACGCAATCGACTCAAAGAGGAGTACAAGGCGCACTATCTGAAGATCAAAGAGCTGAAGCAAAAACTGGCTGAAGCTGAACGTGTTCAGAAGATCAAACAAGCCATGCAAAACATCGATCCTCAAGGATTGATCGATCAGTTCGATCAGGCTCTCGACAAGGTGAGGGAAAAGGTCTTTGACGCCGAAGCACGCTTAGATATGGCTATGGAATCTAAAATGGAGGAGCAAGATCAGGCGGATCATGAACAAGATCTTCAAAAACAAAGAGCAGCTGAAACGATGCGCCATATGAAAATGGAACTCGGCTATCTGAATGATGCCATCGAAGAGCAAGCTCAAGGTCTTGATGCTGAAAAGACTTTGGGTAAAAAGCCCAGTGAGAATGAGCCAATGGCGAATCCTTTGAGTCCCAATAACAGTAAAAAGACACTTGGTCGCCCTCACTCTGATAAGTCCTCTTGATTCTATGGCAGACGATAGATCCCCTAATTATGCCCGAGAAGCTTTTCTTCATCCATTAAATCTGCTTTTGTTAGTCGGAGCAAGTACGGCTGCTTTCTTTATGAATGATGTTGGTGCTGTCTCAAACGTGATCTTTTCGATTGCTTTTGGACTCGAGCTGCTTTATTTGGGTACTGTACCCAACCTACCCACGTTTCGCAAATTCATCGATCTGAGAAAGCTTCGCGAACGCAACAAAAATGGAGAGTCAACCCAGATTTTTCAATCACTCGACCGAAGTAGTCAGCAACGATTCCTAGTTCTAAAGCACCTCAGCAAGCTCATTAAAGAAAATTTCCAACGCCTACCTTATGTATCACAAGGCTTAACAGATGCTATAAATTCAAAAATTGATGGTCTCTTGAATAACTATCTAAATTTATTAGAGATGTTTCATAAGTATGAAATCTATCTCAGATCATCGACCGAAGAAAAAGTAATCTCAGAGATTCAAAAAGAAGAGCAAGAGATGAATGACGCTCATTCCGAAAAGCTAAAGCAGATCAAATTAAGACGGATTGGTATCTTGAAAAAACGCTTGGAAAGATTTCAAACAGCCCTCGAGAAATTCGCTATCGCAGAAACTCAATTGGAAACCATTGAAGACGCAGTACGATATATTTATGAGCAATCTATGACGATGAGTAATCCAGAAGATATCGGCTTCCAACTGGATAATTTGCTCCTTGAAGTAGAAGAAACCGCCAGCTTGATGGAAGAGGTTGAGGTCGATATGATGCCGAGTTTAACGATGCTCGATGATGTTAGTCAGGATGTACCATCAGCATCCACACATAAGACAGATAAACTTAAAACGCATTGATTATGAACTATTCCACACTTCTCATCGAAGCCCATGAGCAGGGTATTTTTGTCTTGTCCATAAACCGGCCCGATAAGCTCAATGCACTCAATACCCAAGTGATGAAGGATTTAGATCAGGCCATTGCAGAGTTGAGTACAGATACTAAGGTGAAGGCCATCATTATTACTGGCGCTGGCGATAAGGCCTTCGTTGCTGGAGCTGATATTGCCGAGTTGGCTACACTCAATGAAAGCACCGGACAAAAATTAGCTCAATCCGGTCAGGCAGTCTTCAATCGAATCGCCCGTTGCCCTAAACCTGTGATCGCCGTAGTAGAAGGTTATGCTTTGGGTGGCGGCTGCGAACTTGCGATGGCCTGTCATATAAGAATTGCATCGAGCAAAGCGGTATTTGGGCTTCCAGAAGTGAGCCTGGGTTTGATTCCAGGATATGGCGGCACCCAACGATTGACCCGTCTCGTTGGGCAGGGTCGTGCCATGGAAATGATCTTAACAGGTAATCCGGTGAAGGCCGATCAGGCTTTACAGTCTGGACTCGTTAACAAAGTGGTTGAAGCTGGAACGGCTCTCCAAGAGGCAAAAATGATGCTTGAAACTATTCTTAAACGAGCACCACTGGCATTGACCGCTGCAATTAAAGCTATCTTAGCAAGTCAGGAATCACCCGAAGAAGGATACAACCTAGAAGCGGAATATTTTGGTGATTTATGCGGAACCAAAGATTTTAAGATGGGTACGACCGCTTTTCTGGCAAAAGAAAAGCCTGATTTTACCGGTTCATAATCATTTATCCTAAATTGATTGAAACCCGTATCTTTGGGATCAATCAAAATTTCTATATTACCATAGAAATTTTAGAGTCGCTCCTATGTAGCACTCTTCCTTATTAACTAATTCAAGTTTACTTGGAACCTCCGTCTAGAAGAGGAGCCACCCATGAATGAGTGGTTCCTGATTTTGGTAACGATTGTACTGAGCAGTTTTTTTTCAGGCTCTGAAATTGCTTACGTCACTGCGAATCGCTTAAAACTGGAATTGAAAGCCCGTCAAAATGGACCTGGCTCCCGATTTGTTCAGTATTTCATAAAAAATCCTGAGGCGTTTCTGTCAACAACCTTGATTGGCAACAACATCGTCAATGTGCTTTATGCTACTTTGATGACCTTGTTTTTGACAGCGCCTATTCTCGGTTTTTACGATAAATTTGTAGGTGTACAACCGACCGAGTTAACCATAATGGTCATTCAAACGACTATCGCGTCTGTCATTATCCTCATATTCGGTGAAATTTTACCAAAAGCACTCTTTAGGGTGCATGCAGACAGTATTTTTTCCTATTTAGCAGCTCCTCTTCGATTTGTTGGCATATTACTCAAGCCCCTTGTTTGGATGGCCAATGCTATATCTAAGTTTGCCGTACAACTTTTTCAGTTTGAAACAGCCCAGGTTCAAGAGCTTTTCCGACGACAAGACATCGAAATCTTGCTTAGTGAAATGGCTGAAGATGGATCCCAAACGGATATCGACGCAGAAGAGACGGAAATCCTCACCAATGTGCTCAAATTATCTGGAATGCGGGTTAAAGAGTCCATGATCACACGTACCGAAATCCAGGCCGTAGAACGCAATGCCAGTATTTCTGAGGTGCTTAAGAAATTCGTAACCACTGGTTTTTCCAAACTTCCGGTATATGATGAGAGTATCGATAATATCATTGGGATGGTGTATTCCTACGATTTATTCAATCGACCGGATTCATTGGCGGATGTTATCAGACCTATTAAGCTGGTTCCTGCATCGCGTAAATCGAAAGATCTACTTACCGAATTTCGTCGTAGCAAAAATAACATGGCCGTTGTTATCGATGAATACGGTGGCACTGCCGGACTCATCACCATCGAAGATTTACTCGAAGAGGTGGTTGGGGATATTCAGGATGAGTACGATACGGATGATGTGTTGATCAAAAAAATTGCTGAAAATACCTGGATTATCGGTGGGATGGCCTACCTCGACGATATCGATGAAAAGTATCCTGAACTCAACATTGACCGGCACAGTGATGATTATGAAACCTTGACAGGTCACATTACTTTCAATTTGGGACGTATCCCAAAGGTGAATGAAGAAATCATCATCGACCAATTAAAATTTATCATCACGAAAGCTACCCCTACGCGTATCGAAACGGTTAAAGTAGTCATGATAGGCTCTATGTGATGAAACCTTCGTTACACTTGTGCGTTTAATGCATGTAATCTCATCCGATCTCAAGCCAATCCCATGCTAGCACACTATCCCACTTGGGCCAACGAGTTTGCCCGCAAATATTTCAGCAAAACCATCAACCAATTTGTTTTGCATGGTAATGTGCGCGATTACGTGCCTTATTTGAGTGGTGAAAAACCCTCTTATCTACGGATGCGTAATTTTTTATCGGATGAGCTCTTTGGTGGCCGGGATATCGTTCTATACTATGATAGAGCAAGTGGGGTTCAGTTCCGGGATAAGGCTTCGATGACCGATTTCAATCGTGCCGTAAGTGGTTACGACACGGTCTTGGGCACCGAATATGCCGGCAAGATGCCTAAAGATCCGGTTCGGGTCTTTGCCTTGATGGAAAACTACTTCCGCCTGCGCCTGGCCGATAATAAAAGCATCGCCGTCATCATCGACTATACCGAAACCATCGTACCTGTGAATGAAGGTGGTTCGGCCAGTGCAGAAGACCGCAATGCCTTGGTGTATTTGCTGCGCTGGAGTCACGACCCGATGTTCCTAAATGCCGATTTCTCGCTGGTGATGCTCACCGAGAATCTTACCGATCTCAATCGTCAATTGGTTCAAAATCCGTACACCACCGCCCTTCGTGTTGATTTACCCGGCCTTGAAGATCGCTTAAATTTCATTCGCTCCTTCAGTCAAGGGGGTGATTTCACTGAATTTTGTACCGTTCCCGAAGAAGTCCTCGCCCAGCAAACGGCTGGACTCAGTTTTGTGAACCTTCAATCTTTGATGGCCTCCGCCAAAGAGAACAAGCAAGCGATTACCTTCGAAAGCCTCATCCGAAACAAAAAAGAGCTTATCGAAGCGGAAGCCTATGGCTTACTTGAATTCGTACAAACCCGATTTAACCTCGATTACGTGGCGGGTCACTCGAAAGTAAAGCGTCACCTTCGAGATGCTTCCAACGCTCTCAAGCAAGGCCGCAGCGATGTGCTGCCAATGGGCTACCTCGTATGCGGACCCGTGGGAACCGGGAAAACCTTTATCGTGACCTGCTTTGCCTCGGAAGTGGGCGTGCCCATGGTCAAATTAAAGAATTTCCGTTCCCAATGGCAGGGGGTGACCGAGGGGAATCTCGAGAAGATCTTGAATCTACTCACCGCGATGGCACCGGTAGCGGTCATGATCGATGAGGCGGATGCCTACCTGGGCGACCGTAATGCCTCCGGCGATAGCGGGGTATCTAGTCGTGTTTTTGCTCAAATTGCCCAGTTTATGAGTAACACGGAAAACCGTGGACGCATCATCTGGTTCCTGATGACCGCACGCCCCGATCTTATGCCGGTCGACCTGAAGCGTCAGGGCAGGGCGGAAGAGCACCTTGCGCTTTTCCCACCGGTAACCGAAGAAGAACGCATCGAGCTCTTTACCGCCATGAAAAAGAAAACGGGATTAGTCACCGAGACCGACCAGGTTCCAGCTATCATCAAATCCGGCAAGATGCGTTTGAGTGGAGCCGATATGGAAGCCGCATTGACCCGAGCTAAATTTAAGGCGGCCAGTTTGGGATCCGCACAGATCACCTTGGATATCCTGGATCAAACATTCGAAGATTTTCTTCCACCAAACTACCCGGAAGAAATCGAATTACAAACACTGACGGCTGTTCTCGAATGTACCAGTAAAGAACTACTGCCAGATGAGTACCAGAATATGGATCGCACGGAGCTGTCGATGCGGATCGAAGAGCTGAAGATGATGATTGGGAACTGAGCTCTACGATCAGGACTACGTCTCTTGCATCACAAAGGTTGGTTCAGGCTCGTTTCGGCGTACCCATCTCACCACGAAGAATCCAAAACCCATTGTCGCTAAAAAAGAGCTTATCAGGATGGCCACGTTGATTCGCACCATATTGTGGTGAAAATCGTAGGTTGGAATCATCACAATAGGTTGACGGGAATCAGCCAGATACCGAACTGGAATTTTGCCGTACTGACGGGTTATGGCAGCAATTTGAACCGGAAGGGTCATTCGCTGTTGAATAATTTCTCCCTCTTGGGTTTCAAAACGGAGTTCAATCACCCCATTTGACTGTGCCTGCATATTTTTTAGGCGAAAATCGACGACGTCGGATATGTAGCTTTCACCATTCGCATAGGTGTTTTCGAGCCCCTGCAAGACCCCTATCTGATACACCGACTGAAACAGGAGGTAGGCAGGAAGCAACCAGTATAGGAATCCAAGAAATCGTTTCATGTTCGTTCAAAGGCTTAGGTTCAGGCAAATGCCTATTTCTTTTTGGATGACTTGTGTAGCAATAGGATTGCCGTGGTTCGTAAGGCCGGATCCCAGATCAAGCGCTGTTGGAAATCCTGGGTCATCAAATTACTTGATAAGTGCATAAAGAGTCCAACAGGGATATTCTCCATCACGAACACCTGAGCGGTTGGGATGTTTTCGTAGGTGGAAGCACCAAAATCGACCCCGGCGAGATAGCCCATTCGGCTGTCGTAGATGGCGGAGTAGGCGCTAAAATCGCGCGCTGTTTTCTCGTTGCTCATCGGCCAAGAAAGGATAGATTTCAGGTGATCACGCTCGTTTTCAAAGAGCAGATCATCCTGGAATAAGCGGTTGATGAAATTGGCGTATTCCGAAACGACCCCACGGGTCATGTAGCGATTACGTAGTTTTTCTTCGACGAAGAGCATTTCCGTGCCTTCTGTGACTCTAGCTGCCACGGAATCGCGCCAGGCGGCATCTGCTTCGTAGCGGTAGCCGTAATCGAGGATCATAGCGTGATAGGCCGAGTCGCTTAGCTGGGTATATTCCTTGGCGATCTGGTCGAATGAGCGCAGTTGCACACGTGGATCCCACGCGGTCACGAAACCGGCCCACACCAAGGGAGCCTCCACACTCTGTAAGGCGAATCGCTCGCCGGTGGAGGCCATCCGCTCTTTCCCCAGAGCGTAGTACAGGTAGTCGGCATAGGCCGCAACATTGTTACGCGCCAGCGATCGCACCAAATCTTCAAGCCGCATCTCCCACCCAAGCTTTTTCATCCAATCGGCATCGTCCGACATCGCCTGACGAAAACGTTTGTTCTCGTGGCCGGGTACGTGCAACGCTTCCAGTCGGGATAGATCGACCACAGCGGCACTATCGATCTCACCGGAACCTACGGCATCCACATAGTGGGCAATGAGCATCAGTTGGGCAAGATTACCTAGCGAGCGACGCTCCTCTCCGTTGAAATACACGCTCGAATCGGGACGACTCGGCTGTATCGACACCAGGCTATAGTACTCGGGATCTTCGGCCAGGTACTCAACGAGTCCCTTCAAAGAGTAGGTTTTGGGCACCCATTCGGTGCCTTCCGACAAGTCGTTGCGGAAGACCGCATCAATAGCCGATTTATTCAGTAAGTAGATGCCCCCAAAAATGGAGACGGTGACGAGGATAAAAATCCCCAAAAATTTTGCGATTCGGATCATATGGATTCCATCTTCAGATTACCTATAATATACGCACTTGGCAGACAGCCTGCTTGCTTCATCTCACCCTTCCACCTACTCTTGCCATGATTTCGAAACCCTATTCTATGCGCTCGGTCTCCGGATTAACCCTGCATATTCACTGTTGGGAGCCCGAGCAGATATCGGCGCAATTGGTCCTTTTTCACGGTTATGCCGAGCATGCCCAGCGCTATCTGCCTTTGGTCGAAGCTCTCACCGCCGCGGGAATCCGGGTGCTTGCGCCTGATCATGTAGGGCACGGTCTGTCGGAAGGAACGCGTGGCTATATCCCCAAGATCGAGATCGCCGTCGATGATGCCTGCGCTCTCGTTGAGCGTACCAAGGCGGAATATCCGGATCTACCCCTTTTTGTGTTTGGTCACAGTATGGGAGCTGCTATCGCGATCATGGTGACGGCGCGTTTGCAAGCGCAGGTGCAGGCGCTGCTGCTCAGTGGACCCTCTCTACATATTGCGAATGCCCCCAAATTCCTGCAAATGATCGCGCCGATCCCGGCGGCACTGTTCCCAAAAATCCCATTCATGCCCCTCAAAGGCAGCGATATCAGTCGGGATCCGTCGATCGCCGAGAAGTACAAGAGTGATCCTCTCAACTATGTCGGCAAGGTACGCTTTGGGATGGGATGGCAGACGATTCGCGCTGGACGCCTCGCGCTGGCGGTGGCCTCATCCATCCGGGTTCCGGTCTGGGTTGGACACGGGACAGAGGATCCCCTCACCGGGATATCAGGCGCCGAGGAGTTGGTGGCCACCGTGGCTTCAAGTGATGTGCATTTCCGCCGGGTGACGGGTGCGCGTCACGAGATCTTGAACGAAACCGAAGGACCCGAGCTCATCACCGAAATGCTTGAGTGGATCCGTCAGCGTCGCTAGGTCATCAGCCTCCGCCAGCAACGGCACGCATCAACAGAGCAGCGATGTAGGCTCCATAGGTGCCCAGGGCGTATCCTAAAACGGCTAGTAGCACGCCTACGGGGGCCAGGGCGGGATGGAAGGCACTCGCTACGACGGGAGCTGAGGCGGCGCCACCCACATTGGCTTGGCTGCCCACGGCCACGAAGAAGAAGGGGGCTTTGATGAGTTTGCCCACACCGAGCATGATGCTCACGTGCATTAGCATCCAGATCAGACCTACAGCAAATAGGCCTGGGTTAGCAAAGATGGCTAGGATGTTCATTTTCATGCCTATGGTGGCCACCAGGATGTAGAGGAGCAGACTACCCACTTTGGATGCGCCAGCCCCTTCGAGGGAACGTGTGCGCGTGAAGGAGAGAATGAGTCCGCCGGTGGTGGCCAGCACAACGATCCAGAAGAAGGAGGAATCGAGGCTAAAATCTGTGATCCAAGGGTGGAATTCTGCCTGGACTTTCAGGGCGGGCACGATGAGGTCGGTGAGCATGTGGGAGAGACCGGTGATCCCGAATCCCACGGCGACGATACTCATCAGGTCGGTGAGGCTGGGGATTTTGGTGATGGATGCCTTGTAGGCTTCGATG
>Ga0169931_10012105_pt1 | contig 12022 bp, 13 predicted proteins | sample Kivu_15m_20L_FD_129675 | JGI IMG/M metagenome (GOLD analysis project Ga0169931, IMG submission 129675) | Freshwater microbial communities from Lake Kivu, Western Province, Rwanda to study Microbial Dark Matter (Phase II) - Kivu_15m_20L... | ecosystem: Environmental > Aquatic > Freshwater > Lake...
ATTTATAGTAGCATCAGCAAAATAAATACCTCCACCACCACCACCAAAACCTCTTAAATTTTGATTTGCTGTTCCCATAAGCATAGACACATCAGTACCATTTAATTGTATATAACTATCTTTCCCGTCTTGGTCTGTACTAATGTTTCCTTGTCCATCTGCTAGCGTTAGTGTCAACCCAAGACCTCCTTTACCAACACCAATAGTATATGTTCCGGCATTTAAAGTTTGATTAATAGTATAAACAACTCCACCGGCACCGCCTCCACCACCCATACTATTACCACCGGCACCACCTCCACCAACTACTAGTATATCACACAAAGTATTTTGTGCAAATGTTCGCGTATATATTGTTTGATTATTAGAACCTAAATATTTATATATTTCAACTAAATATATTTTATTATCATCTCTGTATATATATGGTTTAATATCAGGATTAATATTACTATTTATTGATGTAGTAATATTATTAATATAATTATCATACGTAGTATTTTTAAGATATAATTCCGATTTAACAGATTCTATATTAAAATTACTTGCTATATAATCAACAGTAATATTACTATTGTTTAAAATAATAGGCATTATAGAAAAATAATATTAAATTTTTATTTCTATATAAATGAAGATATAAAGTATTTATATATTAATATTTATTTATATTAAATAATGAGCAACTATTTATTTATAGATATTAGAAAAAGCGACGAAGTATATTCGCTTAGATTTGATAAATCTAATCAATATGATGTTTATAATATTCCTATGTATATGATAAGATTTAATGCTGATATTATAAAAAAACATTTACAATATAAGAAAAAAATTTATATAGTATGTAATTCGTCTTCTAGGTCTAATTTTATAAAAAGAAAGTATTTTGCTAACATTCCTAATATTATAGTTAGTGATAATTTACAATTTAATAAATTAAATCAAGGTATTAACAAAGTTTCTATAGATAATATTACACTTAATGTAAATGTAATAGGTGATAATTCTTTCAATTTATATAATGTAATGAGAATTACACAAATAATACTTGGTACACTTATAATTTTAATAGGAAGTTACACATTTTATTCTCTATATAATTGTAAAAATAAAGTAACTTATCAATTATATCCTCTAATAATACTTATACTATTTGGTCTTATGGCATTATTTAACGGCTTAACATCAACATGTTCTCTTTCGATAATATTGATTGATTATCTTAATTAAGAACTTAATTAAGAACTTAATTAGAACTTAATTAAGAACTGTAATGAAGTTTATATTCAACACAAGTAGTATCTAAAGAGGCATATACAGGTAACACTATATATTTATATGTTTTATTTTCATTAGATATAAATTGTTTTAGTGACATAGTAATATCTGTATATTTATCAATCGTTAATCTATCAATAGCAATTAGTTGATTATTCGATTTCTTATAATATTTTTTAATATTTTTTGATAATAAATATCCTTCAATATTTATAAATTCTTTTATAGTAATATTACTTTTGAATATTTGTGTTAATACTTTTTCTACTTCTTGAATAGATGTAAGTGGTTCATGCCAAATATTATATTCAATATCTTTAAGTTTAAAGTTTTTCTTTAATATATTTAGCTCTTCTTTACTAAAACTATCAATATTATTAGTATTATTGAATGGTTCTAAATATTTAGTATTATTTAATAATTTGTTATTATGATTTATAGCAATATTTTTGGCACAATTTTCCATAATATTACTAATATGTTTACATAATAACGTACAATATACCTTTGTTACATTATATTTTCTCCAATTTTTAAAACGCCCTGTTATTCTTCCAAATAACTGATACATATTGTCATTTAATATTACATCATAACCAAAAATAGCCGAAGTAAAGTTACCAAGTTTTTCAGTAATCAATGTTTGTCCCATTCCAACACAATTATATCCGATAAATATAATAGGTCTATTATGTAAATTATATTTACTAATATTCTCTACTATTAAATCACCTAATTCTCCTTTATTCAATATAAGAGGTATTGATACGTATTCTTCGTCTTCTTCGTTTGATTTATCGTTTGATTTATCCTTTGATTTATCGTTTGATTTATCCTTTGATTTATCGTTTGCCTTATATATTATGTTTTTTTCCTTACCATTTATCGTAATAATTAAGCAATTATTACGTATTTTGAATAAGTGTTCTCTTATATAATAATGTGTTTTAATTCTATTTTTTACAGGAATAAATACACGATTATTGTCATTTAATATATCTGGGTATTTTTTTAGCGTTTTTATAATAAAATTGATAGTAAAGCATTCTTGTTCATTGAATAATTCACTATCAATACTACCATCAATAATATTATAGTCGCTATTTTTACAAGGACATATAAATTCAATATCATTTACACCAAAATAATTATTATCATGATAACAATCTTTTATATCAATTATTTTAATGTTAGACCAAAATCCTGACATATTACTTGTCCATATATTATTTGGAGATGCTGTCATACCATATATTCCAGATACTATATTTAATTTGTTTAAATTTTCGATATTCCTTCGTATATCATACTTGGTATTTGATATATATTTATGTAATTCATCAAAATATACAAATACTCTTCTGACATTAGTTTCATCTGAATTTTTCTTAGCTAATTCAGTAATAAAATTAAAACAATTAGAGAACCGCGTTTTATTACTACAAGCTATAATAATACGAGGCATATGATTTTCAGTGTATTTAACAAGGTTTGCAAAATTATTCGCATGTCCATATGGTCCTTTATATATAGAACTAAATACACAAATTGAATTAGTTCCATAATCATTATTAATACATTCCAATCTATTAGAAAACTGCTTATTATTTAAAAGAGTATTCATAGTAAATACGATGTGAAGACTGCGTCCTTCAGTAATATCATTTAATAAATTATTTTTAATGTAATTTATTATAATAAATGTTTTGCCCATTTGAGTTGGTAAGACGCATAAATTGAACTTATTGCTGTTCATTCTAAAAAAAATTAGATAATTTTTCAAGTTTAAAGGCACTAATCAATTTTTATAATATATTATAAAAAATAGAACAAATTATTATATTATATAATAAATACTCTCATATAAATAAAAAATGATAATATATATATAGAATTATATATAATATAATGGCAATTACATATAAAGCAAATGTTGTAGATGATGTATTAAAAATTATAGAGCATTTAAATGATGAAAAAATATCAAAACCAATTATGACAATTTATGAATTTGATAAAATAATTGCCCTAAGAACACAACAGATTGCTTCAGGTGCACCATTATTTATTGATACTGCACAATCAGGAATTGAAAATATCAAAAGTAATATGGAATTGCGACAAATAGCACTAAAAGAATTGATTGATGGAAGACTTCCATTCATTATTGAAAGAAAACTTCCAAATAATAAAAAGGAATATTATAGAGTAAAGGACCTTAATTTAGTAGCTGTTAGAGATAGAATTAGATAATAATTATATATTTTATTGACAAATATTATTATAATAATATTTGGACTAATATTTAAACAAAAATATAAAAATTGATAGATTAGTTACTATGGATATTACTTCTGATATAGCTTCTGATATCACTTCTGATATTACATCGGAAATCGCTTCTGATATTACATCGGATATAGCTTCTGACATCGCTTCTGATATTATTCTGACAATACTTCTGATATAACTTCTAATATATCATGAATGTATTTTCAAACAATGATATATTTGATTATATAATTGATAATATACATAGCTTACATTTTCATGTTTTAGATTATAAGAAACTTAGAAAAGTATCTGTAAATTTCAGTAAAAAGTTTAATATACGACAGCTTTTTATTGAAACTAAGAAGTATGATGAATTAATGCGTATAGACGGTTTTACATATAAACATATTCTAGATATTATAGAAAAGGATATATTATGTAGATATAATTTAAAAAAGAAAAAATCCATAATATTGAATATATTACAACATTCTAAAGTAAATCTGCATATACGAATTATAAATTCTAAATCATGTATTTATATCGAATACTTCCTTGAATTATTATATAATTCATCTTATAAAAAACATAGGAATGTTATAAAAATACTAAATAATATCAAAAACGATTTCATACATGAATGTTCAATAATTGATAATATACTAAATATTATAGGAATTTGCCTTGATATGTTTAATTATATTAAATATATGAATGGAAATTTGCAGTATAAATTAAATATAAGTATGGTTGTCTTTATTATACTAAAAGTTGCTAATACTTTCTTTAAAAGTAGGTATATAGATTATACTTCAAATAAGTCATATATTACACTTAGTAAATTATTCATACTTCAGAATCAAAAACTTAAAGAATATAAAGAAGATTTAACAGATGAAGATTTGAGAATAAATAAAAAATTGAAGAAAACGTTCCCTAAATATTATTTAAAATATGTGGTGAACTTGATTGATGATTTATATATTATATAAATTATACTATATTATTATTGATATATATATCTCAATAGCCTTCATATCATATCTTATCATATTTTTTTTATAAAAAATGATATAATATTAAACTATAATTACAATATAGTTATGTCATCATTGACTATGATAGATGATGATATAATAGATTGTTATAAAAATCATATTTGTATTACTGATTATAATAAGTTAAAAATAGTATGTTCTAAATATAAAAATTGTTTTTGTCTTAAGAAATTAATATATAATAATAATTATTCAGAAATAGTAAATATTAAAGGGTGTACTATTGAAATTCTCATATATATTATTTGTAAAAATGTTCTAAAAAATATAGATAATGATGTAGCGAAAAATATTACAGGACAAATTTTAGTAATGAAAAATAAATTTTCTTTAGATAATTATAAAAATGGTATACATATATTAAATTATATTATATTATTATATTATCATTGTTATTGTCGTGATATAAAAAATATAATTAAATTAATTGAAAAATTCATTTATTTTTGTGAGAAAAAAATAAATCTGAATAATTTAACACAATTTACTATTCCTATTATCTCGTATATTGATGATATACAAGAAAATATAATTACTAAATATTCTAATACCAATTATAATATAAAAAAATATAATGATATAATTAATATGTTGCTTTATATAAATTTAAATTTATTTTTAATAATAATTCTTAAAAATATAAAAATAATATTACCACAGAATTACAATAATCAAAGTTTAGAAGCAGGTTTATATATGATTCAAAGTGAAAAAATAAAACTAATTAAACACAACATACATGGACATTTATTTCCAGATTATTATATAAAATATGTAATAATGTTAACTAATAAATTATATATCTAATTTATAAAATATATATATGTAACATAATAAGATATTATTCTAGAAAACTGGAAATATTTTTTTTATTTTAATGCTACATAATATCTATATTTCCATAATTTTTTTCTATTTTTTTGTATAAAATCTTTATATTTATCATTCCATATTTCACACCATTTATCTTTCGAATAATTGCTCATATTTAGAATATAATTTGAAGAAGAAATATAAGGACGTCGCATAGTTTTACCTCCTGTTACAAAGAAAACCATATCATATACATTTTGGTACATTACCCATTCATAAGAATCGCAAGAAAATTCCATGAACCATTTAAAACCTTCACTTGGTTTTATATTATTTAAATTCATGTAATTACCTATAACCATAAGTCTTTTTATATGATGTAGATATCCTGTATCAAATGCTTCGATAATACTATCATCTATTGGTAATATTCCCGTATTTCCTTTATACCATTCATTTGTAAGATTTTTATTATTTCCAAAATAATTTTCTGAAAAATCCACATATAAATAACAAAGATGTTGATATTCTCTCCAGAATAGTTGTCTAATAAAACCTTCATAACTATTCATTGGTATATTTTTAGTTTTTCTATGTTTTTCCAGAATTTCAATAATATCAATTGGATTTATTAGACCTATATTTATAAGAGCGGATAAAAGCGAGTGACACATATGTTTATTATTTTTATCTATGAAATCTTGATAATTTCCAAAATTTTTTAATTTATTATCAATAAAATGTTCTAACCATTTCAATGTATCTTTACGTGATATAGGATATATAAATAAAGATTTTGTATTACCACAATTGTTTTTAAAATATTTTTCAACATATAATTTTGCTTCTTCTATATATTTTAATGTATCTAAATTTTTATTTATTGTATTATATGGTTGTGATGTACAAAAATCTTTAGAAGGTTTCTGTCTATTTAATTTATCCTGTGATTTAATATTTGGTATTATATTCAATTCCTTCTTTGACCACATATAAAAAGCATTAAAGAAAAATTTATCAGTCTTTTTCCTATATTTTTCTATTAAATCATTTGATAATAATAAATTAGGGGTATTTTTTTCATATATTATTGTATTTTTTGGTAGTTTCAAAATTTCTAATTTATTTATGGGATAATATAGTATATATTTTTGATTTTCTGGTAGTTTTTTATTAAATTCTATATATGTTATATTATATCCTTTCTGTTTCATAATATCGTACTGATATACCATTGATGCCCGATGTAAAATTAGTTTTTTTTTATTATAATTATAATCTATAAAATAATGTGGACATTCCCATATTATATAACTAAATTTCTTATCAAAATAAGTAATATCAAATAATTGATTAGGTAAAATTAAAAAAAATAATTTATCCATTATATTTAATAATAATATAATAATCTAAGTAAGAAATTTGTTATTAGTTATTAGTTATTAGTTATTAGTTATTAGTTATTAGTTATTAGTTATTACTAAATATTGATTGTATATATTTTTATTAAATCTAATATTATAGTTATGTTCAGAGAATTGCTTCAGATACCTTTTTTATATTTATTATTTCATTAATATTATTTGATGTTCTATATTTTTCATTAATATTATCAAAAATTATATTAAATAAATCATTATCATAATTATCTAATATATCAGACAATTCATTTTCAAAATTATTTTTTAAATATTTACCAATAGTTGTTGATAATTGTTTAGATATTATTGATAATATTGTTAAATCTATAATATTATTATCACTACTATCCTGAGTACTACTATCTATATAATCAATCATTATTAATTTATTTGAATTAGTTAAAATAATAATGATAGGAATATGTAATAATATATTAAAAGTTTTCTTATCATTAAAAATATATGATAATATATATAATTTTTTTTTATTTTCTTTTTTAATATTATTTAAATATTTAGATATATTATTATCTTGAGTAAATTTTTCATTAAATTTTTTACAATTTATTTTGTCTTTATAATATACATAAATAGAATCTTTATTTATGAATTTTTCAATATTTATTTGATTATTATATTTAATTATTCTAAACTTAAATTCATACTTATTAATATTTTTATATATAATAGCTATTAAATCTATTTTAATATTTATTTCTTCGTCTTTTTTTTCTTCTGTTTCATCAAAACTTTTTTGTATTATTTTAGTATATTTTTCTGTTCTTTTTCTTGTAGTTAAATCTAACAAAATATCTTTTATTTTATTATCATCCATATTATATGATATAACACCTTCTTACATATTAAAAATAAATAATTTATAAAAATTGATTTAAAAATTGATTTAGATTTATATAGTATTATTTTACTAAATCTTGAAATAATGAAGAGTTCAACTAATAACGCAGCAAAATATATTAAGCATATTGAAAAAAAACAACTTACAGATATGCCTAATAATCTTATGTGTCCATGTGGTGGCGGTCAGTCGTGTATAGTTGTTCGTAGATGGTTAGGTGATTGGGTTCACGAAGATGATATTTTTAAGAATTCTGGTATTTCTTTGCGTAAAAATTGTTATAGTAATTATAATGACGAGCAGAAAAAGTTACTTGGATTAATGTAAATAAACTAATTTGTTCTTATTATTATAAAAATTGATTAATTATAATATATATTTTTATTATACTCTTTTACTTCCTAATTTATTGAATTAGAGTAAAGTTATTCAAAGTTTTAAGTAAAAACACACACAAGTTTTTCATAAGTCTTATTATCCCTTATATACATTTTATATTAAATAAAATGGCATATACTTCTAATAAGAATTTTGTTGTATCTTTCTGCTGTAATGATACAAGAGGTGGTATTGAAAGTATAATGTGTAGTAATATCAAATCTGATATCATGAATATTATGATTTTATTGAATAATTGTGATAATTATGATAGTGCTGTTAAACACAAAATTTCATATATTCAAAACTATATTTATGGTAATATTAAAATTATCGACTTTATGATTATGTTGTATGGAATTGATACAGTAATGCAAGAATATCAAAATAGATTTGGAACTATTGTATGGTCTCCTATTATTACTGTAGATTTTGCTACTATTATTCTTGATAATATTATTATTATCCATGAAGCTATTAGAAACCCTGATAATGTTACTCTAAAAGAAAATAATAAAGAGTTTCCATCATCATTATCATTGTCAGCTTTTAATAATTCGCAAATAACAACACCAAGACCTCCTTCTATATCTTCTCAACCATCGTTAGAAGATGTTGATGACTACAATGATTATTAAATAAAAACTATTATTAATTTTACATATAATTACATACCTATATCCATCTATATCCTTATATTATTTGCTATAAAAATAAAAAAACCAAAAAAAAAATTTTTTTTACAAGGTTATAAAGTACAGATAAATTATGAATAACTCATGTAACTCATGTAACTCATGTAACTATAAAAATATTATTATAAATAATATAGAAGAATTATTAATAAGAGAATATTATAGTAAATATTTATTAGTATCAAAAAAAAATAATATATATGATAAGGAAATATTAAAAACTTATAGTAATATTTATTCACCTTATAGATGATTTAAGCAACTCTATTTCATTTTTCATTATAATGTTTTCATTTTTTAATTCTTTTATTTCTTTTGTAAGTTCCTTAATAGCTTCTACAAATACAGCACTCATTCTTTCATAGCATATAGTTAAATAGTTTTCTCCTGATTTTGAAATACTTTCTCCTTCACTATTATTTATTCTATCAAATGGTGCTAATTTAATTATTTCAGGAATAAATTTATTTACTTCTTGAGCATTAAGACCGATGAGTTTTTCTTTTTTAAAACCATATTCTAATGCTTTTTCATTAGGTTCATAATAATAACCATTTAAATTATTAATTATTTTTAATGGTTCTGTAATATTTGATGTAAAAATTTTCAATCTTTCATCTGAAAAAGATTGGACGATAGTTCCTGTTGCAATTATATTCCCTTCAACATGTAATTTTTCTGTAGGAAATCTGTCAGTATGAAAATTTCCTATTCCAAGATTTCCAGATTTTTCTAATAACATTCTTGGCACTCCTCTATGTTCAAAGTAAGCAATAGAACTTTTAACACCTGAATTATCTTGTTGATTTACATGTAATACTGGTAAATTCAATGTTCCACTTGAAGATGTTAATTTTAATGATGTAAGTGTCATAGGTTCATTGAATGTAAATGTGCCTCCAGCCTTAATTTCTAAACCTGTTACAAATTCTACTGTGTTATCGAAAATAAATCTACTATTATTTCCCTCAATTCTGTAAGCTGTTACGTTATTAGCTAATTCTACCAATTGAAAACACCTTTTATTTACACCACCATATTGTGTAATAATATTATCCAATGTTATATTATCTATTTTTCTGGATAAAAAGTTTGAATTCTGTTCATCAATATTTATACCATTAATTCTGTATGCGGGCGTTGTTGAACCATTACTTATAATATTAATATCGCCTTTAACACCCAATCTATATATTTTATCTGAATCACTTGGAATAAATCCAATACCTACTGTTTCATTTGTTACATTTGTAGATTTAGGATAATAAATAATAGTACTATTTTCATTTTCTCCCCATTTTGAACTACCTATTTGTGCTAATTGTAATTGATTATTTGCATTTAATTTAAAAAAGTCAGGATCATATTTAATAATTCCAGCAATATTAGAAGTAGCAATTTTATATTCGCCTATATCACTATAATTAAGAGGTTTATCATTTATAAATAAAAAATTCTGACCTGATATTTTTAAATTGCCATTAACCAATAAACTTGAATTTCTATCATCCCATTTTAATTTAGTGGTCTGATCTATAGCTTCTATATTATCTGGAGCCCTAATATTTCCTATCAATAATCCTCCTTCAATATTGTAAGCAGTTTTTCCAGTTCCCCCATTTCGACATCTTAACAAACCTGTATTAATATTATTTGCATTTATATTTGTTATATCTTTACCATTACTTTTAATATTTAATACTTCAAGTGTATCTGACTCTTCTATAAATTTAAAACTATCTTTTTGAGATATTTTGTTAATTCCGCCATATAATATTTCATAAATATCTATATTGCTTACTCCTGTTCCTCCATAATTTGTATTTAAAATACCAGCATTTATATTATTTGCTGTTATATTTGTTATATTACTTCCTACGCCTTTTAATTCTATAGCATTTAATAACCCATTAATATTTAAAAATGATGTTGTATTATCATTACTTTTTATTGTAATATTGCCTTTAAAAAAAGAATTTCCATATATTTCTAAATTATTATTACTAGTATTATCGCTATAATTTATTTTCAATATATTGCTAGTACTATTAATTGGTAAACCAATAATATTTGATGTAGTTATCTTACCATTTACTATATTATCTCCTTTTATATCAAGAATAGCATAAGGATTAACATTATTAATTCCAATACGACCATCTTCTTTTATTACAAAATAATTTTGAAAATTGTCATTATATTGAGGTAATAGTTCTAATGAAGATTTCTTATTTAAAATAGTAAAGTCCTTTCCTTCTAATCCTATATTCCATGGCATTTTGATTTATATTATATAATGACCTCTTATTATTTTTATATATTATATTAATTTAATAAAAGTTAAAAAAATGATATAATGTCTTTTTAAGTATTTATATATATTATAGGAAAAGAAAACACCAATATTTGCGAGATTACTAAGCAGTCAAAATGCAATATTCTTACTACCACTACTATTTTAATAAAAACCCTTTTTTTCTATTCTTCGTTAAAAAAGGAGACCTTATATTTATCAATATAAAATACGATTATTATTATAAGAAAAAAATGAGTATAGTAATTACCGAAGAAAAGATGAAAGAATATAAAGAGCTCTGGTTTTATTATTTCATCAGATTATTGTGATACAAATATATATTATGTAAATATTCCAAACGTTTTCATTTTATCTTGTAGAAAAAACATTTATAAAGGTATAAATATAATATTTATTTTTTAATTTTATAATCTTATTATAACATATAATAATTAACAGAATATATATAATAACAATATGTTATTATTACAATATCTTTTAATATTATTTACTATATTAGAATTAAACAATTCATATTCTATATCATATAATACATTACCGCAACTCCTTTATTGTAAAAAATATAAATTATCTAAATTATATAAATTAAAAATAGATATTTATAAAAATAAGTGCGAGATTATAAAAAATACAACAGAATATTTTTTTGAATTATTTGCTATTATTGATATTATGCTTCCAAAATAATAATGATTGAAATAAGTAAGAGAATTAAATGTCAAGTAATAAATACACAATAGAGAATAAAACAAATTATGATAATTTTAAAATAATGAAAAATAGTTTAGTTACTATTAATAAAAATATAAAAGAAAAAAATACATTACCAATAATAACAAATATAAGTTATGTTGATAATGGAGATGTTAAATTAGATAATCATATTTATCTATATAAAAAAGAAAGTAAAGAAAGTAAAGAAAGTA
>Ga0169931_10012107_pt1 | contig 12017 bp, 13 predicted proteins | sample Kivu_15m_20L_FD_129675 | JGI IMG/M metagenome (GOLD analysis project Ga0169931, IMG submission 129675) | Freshwater microbial communities from Lake Kivu, Western Province, Rwanda to study Microbial Dark Matter (Phase II) - Kivu_15m_20L... | ecosystem: Environmental > Aquatic > Freshwater > Lake...
GGGGCATGGGCCGCTTGCGTTTGGGTTGCCGGCGGCCATACTCGTCACGCGTTTCGCATGAGCACACTCAACTTCGCCATCATCGGCACCGGCGGCATCACGCTGCAAAATCATCTCCCCGGCCTCGCGCTCTGCCAGGACGTGAAGGTCCACGCGCTGTGCGATGCCAACCCGGCCACGCTCGAAACCGCCCGCCAGCAGACCGGCGCGCCCGTCACCTCGACCAACTGGGAGGACATCGTGAAGCGCGACGACGTCCACGCGCTCATCATCGCCACGCCGAACGCGTTTCATCCGCCCGTCGCCATCGCCGCCGCGCGCGCGGGCAAGCACGTCCTCAGCGAGAAACCGCTCGCGCTCAACGCCGCCGACGCGCACGCGATGGCCGACGCGGCGGAGCAGGCGAACGTCCGGCACATGACCGCGTTCACCTACCGCTTCGTGCCGGCGATGCGTTACCTGAAACACCTCGTGGACCGCGGCGAGCTGGGCCGTCCGTATCACTACCGCTCGTGCCGCCTGCAGGACTGGGGCACGCGCAACGTCGGCTGGCGGCAGCAGAAGCGGCTCGCGGGCACCGGCGAGATCGGCGACATGCTCTCGCACCGGATTGACTTCGCGCACCATCTGCTCGGCCCGATGGCGCGGCTGGTGGCGAACTTGAAGAACCTCACGCCGATGCGCGACGGAGCGCCGAACGATACGGACGACTGGGTGGCGATCCTCTCCGAGTTCAAGAACGGCGCGAGCGGCGTGCTGGAAAGCTCGAAGCTCGCCAGCGGCACGAACGAAAGCTGGCGCAGCCCCGACCGCGTGGAGTTGAACGGCAGCGAGGGCAGCTTCAGCTTCACGACGGGCAGTTGGAACGAGCTGCAATACGGCAAGGTGGGCGGCCCCGGCCTCAAGGCGCTGCCCATCCCGCGCGAGTTTTACACCTGGCCCGGCAGCCCGCGCGACCCCGGCGTGGGCGATCCGCTGGTGAGTTTCCGCTACGATCAGGCGGTGGAGTTCGTGAACGCGATCCGCGAGCAGCGCCCGTGCAGCGTGACCTTCCACGATGGCGCGCGGATGCAGGACGTGACGGACGCGGCCTTGAAATCCGCCGAGACGCGGCAGTGGGTGGAGCTGCCGTGAGCGCGGCGGCGGGGTTTTTGATTGAGGCGGCGGGGCAAAGTGGCTAACAACGGGCCATCGCCCCCGACGTGCCGGGCGCGACGCGGACGAATCAGACCATGAAAGACATCCTGAACCGGTTCAGCCTCGAGAGCGTGAAGATCAACAGCCAGACGATCAGCATCGCGGTGCTGCTGTATTTCATCCTCATCGGCTGCACGATCTGGAGCATCAACGTGCAGCCGTTCAACAAGAAGGAGCGCAGCTTCTGGACGATGGCGGTGATCTTCTTCGGGCCGTTCGCCATCCTGCCCTACCTCGCGCTGGCGTGGCGCAACGCGGCCACCGGCTCGCTGTCGTTCTGGCGCAAGCCCAAGCGCGGCAACCGCTGAAACGTCCGCCGCTTCCCAAGCCCGGCAATGCCCCTCCCGCGCCGCCGCTGGACCCGCCTGCTGGGCGGCGTGCTCGCCCTGCTGGGCGCGGCCACCGCGCGCGGCCAGTTCTCCGGCCAGTCCACCGCCGCAGGGGCCGCGACGTTCCGGCCCGGCGGCCTGCGCGAGGGGCTGACGACGACCTCGCTGGATGCCACGCCCAACGCGCAGTTGGGCGGCGCGGGCACGGTCGAGTCCAGCCTGGTGCGCGACGCCGACGCGGCGCAGGAGACCTTCTTCCGCTCGTTCCAGAACGGCATCCTGCGCATCCCCAAGCTGGGCTACGGCCAGGGCCGGCTGAACATCTCCGCGCCGCTCGGGCCGATGACGGGCTTCTCGGTGTTCGGGTTCGCGCCCAAGCCGGAGGACGCGGAGTTCAAGTTGGGCAACTTCTACCTGGACCTGTTTTCCCTCAGCGGCTCGGTGCTGTGGAGCGACAACATCAACCTCCGCGAGGTGGGCAAGGAGTCGGAGGAAATCGCCGTGGTGCGGATGCGCGGGGCGCTGATGTATCAGGTCAACGAGGCGATGCGGCTCTCGGCGGCGGGCACGGCGGTGTGGCTGCCGTTCGAGCAGGAGCTGGGCTTCACGGATCCGATCGCGGACTACACCTACAGCCTCGCGCCGATCTTCCAGACGCAGTTCATCTACGACATCCCGTTCAACAAGGTGGACGTGCAGATGATCGAGAATTTCACCGTGCAGAGCGGCGGGTTCGGCACGGGGCGGGCGTTCGACCTGCTGGGCCGCGAGGCCGGGGACCTCGAGGACCGCGCGGGCCGCTACGCCTTCCGGGACACGCAGGCGCAGGGGCCGACGGACCGGCGCTTCCGCTCCGCGCCCTCGTATCGCAACGTGATCGGGGCCAACGTCAGCTCGCTGCTGCCCACGGTCACGCGGCTCACCTTCGGCTACGCGCACGAGAACATCTGGCAGCAGCGCGACAGCCTCGGCCAGCAGAGCAGCTCGGACGTCTTCACGGCCGAGCTGCGCTCGGAACGGGAGAACCTGCGGTTCAAGCCCAACTTCACCTACAGCGCGCGGCACCAGAACAACCGCTTCGGCTACGACACCGCCACGCGCGGCGGCATCATCGGCCCCATCACGCCGTATCTGGAGCTGCGGGCGGACATGGGCTACTTCCTGGCGGGCGACGAGTCGGCCGAGGGCTACACCTGGTTCGTGGGGATCATCAACCGGCCGCGCGAGCGCATCCAGCACGAGCTGGATTACGTGCGGACCGTCACCTACCCCGACCGTTCGCTGGTGACGCTGGTGAGCTGGCGCGGGCAGTGGCAGGCCAGCCCGGACATCATCCTGGAGGCCGGCGCGCTGGAGCAGAACATCGAGCCGCTGGACAACCCGAACAATTCCTTCGGCGGAAAACAGTTCCGGGTCGAGGGCCGCTTCAACCTCAGCGTGACCGACCGCATCGTCTCGCGCCTCGGCTACGCGTGGACGCACAACGTGGGCCGCTCCGGCGCGCCGCTGCTCTTCGACCTGCACACCATCCGCTACGAGCTGACCATCGCGCACACGACGACGTTCGAGTCCGCGCTGCTCTACCAGCATGAGTTCCGCGACTCGAACCGCCCGCTGGACAGCTACGTGGAGAACGTCATCTCGCTGACCTTGACCCGGCGGTTCTGACGGCGGCCCCGCGCCAATCCGCGCGCAGCCCGCGCCAATTTCCGCCCGCGCTTGCGGCTTGCCTTCGCGTCCATTCCCGGCGGACAGTTTCGCCGCGCGAATTTCATCCGGCGGCGGGCCGTCGCGATGAACGCAGAACAAAACACCTTATGGAACTGACACGCACTGCCTACGGCACCTGGAGCGGCGGCCGCTACATGCACTTCGGCGAGGCCCTCAGCGAGGAGCGCTACCTCGCCTGCATCCGCCGCGCCTACGAGCAGGGCATTCGCACCTTCATGACGGCGGATGTCTACAGCAACGGCGAGGCGGACACGATGCTGGGCCGCGCCTTGCAGGGCCTTCCCCGCGACAGCTACTGCCTCATCGGCATCATCGGCCACGACATTTACCCCGGCAAACGCGACGGCGCGAAGGGCTTCCTGCGCTTCACCGACCCGCGCCTGCGCCAGCCCGACCAATACGCCGGCTACCTCCGCATGGCCGCCGAGAAGTCCCTCGAACGCATCGGCACCGACCGCTTCGACGCGCTGCTCCTGCACAACCCCGACTCCATCGGCTACTCGGACGACACCGCGTGGAAGGGCATGGAGGCGCTCAAGACCGCGCGGCTCACCAGCCGCCTCGGCATCGCGCCCGGCCCGGCGAATGGCTTCTCGCTCGACATCATCCAGTGCTTCGAGCGCTTCAGCGGACTCGTGGACGAGGCGATGATCATCCTCGGACCGATGGAGCCGTGGCCCGGCGGCTACGTGCTGCCGGCGGCGGAGAAAAACGGCGTGAAGCTCATCGCGCGCGTGGTGGATTACGGTGGGTTGTTCCACGACGACGTGAAGCCCGGCCACGAGTTCGGTCACGGCGACCACCGCACGTTCCGGCCCGCCGGCTGGGTCGAGGCGGGCAACGCGAAGGTCGAGCAGATGCGGCCCATCGCGCAGAAATACGGCCTCACCATGCTGCAGCTCGCCTGCCTCTGGACGTTGAGCCAGACGGCGGTCAAGAGCGTCATCCCCACGCACATCCAGGAAGTCGGCGCGAGCAGCAAGGCCATCGAGGCGAAGATTGATGAACTCGCCGCGCTGCCGGACATCACCCTGACCGCCGACGAGTGCGAGGCCATCCGCCGCATCGGCGACAACAAGGGCTGCATGAACCTCAAGGGCGGCCATCCCGAATTCACCGGCGAGGCCCAGCCCGACCAATGGCCGCTGACGCCCGAGCTGGAAGCCGTCGCGAAACGCTGGGGCGTGGACCCGAAGCGCGACCTGACCTACGCCCACGCGGCGTGAGCCGGCGGAGCGCAGGTGTCCAACCTGCGTCCCGGCAGTGAGCCGAGACCGACGGCCGGCGGTGCCCGCGCGGATTTCCTGTCGTTTCACCTGGGCTGGCGGCTACGCTCACGGCGTCGTCCGCATGGAACTCGCGCTTTCCTTCCTGATCGTCGCCGCCGCACTGGGCGCGCTGCTGCGGGGCGTGGATGTGCGGGCGGCGCTGGGCGCGGCCGGGTTGCTGCTCGCGCTGGTGGCGGGCGTGCCGGAGAAGTTTTTCAGCGCGCTGCTCAAGGAGGCCGTCAACCTCAAGACCATCGGCCCCATCTGCGCGTCACTCGGCTACGCCTACGTGCTCAAGGCCACCGGCAGCGACCGCGAGATGGTGCGCGTGCTCCTGCGGCCGCTCCAGCGCGCGAAGTGGCTGCTCATCCCCGGCGGCTGCCTCGTGGGCTTCGTGACGAACACGGCCATCACCAGCCAGACGGCGTGCGCGGCGACGGTCGGCCCCATCCTCGTGCCGCTCATGCTGGCGGCGGGGTTCCATCCGCTCATCGCGGCGGCGACGCTGGTGCTGGGCTGCTCCGGCGGCGGCAACTTGTTCAACCCCGGTGACGCGGACCTTGTCGCCATCCAGCAGGCGTCCGGCGCGCCGATGACGAGCATCCTCAACGCGATGTTCGCGCCACTGGTCGCGGGGTTCATAACCGCAGTGGCAGTGTTCATGGCGCTCGCGCGGCGCGCGCCGACGGAGGCCGTGAAGGCGAAGGAGTTCGCGCCCGTGGATTTCAACGCGCCGGCGGACTGGGTGAAGGCCGCGTTGCCGCCGCTGCCGGTCGTGATGATTTTCCTCGCGCTGCCGGGCTGGAATTTGTTGCCGCCGTTGAACCGCGCCTTTCCCAACGGCCTGCCCGTGCCGCTGGCGATGGCCGTGTCGGGCGCGATCGCGCTGCTCGTCGCGCGCGGGCGGGTGGTGGCGCTGCTGAACCAGTTCGCGCGCGGCGCGGGCTATGCGTATGTCCACATCATCACGCTCATCATCGCGGCGAGCTGCTTCTTCGTGGGCATGACGGCGGCGGGGCTGACGGACCGGCTCGTGCGCGTGGCGGCGGGCAGCGACGCCCTCGGCACGCTGGCGAGCGGCGCGTTCCCGATGGCGCTGGGCGTGGTGTCCGGCTCGGGCATGGGGCCGAGCGTGGCGTTTTCGTGGGCGGTGCTGCCGGGCCTGAGCGCGACGAACCTCCCGGCGGCGCTCGACCTCGGCGTGTTCGGAGCCATCGGCGCGTCGTGGGGCCGGACGATGTCGCCGGTGGCGGCGGTGGTGATCTACACGGCGTTGCTGGTGGGTGTGACGCCGGCGCAGATCGCGAAGCGCACCGGGCCGGCGCTGCTCGCGGGCTTCGTCGCCGCCTTCGCCGTGCTGCTGGCACGATGAGTTGCGAAATCCCCAAAGATTTGGGGAAGACAAAGATGGAACCGGCGAAGCAATCTTTGTCTTCCCTGAATCTTTGGGTTCCTCACGGGTGTCCCGGCCGGTTCTCAGCCAAGGCCCGCGCCGCCTCCCAGCCGAGGATGGCCTGTTTGCGCGCGGCACCCCAGCGGTAGCCGGTCACGAGGCCGCTCTTGCGGATCACGCGGTGGCACGGGATGAGCAGGCCGATGGAGTTGTTCGCCACCGCGTTGCCGACGGCCCGCGACGCATTTCCGGCTCCGAGCCGGCGGCCCAGCGTTTCGTAGGTGACCACCGCTCCCGGCGGGATGCGCAGCAGCGCCTGCCAGACCTTGAGCTGAAAGTTCGTGCCCATCACGAGCAGGCTGAGGGCAGCCGAATGTCCGCCGAGGTCGCGGAAAACGTGCGCCGCGATGGGAGCGGTGGCTGCCGGATGTTTTGCGAACGTCGCGCCGCTCCAGTGCGTGCGCAACTCGGCCACGGCGGCGGCTTCGCTTCCTTTCTCCACGAAGCTTAACCAGCACACGCCGCGCTTCGTCACGCCCAGCAGGCATTGGCCGAAGCGCGTCGGATGCACGCCGTGGTCAATGTGGATGCCCGCGCCGCGCGACTTGAACTCGCCCGGTGTCACCGCCTCGGCGGACACGAAGAGGTCGTGCAGCCGCCCCGGCCCGGACAGGCCGGCGTCGAACGCGGCGTCGAGCACGGGCTGCGATTCCGCCAGCCGCCGCTTGGCGTGCTCGACGGTGAGGAACTGCACGAAGCGCTTGGGGCTGATGCCCGCCCAGCGGGTGAAGACCTTCTGGAAGTGAAATTCGCTCAGGTGCGCGGCCCGCGCGGCGGCGGCGAGGTCGGGCTGCTCGCGGTAACGCCCGGCGAGGAACGCGATGGCCCGCTCGACGCGCTGGTAATCAAGCGCGGCCTGGGTGTCGTCATGCGGAGCCGTCGGCATGAGGTCGGAAATCATGGCCGGCAGTTTAAGTGGAAGGCCAGCGTCGCCCACCCGGTTCTTGCGGAACTGGTCAGCGCCCGGCCGCCCAGCGCGTGAGCCGGCGCATGATCTCCCAGTTGTCGTTCGGCTTCGGAGACAAGCTGCCGCTGAGTTTGCCGGCGAGCGAATCATCGGTGATCCAGCCGGCGTCGGTGATGAGCAGGACGCGGCCCTTGCCCGGCTCGGCAGTGGCCAGCAGGCAGCCCGGCTCGTTGCGCGGGCCGTTGATGGGCTGGATGGACAGGTCGTTGTTCACGAGCGCGCGGGGCTTCGCCGGATGGCCGGGCGTGAGCACGACTTGGTCGCCCGAGTAGTAGAGCCAGTTCAACCCGCCGATGACGGGCGTGGTCTTCGGCAGCGGCAGCAGCTTGATGTCGGTGTGCTTGTCCGCGAGTTGGAGTCCGAACTGCGCGAGCAGGCGGTTGAGGTTCGCGGTCTCCAGGTTGTGCGCCTCCTGATTGCCCAGCACGATGAGGCCGCCGCCGCCCTGCACGAACTGCGTCAGCGCGGCGATGTCCGGCGCGGCGACGTGGCGCGGCGGCGGGTTGGTGCCGGCGGCCTTCTCGCTGGGGTTCGCGATGAGCACGACTTTCACGCCCGCGAGCGTCTTGGCCGTGAGCGGCTCCGCGTGGACGCGCACGTCGAACTCGCCGCGCAGGCGCGTGAGCACTTCCTTGTAGTTGCCATCCGGTTGGTAGCGCGCCTCGCCGACGGCGTTGAAGCAACGGCTGTAGAGCAGCACGGGCTTCGGCGCATCAGCGGCGACGAGCGCGAGGGGAAGCAGGACCGTGGCGAAGGCGGTGAGGAATCCGGAAGCTTTCATGCGTTGCCCGCGACTCAATCACCCCTTGGGCGGCTCGGCAATCTGGTTCACCTGCTCCATCATCGCGCTCGCGGCCTGGTCGCTGATGGTGTGCGTGACCTTCAGCCCGAATCGCATCCGCAGATAGGTTTCAAACGGCATCCAGACGCCGTCCAGCTCCACGCGCCGCGTCCATGCGCACACTCGCACCAGCGGCGCGGGCTGGTCCGGGGCCGGCACGGGATCGGGCTGGTAGTCCTCCTTGGCCAGCGAGAGGTCCAGCGCCGGACTCACGGCGTCGGCGACGGTCTGGAGCCAGCTCACGGTCGGCGCGTCGGCGGTGTGGTTGCGGCCCCAGTAGGCGCCGATGGCCCCCGTGGAACGCAGCCCGCGGATGGGCACCATCACCATGCTTTTCACGAAGGTCGCGCGATACGCCGCCTGCGGCACGCGGTCGTCGGCGAACACGTCGGGGATGACCACCGGCGTCCGATGCGTCATCGCCCAGCCGCTCACGCACGTCGCCATCGGGAAGCGCTGGCCCTTCCACAGCGGGGCCATTGCGTCCTCGTCGAGGTAGAAACACTCATCGCCGTCGCGCAGGACGAAGGCCACGCCGTCCGCCGCCGCGCCCTCGCGCACGGCGCGCTTCACGGAACCGGTGATGTCCCCCAGCGTCCGCTGCGAGGCGAGTGTGGTCAGCAGTTGGGTGAGCAGTTCCGTCCGCCGCAAGAGCAGCGCGGACGGCACCGGGGAATCGGCGGAGCCGGGAGACATGAAGTTGGTGGTTGGGTTGGGGTTGTGACCAGTCGGCAAACCAGACGCAGCCTTAATCCTTCGGCTTCAACTCAGGGAACAGGATCACGTTGCGGTTCAGACTGGCTCCCCGGCGGCCCGCAACGCTTCGAGTCTCGCCGCCTCGGTGAGATGGAATCGCCCGCGCCGCTCCAACGCGTCAATCACCGCGCTCACCGAGGCGATGTGTCCGCGCTGCTTCGCGAGCAGAATCAAGCTGACCAGGCCCGCGCACTTCACGCCGAGCCGCTCGGCGGCAAGGCGTGCCTTGCGGTCGTCGGTGAGCAGCAAGGCTGCGCCCAGTTCCTTCGCCAGCAGGATGGCCTCCGCTTCGCCGCGACCGAGGGATTCCGTTCCGGGGAGGCGCCGCGCGCCGTGGGCGATGGGATGCTGATTGATGAACCCCGGCAGGCTGGCGTGGAAGGCGAGCAGTTCGTCCTCCACCGCTTGGGGAATGATGATGTGCCCGAACAGCTTGGCAAGCAGGTCAACGTGGCCGGCCTTGAGGAGCGTCGTGATGGCGGTGGTGTCGCTGACGACGGTCATGGACAATCCCCCGCGACCGGTCAGCCGAGGCTTTTCAGGCTGGCGAGGTCGGCCTGCAAATCAGCCGCGCCGTAGTTCACGGGGATGCGCCGCCGGCCCAATTCGTCGAGCAACTGCACCGAGGTAATGCCGGCAACCTCCGCCGCCCGCCCGAGCGAGGCTTCCTCGCGCTTGTAGAGGCCGATGGCGATGTCCACCAAGGCGTCCCGCTCCGTCAAGGCAACGGTGCCCAGGCGCTCGGATGGAATCGTCACGGTCATCTGGCTGGGAACGTAGCAGCAGGCAGCGCTTTCTGGCAACCGCGCTTAATGCTTGGGCTTCAACTGCGGAAAGAGGACACGTCGCGGATGCTTGCGAAGCCGGAGCGCTACGCCGGAAACTGGCGCTGAACCAGGCCTTGCACAGTAGGCAGATTCAAGAATCTGCCGGGCGAGAGAACCAGCACGCCTTGATAATCTGGTCGGTCAAAGTGCCCATGTGCCGTGTTGACTGTCAGCAGGTAGTCCACCGGCACGGCCAGGGCACATTCGAGGAAACGATTGTCCGGTTCATGCCGGATGACCGCCAGTTCGGTCAGGGGATAGCACAACTCCAATTTGGACACGGCGCGCTGGAGCAGGTCGGGATGGCCCGCGAGCACTTCCTGATACTCCTCGACCATTGCTGGCGAGGCCCAGGCTTGAATTGCCCCGGCCAGGCACAGTTCCACAATCAACGCCGCCGGATTCACCGGGTTCGGCAGGGTCGCCAGCTTGAGGACGCAGGTATCAAGGACGACTTTCAAGATAGGGCTTGGCGCGGCGCAGGGCCAAGCGGCGGCGCTTCTGCTCGACGAAGGCCACGGCGTCCGCGTCGGACATCGTCTTGCCGGCGTTCGCACGGTGGGCGCGCGCGAGTTCGGGGGAGAGCTTGAAGCTCACCAGTTTGCCGCCGACCAACGCTTTCGCTTGCATGGCCGCAAGGTAGCGCAGTCCGCGTCAGGGTGACAAGCGCGGGGCGAGCTGACTCACTTCGGCTTCAACTGCGGGAAGAGGATCACGTCGCGGATGCTTTCCTGGCCGAGGAGCATCATGCAGAGGCGGTCAATGCCCATACCCATGCCGCCGGCGGGGGGCATCCCGTGCTCCAACGCGGTGAGGAAATCCTCGTCGAGCTTCTGTTGCTCGCCGCCGGCTTGGTGTTCGAGCGCCTCGCGCTGCGCGATGGGGTCGTTCTGCTCCGTGTAGGCCGGCGCGATTTCCTGGCCGTTGATGCAGCACTCGAAGACCTCGACGGTGGTCGGGTCGTCGGGCGAAATCTTTGCGAGCGGGACGAGCTGTTTCGGCAGGTGCGTGACGAAGGTGGGCTGAATCAGCGTCGGCTCGATGAGTTTCTCGAAGACCGCGCCCGTGACCTCGAAGTCCTCGTATTCCTTGCCAATCTCCGCGCCCAGGTCGTGCGCCCGCTGGCGTCGCTCGGCAGGCGAGATGTCGAACCAGTCCGCCCCGGCGCGCTCGCGGACGATGTCCTTGTAGCGGACGCGCGTCCACGGCGGCGTCAGGTTGATGGTCTTCGTCACCTTGCCCTCAGCGTCCTTGTGCTCGATGACGAGCGAGTCGAGGACTTCCTGCGAGACATGGCAGACCATGCCTTGCACGAGGTCCATCATCGTCTCGTAGTCGCCAAACGCCTCGTAGGCTTCGAGCATCGTGAACTCCGGGTTGTGCTTCCGCGAGAGGCCCTCGTTGCGGAAGTTGCGGCCGATCTCGAAGACCTTGTCCACGCCGCCCACGAGCAGGCGCTTGAGGTAAAGCTCCAGTGCGATGCGCAGGTAGAAGTTGCAGCCGAGCGACTCGTGCTTGGTGATGAAGGGCCGCGCCGCCGCGCCGCCGGGAATGGCCTGCATCATCGGCGTCTCGACTTCCACGTAGCCGCGCCCGTGCAGGAAGTTGCGGATCTCGCGGATGACCTGGCTGCGCAGGAGCATGACGCGCTTCACGTCGTCGTTGGCCATCAGGTCGAGGTAGCGCTGGCGGTAGCGGATCTCGGTGTCTTCGAGGCCGTGCCACTTCGCGGGCGGCGGGCGCAGCGCCTTGGCGAGGATGGTGAAGCTCTCTACCTTCACGGAGATTTCGCCCGTGCGCGTGGTGAAGAGCGTGCCCTTCACGCCGATGAAATCGCCGAGGTCAAGGTGCTGGAAGATGTGGAACTGCTCGTCGCCGAGGACGTTCTTCTGCGCGTAGGCCTGGATGCGCCCGCTCTGGTCTTTCACGTCAATGAACATGGACTTGCCCATGTCGCGGTGCGCGGTGATGCGGCCAGCGACGGCCGCGGCGCGGCCCTCGGTGTAATTGGCGCGGGCGGCGGCGCAGGTCTCGCTGGGCGAGAACTTGTTCTGGAAGGGGTCAATGCCCTTGCTGCGCAGGGAGGCGAGCTTGGCCTTGCGTTGTTCGATGAGCGAATTCGTGTCGTCCATAAAGGGGCCGGCAGCGGGGCTGTCGGGAGGCAGATGAAACACGGAGAACGCGCCCGCTGCACGCGGAAAAAGCGCCGGTCAGGCCGGCGCGAGCCGCTCGCCTTGCGGCTGGCACTTCGCCCTGGCCCGTGCTTCACTCCCGTGTCTCATGCGGAAGCTGGTTCACCTCATTCCGAAGCCGGTGCTCTTCGGCCTGCTCGGCGCGCTCGGGTGCGTGCTGGGCTGGGCGGCGGGCGAGCCGCTGCTCAAGGTCATCAAACCGCCCGCGCCGCAGGAGGGCGAGGAGTCGAAGGGCCAGCCCGCCGCGCCCGTGCTGGTCTTCAGCAACGAGCTGCAAAAGCGCCTGCAACGCGAGGAGGCCAAGACCGGCGACGTGCAGATTTCGCTGATGTGGGACAACTTCAATGACCTCGACCTGCACTGCGTGGACCCGACCGGCGAACGCATCTTCTACGGGCACAAGAAATCCGCCTCGCAGGGCGAGCTGGACGTGGACATGAACGCCCGCGCGCCCTA
>Ga0169931_10012108_pt1 | contig 12017 bp, 10 predicted proteins | sample Kivu_15m_20L_FD_129675 | JGI IMG/M metagenome (GOLD analysis project Ga0169931, IMG submission 129675) | Freshwater microbial communities from Lake Kivu, Western Province, Rwanda to study Microbial Dark Matter (Phase II) - Kivu_15m_20L... | ecosystem: Environmental > Aquatic > Freshwater > Lake...
CAAGAGAAGGACGGGAGTGGTAATGAGGGTTCCAATGACGAGTTGAAAAAGCCATTCAGGCAGATTGGGGAAATACGCGTTTTTCAACGTCGAGAGCACCCCAAAAAGGGAGTTTTTCTGTGCTGGATCCTGCGCTTGAATCCATGAGTCGTTTACTGCTTCGGTGATCAAGGTTGAAAGAGATATGTTTACCAATTCGTTTGTCACTAATAGCGTTGTGAGGAGTCCGCCCGGTTGGGACAGAAGCTTTCGAATCATTCGCCAGGAGTTTTTGAAACGATCCCGGAGGGAGCGTAGTTGAAAACGCGAGAGGCTAAAAATGGCCACCTCAGAAGCGGAGATGAAAGCTGAGGTTAGAATGAGAGCGGCGCAGATCAGAGTTTCAAAAGTTGTCATTTTTAAGTGGCAGTCATTGGACCGGTCAGTGGGAGATTATCACTTGATTGATACCAGGAAAGCAAGCAGCCCATGGGTTATTTCAACCCATGGGCTGCTTGTCTTTCTTCAGATCAAGGTGATCCTTAGGCTTCTTCGGCAATCATTTCGTCGGCTGATTGGCTCGAAGCGATCGCTTTTTCAAATCCTGCCGCAGAGCGCCGACTCGGAGTGTGAGTATGGCCTTGCGTACTCCCTCCGCGTGAGGACCGAGTCCCCCCTTTGGTGTGCGCTCGGATCCTCGTTGTGAGTTTCTCGGTCAATACTACATCGAGAACGTCATCGATCGATTTCACAGGAATAAACTCGAGTTTTTGTCGGTACTCTTCAGGGATATCTTCGAGGTCCTTTTTGTTCTTGTCTGGGATGACGACGGTCTTAATTCCGTGTCTCATCGCCGCAAGTGCTTTCTCCTTCAGTCCACCGATTGGCAGAACTCGGCCGGTCAGTGTGATCTCCCCTGTCATCGCCACATCTTTGCGGATGGGGATTCCGGTCAGCCGAGAGATGATGGCCGAGGCCATCGTGATTCCAGCAGACGGTCCATCTTTTGGAATCGCTCCCTGAGGGAAGTGGACGTGGATATCCGTCTCACTGAAGAGTTCCTCGTCGAGACCGAAGTCCTCTGCACGCCATTTGATGAGGCCGAGAGCAGCTTGGGCTGACTCTTTCATGACGTCACCCAGTTGACCTGTCAGTGTGATTCCCCCTTTGCCACGAGTCATCGTGGTTTCGACGTAGAGGATTTCACCGCCGACTGATGTCCAAGCGAGACCGGTTGCAATTCCCACCTCATCTTTTTCTTGTTCGTCCTCGCGCAAGTAAGGCGCTGGCCCCAGGAATTTGTAAACGAGATCACGATCAACGGTCGTCTTCTCTGTTTTACCTTCCGCGACCAATCGAGCAGTCTTCCGGCATACAGAGGCGATATTCCGCTCAAGGTTACGGAGACCTGCTTCGCGCGTGTACTGCGAGACGATGGTTCTGAGGGCCTCGTCAGTCACTTCGATATTCTCATTCCGTAGCCCGTTCTCATTCGTTTGTTTCGGGACGAGGTATTTTCGAGAAATAAAGAACTTCTCTTCCTCGGTGTATCCCGCCAGTTGGATCACTTCCATCCGATCGCGAAGAGCGGAGGGGATGGTATCCAGTATGTTACAAGTCGCGATGAACATGACGTTGGTCAAATCGAGATTCACGTTCAAGTAATGGTCACGGAACGTTGAGTTCTGCTCGGGGTCGAGCACTTCAAGAAGTGCAGCTGAAGGATCCCCTCGGAAATCACTTCCGAGTTTATCGATTTCGTCCAACACGAAGACAGGGTTATTGGTGCCTGCCTGCTTCATGCCTTGAACGATCCGACCTGGGAGAGCCCCAACGTAAGTGCGTCGGTGACCGCGAATTTCTGCTTCATCCTTCACACCGCCTAAGGAAATACGAACAAACTCGCGGCCTAAAGCACGTGCAATCGATTTACCCAAAGAGGTTTTACCCACGCCAGGAGGGCCGGCAAAGCACAGGATGGGTCCCTTCATCTTGTCCTTAAGTTTTCTGACTGCAAGGTACTCGATAATCCGTTCTTTGATCTTACCGAGGTTATAATGGTCCTCGTCAAGCACACCCTTTGCGCGCGCTAAGTCAAGGTTATCGACGGTTGCCTTGCTCCACGGCGTTTCGACCAACCAGTCGATATAGGTTCGGAGCATGGAGGCTTCAGAAGCATCTGGGTGCATGCGTTCCAATCGTCCCAATTGTTTGAGTGCCTCTTGCTCAACTTCGCCAGGCATTCGAGCATTAGCAATTTTTTCACGTAGCTCTGCTACTTCCTCGCCTTTTTGATCGTTATCTCCGAGTTCGTTTTTGATGGCTCGAATCTGCTCGCGGAGGAAGTACTCCTTCTGAGACTTACTCATCTCGTCTTTCGCTTGAAGACGGATTTTGGCCTGAAGAGTCAATACTTCGACTTCCTTTGTAAGAATGTCATGAATTTTTTGGAGTCGATCCATTGGATCGTGTGTTTCCAAAATTCCTTGAGCATCGGCAACCTTCAATCCCAAGTTGGAAGCAACCAGGTCTGCAAGGCGACCTGGATCATGAATATCATCCAAGACCATAAGAATGTCAGGCGAAAGAACTTTTCCTAAGTTGATCACGCGTTCCAATTGCTCACGAACCGTGCGCATGAGTGCTTCGGTCTCGCGGCCCTCTTGAAGGAGGCTGTCAGATATCTTTTGGATCTTTACTTCGAAGTGAGGATTCGTTTGCGTGAACTCACTGATATTCGCTTTACACAGACCCTGCGTGAGGATTTTGATGCGACCATCAGGGAGCTTACGCATCCTCATGATCATCGAGACCGTTCCGGTCTTATAAATTCCTTCAGGCGATGGGTGCTCATCGCTGATATCCTTTTGCGATGCCAGGAGGATCAAGCGATCGCTCCTCGACAGAGCTTCTTCAACACTTCGGATGGAGGAGTCTCGTCCGACGAAGAGAGGAATAATCATGTAAGGGAAAACCACAATGTCGCGCACAGGGAGCATGGGCAGTGTTTCTGGAATCTCTACCTGTTCGCCGTCGTAATTGGTTACCATCCCGAAGTTCTCCGTTGTTGTTCTAAGTCCTCTTTGTGTGAGGACGTTTACTGTCTTCATAGAGAGATTCGGACGAACTGGATCTGGACTTGAGGATTCTTCTTGTGAAGAGAGTTTATAAATACGCGTGACTAAAGAGGTTCTTTTGACGGAACTGCCAGAGTACTGTCGGAAAAAACGAAAGGCTCAATCCGAGTCCATGGATTGAGCCTTCTCGTGAGCTTCTGAAACATCCGCGAGTGAGTTTCAAGCTGAGTGATTACGCAAAGAGGGACTCCGCCCTCAGTTTTATGCGTAAATTTTTTGACGGTGTTCGAGTTTTTCTTTGCAGGCAACGCAAAGGGTAGAGACGGGACGTGCTTCGAGCCGCTTAGGTTCAATCGGTTCTTCGCAATCCTCGCAGATTCCGAAAGTACCTTCGTCCATACGATCGAGCGCCTCATCGATTTTAGCCATGAGTTGGCGTTCGCGGTCTCTGAGTTTGAAGATGAGGTTTTGGTTGATCTCGCTTGCGGCAAGATCAGTCTCATCTGAGAGATCGTCAGGCGATAGGGAGATCTCACTCTTCATTGCATTTTTGGAATTGTTGAGTAGCCTTTGCTTCTCCGCAATCAATGCACTTCGGAAACGGGCCAGAGTCTTAGCATCCATACTCTTCATCCTTCCGGGATTTGGCTTTAGCTCCGGCTTTCTTAACATCCATGTCCGGAGTTCCAATCCCATCGGCCCTCTTCAGGGGCCAATCTAGTGGAAAGTCTACCTACTACCTAAGCTTGCACAAGTTTTTTATAAGGGAATCTAAGATCAGCCAAGAAGAAACGTCATTTTTTTTTCGCTCGGGCTCATTTTTTTTGAGTGGTCAGGGTGTCCATCATTTCGTTGAAGGCCTTTGCAGCATCCTGGAAGTCATCATTCGGTCGCAGTTGAATTCGAGTTTCGACTTTTCCGGAGGCAATGAGTTTGAAGACCTTCTTGAAGTGATACACAGCTCCGGCAGCTTGGTGGGAGAGTACGATCCCCAAGAGGGTGATGACTGCAATGAATCCTCCAGAAATCAAACTGAGCGAGAGGATAATCCGATTGAGCTCTTCATAGAGGATGCTTTTTGCGTCTTCAGTCATGGGACTGAGATCGACGAGAATCGCGTAATTCTCTCGGATATAGAAATAGAACACTGTCGTGATTGCACCGACCAAGATCAGACCGGTTCCACTGAGCCAGAATGCATATTTCAGCTGAAACTTTGGGTCGATGAGGTAATTCTTCCAACTTCTTTTATAGGTCTCTGTTTGTTTCATCGCGTGGTCCTTATCTCTATCCAGTGGGACAAGAGCTACAAGCGGCTTGCTTCAACTTTAGTGTGTCGATTCTAAGAATGATGATGGTGATGTTCGAGTTGACTTTACGGAGCGCAGAATCACTTAAGTTGGTGTTACGCGTCTTGTATTCTTCGTTCTTTTTGAGCATTTCTTGGAGCTTATTCATCTCTACCGGAAAGACTTGAGTACAGTCTTGGCAATTGGCTTGAGAGACCGGGCTTTGGATACTGACGTGCAATACTCCAAAAGCGAACGTGAACCCTAGAGTCGCTAAAATTGATTTTACAGAGTGAAGTTGCTTGAATTGGGGCACCCGAACGCTCCTCTTTTGCAAGATCGTAAAGAGATTTGGTGTTCTCGGCAACCGAAGTTCATGGGCCTCGTTGAGAGGTGCCGTCAATAAAATATCAATTGGCAAGAGTTGCCGATTGAATCGAAAAAACGCTCCATATTTTTTATTGATTCCTCGGAACGAACAGGCGGTTTCACGAAGAGTTCCTTATGTTTATTGAAGGGGAACTCAGAGAGGATGCTCATCGCTTCACAAAAAGGACTTAGCGATCGAAGTTTCGAGGATAGCCCTTTCTGGCTACTTCCTCGCGGTGCGCTTTTGATCAGTGCCCTTTTAGTGAGTGCGATGCCGATGGGGTCTTCCGCACAAAGTGAAGATTCTTCGGCCTTTTCGTCGGGGACAGCAGTACCCTCGGGGCAGTTGTCTCCCCGAGAGTCAGGCGGAGCCCCCGCTGTGACGGATGGTACGCCGGCCGAAGTGGGAATTCCGCCACCAATCGCTGGCGAATCGGATGAGCAAAAAAGTGAGTCTTCCACGCAACAGGTGATCGACAATGGTTTGCGTCAGCAAGTGCCAATATCGCCCGGGTACTCCACAGCTCGCGTCAAGTTGAGCCTCAGTGAGGCTTTTGCTCGAATGAAAGAGCAGAATCGAAATTTAAAGAAAGAGAGTTTGACTTTACGAAGCTCTGAAATCGATTACGAAATCGCTTTTCACAAAATGTTTATTCCAGAGTTCACCGTGGATGTGGGCTTTAATGGAGGTCAAGACAGTCGATATACAGTGGGGCAGCTTCCCGCTGTCGACGGGAGTGGCGCGGGCCGCGAAGCGTATGCGCGCGGATTGATGTCGGCTACAACCCTCACAATGAATCTCGGAAGCTATAAGCTCTTCAATGGTTGGCAGGATTGGTCGGACTGGCAGAGGTCGAAAGTCAGTTGGCAGCAAGCAAAACTGAACTTCGAGAAGGTGTTTCGGCAGACTCGGACGGACGTTTTCTCGAGTTTTTATGCGATTAAAGTAGCTCAAGAACGTCTGGACGCAGCCCAGCAGTCTCGGGACCTGGCTCGAACTATTCTTGAGCTTCGTAAAGCAGAGAAGCAGGTGGGTAAAGCTTCAGAAGATGAGGTCTCAACGGCTGAAGCGGACTTGGCACGTGCTCAAGACTCAGTCCGGGAGCAGGTCAATTCGCTGCGCGAGTCATCATTAGAGATGAACCAACTTTTAGGGGATCCAATTGGGACCCTCTACGACGTCGAGACCAAGATACCCGATTACGTACCGATTCAATTGAGTGCCGACCAAGCGTTCAAGGTCTTCATGGAAAACTCCCCAGAGGCCCGCGATCTCCGATTCAATTTGCGAGATAAAGAGATCTTGTTGCAGCAAGAAGAAGCGTCCCGGCTACCTCTTCCTGTTGTCGAATTCTCGGGTTTACAAATGTCGGCCAACCAAGGGTTTTTTGGTTACGATCAGCACGCATACGGCACGACTGCACCGAACTCGGCTAACTGGGAGTTCGCTCTAGGGGTGACGATGTCCATTCCCTTGTACACTCGGGAGGGGTTTATGAAGGGGCGTACTGTTGAAAAAGCACGCCTCAGTCTCGAGCGGCAAAAGATGGATTATACAGACGATATCATGGAATTTCGAAAAGTCGTGTTCAATGACTTGGCGAACTTGAAGCAAGTGGAGCAGGAACTCAGGAATAAGAAACGAGTTTCTCAAGAGGCCGACGCCATTTTGAATCGGATGGCATCTCGAATGCGAACCGAATCGATATCGCGTCTTGAGTTGCGTGACGCCGTGAATACTGCTCGGGATGCAGCAGTTGATTTTCTCGATGCCAAAATCGCCTATATCTCAGCGAAGATTCAGTTTGCTAACCTCATCGGTCTTGAATACTTGCCAGGAGATCCGATGCGATGACCTTTCCAACTCTTCAGGTCCAACAGAGGATTTCTACCCGTCGCTCCGTGAGTCTTACGGTGATTCTATTTTTTCTGCCTTTTCTGAGTAACTGGAGTGAGGCCAGTGTCGTAAGCAAGAAAGTCATTTTAGCGCCGATTCCTGGTCTCGAGGGGCAGTATCAGGTCGTTCCTCCCAAGCGGAGTCCTACACGGAAACCGGCTTCGAACGGACTTCCTGATGTTGAACCGTCGGGTCTCAGTGATCTTGATCCAAGCTCGTCTTCTGCAGACCTGGAAGCGGGTGGGTTTCGGGGAGCGAAGAAAGCGGCCCAAGCACCCTTGGATCTGAGTCAGCTTCCTGTTCTCAAAGAATTGCCAACGACAGAAATGATCGAGTCCGGGTATTCCATTCCAAATCAGAGTGGCAAGCAATTTTATGTGGCTCTCGGAGGCGATCTTTCGTTGACTCTTCTGGAGCGACAAGTGGGGACGTTGACTCTGGGCTATCATTCGAGTTTCATGGATTTTTTCTTACGAGGTAAGTTCGGTCCGACGAGCTGGGGCTTCATGGAAGCGCGTCCCAGTACTGAGGATCAGATCTCTACCACCAATACAGACGGCGAAACTTACCCCTCCTACAATGATCTCGATTCAGAATACAACCGGGTGCGCACTCCTCAAGACCGTTGGACAGTTTTGGATGTACAGGTGGGACTTGGCTATAAGGCAAATCTCTTACCCGTCATTTTTCCAAAGTTCTCACAAGGGGCTTATTTCACTGTCGGAACGGGAAACTATATCGATGCCGAGTATGATCTCCAGTTTTTGCCGCTGATCTTCGGTTTTGAAGCAGTTATGCAATATCACTTAGGTGAGGGTAAGCGTTGGGCGATTGAAGGGCGTGTGGGATATCAATACGGACATTTGATGCGAGTTGGGGCAGCATCGGAAGGACTTGGTCATCTACCTGTTCGCTGGGTGGATGGAGGGGTGAGCCTGGTCCTCTGGTTTTAAGAGGTATCAAAACTCGACCGTAAGCGATCGAATTCAGGGGCGGGTCTGTCGATGAAGTCGCGCCAATTCACTCCCAGTGCGATCAATCAACGCTCGCGCTTCACGGCCATTCTCTTTTTGGGTGTGTACGAGTTGAACAAAAGAAATGAGTGCGCCGGAAGGCGTGGGAATATAGCCGGCCAAGTTATATGCATCTGAGAGCGTTCCCGTCTTGCCCCTGAGCCAGTTTTCTGCAGCCGTCCCCTTCATGCGCTTTTCCAGGGTGCCGTCCACTCCTGCGATTGGAAGCGCATCCCAGACAGTATGGAACTCCGGACTCTGCTGAAGTTGCTCGAGGAAGTGAAGCGTTGCGAGGGGGGTCACCCAGCTTGCGTGAGATACTCCCGATCCGTCCTTCAGGACGATTGTTTGGGGTAGTCCGAGTGACGCAAGTAAATGGTCGACGTCGTGCTGAAGAAGTTCCATACCTGCTTTAAAAAAAGAGGTATCGCTGTCCCAAGAGGAGTTCTGTCCGACTTTTCGGATGAGCGACTCGCCCAGCCAGTTCAAGCTCCTTTTCAAAAATGGGACAAGGATTTGCTGTAAGGGAGGAGATTGAATCAGAACTTTCTTTTCGAGCGGATTTTTGGCGCGAACTGCGCTCAACCGATTCCGCGTTTGAACCCATTGAATTCCTGCGAGCTTCAGTTCTGATATCAGAAGACGAGAGGTCCACTCCCTCGCGTGATGAACCGGGAGCCAATGACGGAATGGGGCGTCTCCTTTTTTGAAGGTGCCGCTGATCTGGAAACCTGTCGATTCGACACTGGGGCTGTCCATTCGATCGATTTGAATTCGAGTTTCATTCCCGGGGCGTAATTGAATCGTCAATGAAACCGGGACTTCCGACCGACTCATGTACACTCGGTCGTGACTTTGGATCACGAGTTCTGCGCAATTTCCTCCGAGATTAAACCCTTGAGGCTGAGCGCCAAAACAGGAGACAAAGTCTTCCTGGCGCCAGCCCTCAGGATACCGGACGAAATCCCATTGGGGTGAAGAGGATATCACCTGAATGGGGCCGTGCACTCTGCGAATCCCGGTATCTTTTAAGTGCTGGACCACTTTTCTCAGGGCATCTTCAGGGTTTGGTTGGCCGAACTCCTGCATGCCCCAAGTGGGATCGCCATCGCCGATCAATCGGAGTTCATGGATTTCTGTGGGGTCGAGCTCAGAGTATTTCCAAGCGAGTTCTGTCGTGAATCGAAAGTTTTTTCCGAGGTGATTTAAGGCAAACCACGCCGTCCAGAGCTTCATGGTTGATGCGGGATAAAACGCTTCAGTCTCATTTCGGTGTAAAGGCGCTTGCCCCTCCCAGATCAGGCCGAGTCGATAGAGTGGCGATTGACCGGGGGGGCCTAGAATCGAATCCCAAAAAGGGATCGGGGTGTTTGGATTCCATTGAGAATCAGGGTGATTGGAAAGGAAATCATTCGGAAGAGACAGCCTGGCATCTCTCGCGCATGCTCGTTCTTCCCGTGCGTCGTGGCTGAAGGCAGGAGTACAGTTTTGAGCATGGGCTTGCGTGTTGAGCGCCACGGCAATCCCGATCGCCCAATAAATCCCCTTCCCGTTTTGCATGATTGCTAAGATGAGTCGGGGGCATCTAAGAATCAATCACTGTTTTGTGAGGTCGACTTGCGCGGTGGGAGCATAGGTGGTGCCTTCTGAGTATTCGATCGTGCCGCAGCTGGTTGCAAAACCATCCGTTTCTGCGACGGAGACTAAAGAGAGGCTCTTGTCTTCTTCTGAAAGCGTCACCGAATAGGCCCATGTCCCTGACGGTGTTTGGCCGCAATAATCCCCTTCTTCAGTGCAGCCGGTACAAACAACCGCTTTGCTCGGTAGAAGAAATAACTCACCCTCTCTCGAGAAGTCAGCGAAGAACTCGAAGACCTCTTCACAAGATCCCGAGGCCCGCGTGATTCGGGCATCATTTCCTGCCACTTCGAGTATGATATCATCATAAACGCCCACTAGGGTGTCCACTTCAGCAAACTCAGTGGTGTCAGTGAAGCAGCCAAATCCATTTTCAGCGAGAACCCAAGTTCCCTCGAGTTGCTCCTTCAGGGTGGGGTCGACCGCACAGCTGCTCAAGCCGACGAGGGTGAGGAGGGCGTATGCAGAAAAGCGGGTCCTACTTGGGTTTTTATTCGGTTGAACGCGCTCCCTCTTGACGGCCAATTGGTTGTCTCGATACCTCCAAAGCTTCATGACTCACTCCAATCTGAATTCTGCCCCCGAAACAAGCATCGGAGTTATCGTTCTTGCGGCCGGCCACGGAAAGCGGATGAAATCCACTTTACCGAAAGTGCTTCACAAACTCAGTGGTGAAGCGTTTCTTCATCTCATTTTGCTGCGTATTCGTGAGTCTTGTCCATCCTCTCCCGTCGCCGTGGTGGTGGGGCACGGAAGGGAGTTAGTCGAAGCATCCGTCCGCTCAGACGAGCGCTTTTCTGACATGAATTTGACGTTTGTGGTTCAAGAAGAGCAGCTCGGGACGGGGCATGCGGTGCGTTGTGCGATGGAGTCGGACTGGGCCAAGACTCATGCCTCAAAAATGAAGTCGATCTTGGTCTTGCCCGGTGATTTGCCGCTCATTCGGACTGAAATGATGAGCGAGCTGGCGCAGCCGTTGGGGCGTGGTTCTGCGATGCGGATGCTAACGACCGAGCTGCAGGATCCGACGGGTTATGGACGTGTGATTCGCCGTGGGACAAAAGGTGGGGTCCTTCGAATCACCGAGGAGAAAGACGCCTCCGAGCGGGAGAAGAGGGTCCGGGAGGTAGCGACTTCGATTTACAGCTTTCAAACGGGTTTCTTGAAAAGCGGACTTGCGAAGCTCAGGCCTTACAATGCTCAGAAAGAGTATTATCTGACCGATCTCGTCGCGATGGCCTCTCGCTCGAAAAAAGGAATCGAAATTTTGAAGTGGGATGCACCCGAAGATCTCAGGGGGGTGAACGACCCGTGGGAGTGGTCGGAAGCGGGCAAGATTTTGAATCGACGGATCGTGAAGGATTGGGCCAAAAAAGGGGTCTACTTTTTGGACACCGACTCGGTTTGGATCGACTCCCGTGTCGAAATTTCCGAGGGTGTGCGGATTGATCCGGGAGTCATTTTGAGAGGGAAATCACAAATCAGTGTAGGTGCGAATATCGGCGCTCACTGCGTGGTCGAGAATTCTCGAGTCGGCGAGTTAGCGACGCTCAAGCCGGGCTCCGTGGTGATCGATTCGGTCATCGAGCGTGAGGCTCAAGTGGGGCCCTATGCTCATCTACGACCCGGCTCCGTCATAGGCACCCAGGCAAAAATTGGAAATTTCGTTGAGCTGAAGAAATCGACGATTGGTCGAAAAACAAGTGTGGCGCACTTGTCTTACCTGGGGGACGCGCAGGTCGGTGCGGAAGTGAATATCGGCTGCGGATTTGTGACCTGCAATTACGACGGAAAATCGAAGCACAAAACGATCATTGAAGATCGAGCTTTTGTGGGCAGTGATTGCCAAGCAGTAGCGCCTGTAAAGATTGGACAGGGCGCCTATATCGCTTCAGGTTCGACGATCACGACCGATGTGGAGTCGGACGCCCTTGCGATTGCGCGCTCAAGACAAGTCAATAAACCAGGCTACGCAAAACGTTTACGGGGCGAACCCCCTCGGCAGGAGAGTTGAGTTATGTGTGGAATCGTAGGTTATACAGGACTTCGTCCTGCTAGTGATATATTGATTCGTGGCCTACGACGGCTCGAATACCGGGGGTACGACTCGACTGGAGTGGCACTCCTTCAAAATTCAAAAATCGAAATTCGTAAGTCGAGCGGAAAGTTGATCCGAGTCGAAGAAATCCTCGAGTCGGAGCCAGGATTGAAAGAGGCTGCGAAATGTGGAATTGGGCACACGCGTTGGGCGACCCATGGAAAACCGACCACGCAGAATGCGCATCCCCACCGGGTGGCTCACGTTGTTTTGGTTCACAACGGTATCATCGAGAACTACCAAGAGATTCGGGATCGTATTTTGGCGGCAGGCAAAAAGCCGATATCAGAAACCGATAGCGAGCTCTTCGGCTTCTTGGTGCTCGAGAGAATGGATCGGGGCGCAGATTTAGTGACGGCAGTGCGCGAGAGTTTTCGGGAACTGAAAGGTCAATGCAGTGTGGTGGTTCTCTCGGAAAAAGAACCGGGAAAAATGGTGGGTGTACGGAATGGTTCTCCACTGGTTGCGACGGTGGATCCGCAAGGGGGTGTCATTCTCGCAAGCGACGCCCAACCTCTGATTGAATACAACCGGGACGTTTACTTTCTTGAGAACGGCGATGTCTGCGTCGGAACCCCTGATGGAATCCAGTTTCTGGACTTAGAAAACGGACACAAAATTGCGCGCGAGCCTCAGCGTCTGGATTGGTCGGTCGAG
>Ga0169931_10012109_pt1 | contig 12016 bp, 9 predicted proteins | sample Kivu_15m_20L_FD_129675 | JGI IMG/M metagenome (GOLD analysis project Ga0169931, IMG submission 129675) | Freshwater microbial communities from Lake Kivu, Western Province, Rwanda to study Microbial Dark Matter (Phase II) - Kivu_15m_20L... | ecosystem: Environmental > Aquatic > Freshwater > Lake ...
ATTGTTGAACAACGCGAGACTGGCAATGGTGCCTCTGGGCGTAATGGTGGATTTTGTAACGCCTCGCTAACTCATGGTTTTGTTAATGGTTACACCCGCTTTGCAGATGAGATGGCGATAATTGATAAGTTGGGTCGAGATAATTTAAATCAAATTGAAGCAACTATAAAAAAATATAATATTGATTGTGATTTTGAGCGAACCGGTGAATTACGGGTTGCAGTTGCCCCTTGGCAATTAGAGGCTTTAAAGGGGGAGGCGATTGCTAGAAATAACACCGGAGATCATGTTGAGGTATTAAGTAGGGAAGAGATTAGAAAAAGAGTTAACTCACCCCTTTATGAAGGCGCACTGCATGATGCCGATGGTACAGCCTTAGTTGATCCAGCTCGTCTAGTTTGGGGATTAGAAAAAGCTTGTCTCTCACTTGGGGTAAAAATCTATGAGAACTCAAAGGTTGAGGAGTTGCTGGATGAGGGCTCACATGTTGTGGTTAAAACTGCTTATGGTCAGGTAAGAGCAAATAAGGTTGCACTCGCCACCAATATCTACACACCACTTTTAAAAAGTGTTAAAAAGTATGTAATTGCAGTTTATGATTTTCAATTAGTAACTCAGCCTCTATCAAAAGAGCAATTAGAAAGTATTGTCTGGAAAGGTCGAGAGGGTTTATCCGATGCTGGGTATCAATTCCATTACTATCGGTTAACTAAAGAGAATGAGATTTTATGGGGTGGCTATGATGCTATTTATAATTACAAAGGAAAGGTGCGGCAGGAGTATGAAGCCAGGCCTGAAACCTATGCAAAATTAGCAACAAACTTCTTTAAAACTTTTCCACAATTAGCTGGTATTAAATTCACCCATGGTTGGGGTGGAGCGATTGATACCTGCTCTAGATTTTCACCATTTTGGGGAACAGATTTTGATAACAAGGTTGCCTACGTTCTTGGTTACACCGGCCTTGGGGTTGCATCTACAAGATTTGGGGCTTCAACCATGCTTGATTTACTTGATGACATCGAAAATGAAGCAACCTCACTTCAGATGGTTAAACACAAACCAATTCCATTTCCCCCAGAACCATTTAGATTTTTGTTTATTCGCCTAACGCAATGGTCAATAACTAGAGCTGATAAAAATAAGGGCAAGCGAAATCTTTGGCTTAAATTTTTAGATCGTCTTGGCTTGGGTTTTGATAGTTGATTATTTTCGTTACACGGCGAGCAATAGAAATCATAAAAAGTCATAATCTTGTTATCTGAGATTCCATTTTATGCGCCAGTAATTCCCATGTATGCGCTGCCCTGAATTTCAGTACCTTCTTTCTATAACTATTGTACAGCAATTCGTTGGATTTTAATTCAATAATTTTATCAACAAATTCTTCACAATTAGTCACTGAAAATCCTAATTCATTATCTTTAACAACTTTTGTATCAAAAAGATCAAATGTTACAATCGGTAAACCAGCTCCAATATAAGAGTAAATTTTCAATATGCTCCGCTTATGATCAAAAGTTCTGGGATAAATTCCTATAGATCTCTCGGATAGAATTGACATATTTTCTAAAAAATCAACTCTTCCATAAATAAAAATATTTTCAAACTTAGATAAAGCTTTTTTTGCATTCTTGCCAACCTGACCAATTAAGTGTATTTCGATCTCCTTATCCCTAGCGTTAATCTCAGGAATTATCTTGCTAATTAATAGTTCTGAGCCCCAAGTTGAGTGATTTTCATGCTTATCGCCCTCGAAATGTATGTAAGGTGAGCTATAGACGCACGAAAAAGAATCTGACTTAGACTTGTTTGATAAATTTATGGGGTGAAATCCTTGTTCAATAACAAGAATTTCTACTTCTAACGACTTTTCAAAATACCAATCGCGTGTATAGCTGTTCGTACAAATAACTATCGGTGATCCCTTATTTGATCTAACCTTCAAGCTCCATTGTTTTAACAAATCTATTTCGTCTTCAGAATATGATGGGTCATCTATATGTAAAACTTGTTTTCTATTAATATAATTAACTTCCGTATTAAACATGTGAATAATCTCATACTTTGAAGTTTTATTGATTAAAAAGCGTAGAATATTCTTAAAGCAAATCATAAAAATTCTATCAAGATACCTGATTCTTACCCCACTTAGAAATACAATTCGAGTCTTGCGTGTTGACTCAAAAAGCGGTAAAAAACGAGCATTTACTGCATTTTTCTTACTTAGAAAAAAAAAACTATAGAATCAAGATGTTCTTCCCGCCTAAAAATCCAACGATAAATTGACTCGGCATTGGAGTTATTTATAGAAACCATGCTCTTAGGTTAACATATAGTCATAAGTTTCTTGAATACGGTTCTTATTTATTTAGATTTAAACCATAATTATGGTGATGTTTTCAAAATTGAAGATTTAGTAGCGCAATAAGATCTCAATTGTTGGGCAGTAAGGAATTTCATTTAAGGTAACACTCATAGATTGAGCGCTACAGACCTTGAGTGTGGAACAAATAAGAATACCTAGAGTTAGAGTTGGTATAACTCCTATAGTAGCTCCGCTAATTCGAAGTTATTTACTCTAATACAGTTACTAGAATTTTGATACCTCCCATTGGATTGCTCTATTTTCAAATGCGTTTCTTATATTCGTAATACAATTTTCAAGAGCAATTTCATATGTTTCAATATTGCTACCAGCAATATGGGGTGTGAAGGTGGTGTTATTAAAAATAAATTCTTGTTCGTGACCGGTAGTCGGCTCATTTAGAAACACATCTGAAGCATAGTATCTTACTTTTCCAGATTTTAATGATTTTTGCAGCGCCACATAATCAATGAGTTCGGCTCTAGATGTATTGATTATGTTCACTCCGGGTTTCATTATATCAAATTCTGCTTGGCCTAATATCTGTTGTGAATTTTTTACTGCATGAGTATGTAATGAAATAAAATCAGAATTTTGAACCAATTCCTGTAGATTGACTTTTGTAACATTCTTGTTTCTTTCCACCTTGATGAATGGATCAAAGTATTGAACCCTCATTTTAAATGCAGTAGCAATTTCTGCTACTTTGCTACCTATGTTTCCCATACCAATTAACCCTAGTTGCTTTCCAAAAAGTGATTGCAAATTCAAGCCATGTCCATTTCCAGTCCAGTTACCGTTGATGACTCGATTGTGCATTTCACTTAATCTTCTTCCGGCTGAGAGCATGAGCAAAAAAGTATGCTCTGCGACTGATTGTGCATTTGCTCCTCCATTATTTGCAACTCTTTGCTTAAATTTATGACAAGCATTCAAATTAATTTTGTCATAGCCCGAACTCCAAAGTTGAATTAATCTGATTTTCTCCCCAGCCTTATGCACATCATCTTCCAAAAATCTGCCAGGCGCCATTAACACTGCATCGGCTGATTGAAATTTTTCTATCAAATTTTGTTTACTATCACTGTAGGATGCTTCCTCTAAATTCAAAAATTCTAACTTTAACTTGGCTCTTATAAAATCTCTCAATTCAATGGGGTGGCGCTCCTTATATAAATAGAGTAACTTGAGCATGTGCACCTTTCTAAAGACGAAATAATACCTTATCTTATATGTCATTGTTCAAAATATTCGAGTATTAGCAACTCTTATATATGTAGTGTTTGTGGTAGTAAGATCAAGGTTGAGTATGGCATAATCAATTATGAAGGTGAAATTAAAAGTTTAATTCCACCGGAATCCAAAAACTTTAAGGACTGGACAAGTTGGCGTAAGCAGAATTATGTTTTTCTGTCGGCCAATTTGTTGCAAGAAAAAGATAAGGTATCGGTTATTGAGCTGGGATCTGGAGGTGCACAATTTAGAGAGTTGTATGCTGATCAAAACTTAGGTTACATTAGCATTGATTGTGAACCTTACGAAGGCTTGGCTATACAAAAAAATCTTACCTTTGGCACTCCAATTAAAGATGAATCGGTAGACATAGTAATTTTAAATAATTTTATCGAACATTTTCCAGATACGTTTTTCATACTTAGTGAAAGTTTAAGAGTTTTAAAAAGGGGAGGAAAAGTTTTGGCATGTGTTCCCTTTTTAATGCAAGCTCATCAAGTCCCAATTGATTATGTGAGATATACCTCCGATGGGCTAAGGGAAATTTTTGATCGGGTAGGCTTCACCGACATTAAGGTGCAAAACCCTATGAGTGTCTTTGAGTCGGTTTTATCGGTAATTAAAAATAGTTTATCTCATGTAAATCAAACAAACCTGATGTCCCGTGTGAAAGTTAAAACCATCAAATTAATTTGCATAGTTATATTTCGTAAATTAAAATTCAATGATACTGATAAATTTAGTATTGGCTTTAATGTGGTCGCTATAAAACCAAGTTTCTAGAAACATAATTCGTAAAATCTTCTATATCTTCAAAGGTATCAATGTTAATAGATGGATATGGATTTATAATAAAGCCTGATTTTGCTGCAATTTTTGAATTTTGGTCCAAGATAAAACTCCTGGTAAATCCATAAAATACTCCATCTCTAATGTATGTGTTTTCGAGTTGTTGTCTTCGAATAATATTTAAGCCCATCGGGTCAAATAAATTTAGTTCATTATTTATAATTTTGAATTGCTTGTACGGATGATATTTCAAATCTACTGGCTTGATTGACAGTAGTGATTGTACGCCCGAATCAACTAACTGTCTGGCAGCATCGTTGATGAATTTTTTAAAGCGGATTGGCGAGGTTGGTTGTAACATTATGACAAAATCTATTAAGATACCCGTAGAACTTTCGAATTGTAAGAGTTCGTGTCTTAGGACTGGAAGATCACCAACATCGTCGCCACTCAATTCAACTGGCCTTAATTCAGTTTTCTTAATTCCTAAGTCACTTGAGATTTTCATTATTTCAATACTATCAGTGGACACAACTACATGTTCTAACCATGACAAGTTGCTTAGCCATTTTATGGTATACGAAATTAGTGGTACACCGTTTATGGGAAAAATATTTTTGTTTTTAACACCTTTACTACCACCGCGGGCTGGAATTATAACTAAATAAATTTTATCCATATTTAAGATGTAAACCTTCTATATATCTTATCCAAGTAAGATTGAGTTGACTCAGTTTCACTAATTGCAATTGGAGAATAAATCTCTGATCCCGAAATTAAATCATTAATATGTTGAATTTGTGGCTGAAAGTCATCGCTTCTTTTTTTATTATAAATCAGTGAGTCTAAAACTTTCCCTTCGGGGTCTGTAATTTCTACCCCAGCATTTGTTGAGTTTGTAAACCATTTTACTGAAACGTCTTCGAATTCAATTTCTAATATTTTGACACCGGGGCGAGTAAAAACATTCTGCTCAACAATTCCCAAAATATTCTTATTAAATTCAAAAATACATATTGAATTTTCGTCATAGTCTAGTTGGTAACCATTCATGCGTGACATTGAAATACTTGAAATTTTAGGCAATTCTAAAGAGCAGATTTTAGCTATGTAGAGAAATAAGTCCAAACCATGGCTATGCTCAAATAGTGCTCCCCCACCTAATGAAATGTTTCCTAAGTATGTAGATTCTAAACCCGATATCCAAGGGTGTGCTTTAAGAATTCCTTCCCAATTTTCTCTGAAATTAGCACGTAAAAATTTTATTTGACCAAATGAATTATTTTGAATCTTTTGCACTAAATACTTAGTGTTTGGTGTCAGCCTGTGGTTGTAGCCAACTAAAATTTTTGTTCCAATTTTATTCGCCTGAAGCTTCAGTTTTTTCAATTCGTCAGAGCTGGTTGGGTTAGATATGGGCTTTTCAATAAACAAGTACTCTGGTTCATGCTTAAATAGTTGTTCGGAAGCTACTTTCAAATGCGAATCGGGCGGAGTGCAAATGAAAACGATGTCATAAATAAAGTCTTTAGAATTAATTTTCTCTCCCTCGGGATTTAACATTTGTATGTCCGTATCCCAAGCTCCGTATCTAGAAGGGTATATTTCACACTGCATTCGATTAAGGGCTACTTGATCAATATCAGTAACTGTAATTTCCCAACCCAAACTCCTAGCGGCATAGCAGAGATGATTCCCTATGGAGCCAGCACCAACTATCTTCCCTTTGATATTGCGCATTAAATCCATATAGTCGCAAATGTTTTTCTGTCGAGAGTTTTTTGAACAACTGGGTCAGAATAATACGAATCCTCTGGAATACTTTTGGTAGAAATCTCTTCAACGATAGCCCCAATTTTAGTCCTTAGTAGATGTTTTGCTCCGACTGGAATCGTAAGAGTCATTCCTGGTTCCAAAAAATGAATTATGCCGTCTAGGACAACTTCTAATTCTCCAAACAAACAGTTAAAAGTCTCTTCTTTTATCTTGTGATAATGCTCGGGATTAGTTTGACCTTCTCTTAAAAAAAGTAACTTTTTACAATATTCTCGATTTACTATAGTTGACATTACCATCCCAAACTTAGAAAATTTCTCCAGGCCATAGTGATGTGAAATTTCAAGCCTTAAATTTTTAGGGACTGGTAAATTCGCAGTCTCAATCATGGATTTTATGGATTCTACAATCAAGGTAATTGGTTTCTGCTTATTCTCAACCAGTACATCTTCATAAAATAGCGGAGAATTGGGAACTAAAGAATTTATTGCTACGTAATCACTAAAGTCTGAGAACTCATTTGCACTTAATTGATTGTCTTGTAATGGAATTGCAAAATAAACATCACGGGACGTCAATTTGTTTCCTTTGTCAACAATATTTTTTATGTAAACACCTCTTCTTAATCCTTGTAAAGCAATTACCTCTGTATCATTTACCTGAGAATTAGAAGGTTTATAATCTAGCATTGGCAAAATTTCATTAATTGAATTAAGCCACTTCCTTAGGTTACTTTTATCCGATGAATAACTATTTAACGCATTGTTATTTTCTTTACTTCCCACATGTCTCTCTAAAATCTGTGCCCCTTTAGCAATTGCCAATTTTACAGCGTTAGTATTTCCTGGATTTTCATGAGTTGAATATCCAATGGGTATTGGACTGTATCTCTCCTTGAGTTCATCGATTCTATTAAGTTGTAAATTGTTATCGGGCGTTGGATAGCTTGCAACGCAATGCATAAGTGCAAATTGATTTAGCCTTTTACTTAAAAAGCTAACTACTTTATCAATTTTATCAATTTTAGACCCAGCAGTTGAGGCAATGACAGGTAGGTTAGTATTTGAAATCCTTTTTAGGAGCGGCCAATCAGTTAGCGACACGCTTGCAATTTTTAAAATATCTATATCTTGTTTCTCGATTAAGTCCACTGAAATTTCATCAAATGGCGTACAGGCAACTAAAAAGCCTTTAGATTTAGCATAGTAAATTAATTGTTCAAATTCGACAGTGCTTAACCTTGTTTCTTCAAATCTTTTGATGTATTTGTAATTCCAATCTCCCCTGAAGGACGGGTGAATAAAGGAATCAAGATCTCTATACTGAAACTTAACTGCTACATCAAAATCAAATTTTGAAGTCACCTCAAATATATCATCAATTATTTTTTTCCCGTGCTCTATGGAACCATTATGGTTATTTGCAATGTCCAGGATAATGAGTGGGCTTGGACCCCCCATAGTGAAAATATCGGTCACCTTATGATTGTATCCTACTATAGTTAAATTGATGCAAGCAGGTGGGTGTTAATAATTATACCTATTCGTGAATGAATGGTTTTAATTTAAAAAGACTTATTTAAGCTTTAAAAGCTAATGGTTTCGTTGGCATCAACTAAGCTTAATATCCATTTTGATTATTTCAATTTTTTAAACTTGCTAAAGACAAAGTGACCAAGAAAAATTCAAAACTTTTGCACTTTTCTAATCCAGTGATAAAAAAGCAAACAACTCTTAAAAGTTTCTTCGCTTCGACACTATAATCCTTTATCGTATCACTTAAAATGATATAAAAAGCTGTATCGGAATAAGATTTAATGTTGCATTATGTTGCAAATTGCTTTTTGTAAAATTTTCAACAAATACAACTACATGGAGCTGAATCTTGCAAAAAGTTTCAAATTTAATGAGTCTTCTTATACTATCATACGATAATGACTGTTGGTATTACCCTAACCGATGAATCGGTAATCAGGAGTTGGTTACTCTCTGATGATGGCGATTTAATTTCGGAAGTTTCAAAATTTTGCGAAGTTGTTATTTTTTGTAAACAATCTCATAAAGATTTAATTGCCAACTTTATTGAAAATAATCTTGAGACTTCAAATCGGGTAACGGTGAAGCCATTAGAAGAATTCAAGGAAAATACCTTTCAAAAGATTTTGGGGTTTGTAATGAGATACTCAGAAAAATCAGACGGGAATTTAGTGTTAATTCGTCGAATGAAAGACAAGAACCAGATATCAGGGTTTGATTATTTACTCAGAATTAGTGTACACAACATAATGGTTAATTTTCCTAAACTTATCATTCTATTTCGTGCCTTGTATCAATTTTTACCCAACAAAAAGTACAAAAAAATTTTAGAGTTATTTGAAGTTAAGCTCCTACTTTGTGCCTCTATTTCAAATTTTATATATGACTCTGAAATTATGAGGGCGGCAAAAAAGTTGAGTATAAAAACCCTAGGAACTCCCAGAGGTTGGGATAACTTAGTCTCGCATGGATACTTGAGAGTGATTCCTGATGTATTTTTCTCACATTCCCACTTTATGACGAATTGCGCAATTCAGAATCAATTGATAGAAAAGAAGACGATAATTCCGATGGGTACTAGCACATACCAGGAATATCTCATTCCAAATCGACAGGATTTATTTGTGAAAAAAAGAATTGCAATTGGTTGTGTGGGCCCCAGATCTAACCCTACTGAATCAATATTTATTGATGAATTCCTAACTATAGCCACTGAGGCTTTTCCTTATTTTGAATTTGTAATCATCCAACACCCTAAATTCCCTCACCTTGTCAATTTTGATTATAAGAATACTAGCCAGGCCACTTTTGAATATTCAAAAGCAAATGGATCTTTAAAAAAATACTATAACTATTTATCCAGTTTTGATCTACTTTTAACAAGTGGATCATCAATTGGTTTAGATGCACTTTTTGTAGGAACACCAGTGCATTGTTTTTTTATTGATTTAATTGATACTGGCTATTGGGAATCATCGGCCAGATATTTAAGCCATAGGCCACACTATAGAGAGCTTATTCAAAAACTTGAGATTCCCGTACATGACTCAATAAATTCTATTATTAAAATATTGCATCAAATTGAAAAGGGTGAGAAACCTCCTGCTCCAACACCAACTTTCTTTACTGGATTTCCAGACTTTGACTTCAAAGATATTCTTTTAAGTTGCCTAAAAAAATATTTAATTCACTCAAAGCTCTAAAATAGATATGGATTTCAACTTACAAATTGTTTTTGTAAAATAATAAACGGACTTAATAACGACTTCTATATTAGAAGGGTATCTAGAGGTAGTTTTTGGTGCAGACAAGTAATATTACTTGTCAATAATTGCTCTATAAGCTCGGTATACTGACCTAATGAATTCAAATTTATCAAACAGGGGCTGAGGAAAGTTGAAGAAGCGCCAAAATATTTATATTCCGCTGATCATTGTTGGAGGTGGACCATGTGGATTAACATTAGCAAACATGCTCCGAGAAAGGTCGGCTTTTAAAATATTAATACCAAATAATCCACAAATAAACATGTACTCCCAAGTCCGAAGTCGCAATTTTTACAATATTAAAGATGGGGTGCCATCGAGTCTAGCTTTGAAATGGGGGAATCAACACGACACAAATATCTATCGCAATTTTTCTTCTCTTAATGCTCTGAGTAACCTGCCAGGGTTTCCCTTCAGTATTGAGTTTCTGAAAAATGAATTGTGTCTTTTTGAATCAGCCGGGTGGCCTAAACCGCTTATTCAAGAGGAAAGTAAAGATTCTCTGATAGGTTTTAAACGTAATTTTATTGTAAAACTCAAATCCGAAAAAATTCAAAACAGACTAAGGTTTAACATCAAGGACGATATTATAAGGTTTAATACGATAGAGTTAAAATCTAAAAATAATGCTGGTAAGTATATTATTTCTCTAGATGGTAAATTAATTAGCTGCTCAAAGATAATTTTTGCAACTGGAGGATTGTCAAATACTTACTTTGCAAATGAAGTAAAAAAACATTTCTATCCTAATCTAAAATTGGATATGATTGGTAGGGGATTTACGAATCACCCAAAAGCTCAAGTATTAGAAATAGAGTTTAAAAATTTTGTTAGGTATATGAGTATTTTTTTTGGTTATAAAAAAATTTTTTCTTGGTATAAAATCTACCCTCAAGGGATGTTTTCGTTTAGATTATTTCCAATTTTTTCATATAATAATAGGGTCTTACTCTTTCTGGAGTCTATGATTATAAAAATTGGCTATGGTCGTAAATTTCTGGTAATGACGTATGCGGAATATCCCCAATGTCACAATAATTCGCTAAAACCAATATATAAAAATGGATTCTTTACCGGCTTTAAGTATTCGCTCAAGGATTCAGATAATTCATTTCAAAAATTTTTCAGGGCATCTACAAAAGATGCTATAGAAGAGTGTAAGAAAATTTCTGAAGTAAAGTCACATAAGATTTATGATTTAAAATTAGGCAAGATTAATGAAGATCAGTTTCACTATTTTGGTACAACTAGGATGGGCACAAATTCAAGTAATTCAGTTGTAAATAAATATGGGAGAGTGCACGATACAAAGGGTATTTATTTTATAGGCACATCCGTTCTCCCGGTTTCCCGCTCTGAACACCCAACATATATTGCAATGCTCCTAAGCGCAAAAACGGCATCTAAATTAATTGATTAAAAGTATGAATCAATTTAAATCCGAGCAAATTCTGATAATCGGCGCAGGGAAAAGAGTTACCCAACAATTACTACCTACTTTAATTAGTATTGGAATTTCCCAAAAAAATTTAATAATAGTTAGAAAAGAAAAGAAGATGATTAAAGAGTATCCAGAAATCGAAGTATCTTGTGACCTTATAACTACTCTAAAATTTTTTAAAGGCAGATTAGTCTTCTGTTGTCTGGATCGGAATGCATATACCGAAATAAGTGACATTTTACTTAAAATAGAAGATCAAAAAGTTATTTTTTTTGATACTCCAATCTTTCGGTCATTTGAAAAAATCATTAGACTAGAAAAATATCATTCTCTTTATGTATTAGAGGAGACTATACTCATACCTTGGATTGAAAATTTTAAGCAAGTATTTAATACTCGTGGTTTGGTTATTTTGTGGAGGATGCTGTATGAGTACCATGGGATGGCTTTATTAACAAAGTTAGACGAAAATGTAAGAATAAACAGAATTAGATTTTTTAATGGTAAGTCTTTATTAGTTGCAAGGGTTAATAAAAAACTCGTTATTAGCTTGGGATATTACAAAGTTGATAAGGGAAATTGTATAGTGCTTGACTTAAACATATCTCATGTTTTGCCCGTACTGCACTCTCGCTGGCAAAATAAAGTTGCTTCCAATATTTTGAATTCTAGAGAGTATTTTTCGATACTTGATATGAATTCAAATTTATATAAAACGCTCTCAAAGGGTAAAATTTATAGAAATTTTGAAAGTTGGAAGTTGCTAGCCCTTAACATAGGGTTAGCGAATTTGATTAATGGAGAAAGTGTTGATTTTCCACTAGTTTCTTGTGCATATTTAATTGAAAAGGCGTTAGTTGTTGGTCCAACATGTGAGTAATTGTGCGCCCGCAGGGATTCGAACCCCGAACCTTCTGATCCGTAGTCAGATGCTCTATCCGTTGAGCTACGGGCGCAATTGTATTCAGTATTGGAAAGTCTAGTGATTTATTAGGTTGTGCCCAAATTTATTAGTCGCTTCCAATCAACCTCTTTTATGCGAGGTTTTCCAGCTAACTCACCAGAGATTACCTCTGAGGCATTTATTTTTTCCCAACCTACTTGATTA
>Ga0169931_10012111_pt1 | contig 12016 bp, 10 predicted proteins | sample Kivu_15m_20L_FD_129675 | JGI IMG/M metagenome (GOLD analysis project Ga0169931, IMG submission 129675) | Freshwater microbial communities from Lake Kivu, Western Province, Rwanda to study Microbial Dark Matter (Phase II) - Kivu_15m_20L... | ecosystem: Environmental > Aquatic > Freshwater > Lake...
AAAGCTCAAGCAGTTCCGCCATATCGCCACCCGCTACGACCGAAACCCGCTCAACTACCTCGCCATGGCAAAGCTCGCCTCAGCGCGGCTCTGGTTGCGCCATTATGAGTCTGCGGCCTAGCACGCGGCACTCGCCGAGCGCGCCGACCGTCGCAATGCGCGGTTGCCCGGTCAGCAGCGACATCTCGCCGACGATGTCGCCGGTGCCGAGGCGCGCGGCCGGGCGCCCGGCCGAGGCCTCGTCGCCGAGGACGACCTCGAGCACCCCGATCTCGACGATGAAGACGGAGCTGCCGGCCTCGCCCGCGCGCATCAGGACCTCGCCCGGCTCGAGCAGGTGCGGGCGAAGGGCGGAGGCGATGCGCGCGCGCAGCTGGGGGTCGAGATGCTCGAAGAGGTCGACGGCCGCGACGAGGCGCCGGCCGATCTGCGCCGGGTCGTGGGCGCCGCCCTGCTCGGACCACGGGCCGAAGCCGAGCGCATCGAGCGTGCTCCAGGCCGAGCGCGCCACCTCGTCGGTCACGTCCTCCATGCCTGCGAAACCATCTACCCAGTAGGCGACCTCGTACTCGATCGCCCGGTCGCGCAGCGCCTTGACCCGCGCCTCGGGCGCCGGGTCGCCGAGCACGGCGCGCGGCCTGAGCGCGGCGCTGGCGAGGGCGCGGCAGGCGAGGCCGGGATGGACGCGCGCATCCAGCGTGAAGGCCATGACGCAGCGGTGGCGCGTCGTCGGCGTGCTGAAGTTGGTGACCTGCGCCGCGGCGAGCTTGCCGTTGGGCAGCACTGCGGTGTCGCCCTGCGGCGTGCGCAGGTGCGTGGCGCGCCAGTTCATCTCCGTGACCTCTCCGAGGATCCCGGAATCGACCTGGATCCAGTCGCCGACCCTGAAGGGGCGCTGGAGGTTGAGCGCGATGCCCGAGAACAGGTCCGCGAGCGTGCTCTGCAGCGCGAGGCCCATGACGACGCCGAAGACGCCCGAGGCGGTGATGAGGCCGGTGATCGTCTCCTCGAACATCGCGGACACCATGCCCAGCGTGGCGAAGGCCGCGACGACGGCGCGCACGACGTCGACCAGCAGCTTTGGCACCTGCATGCCGTGGCGCGCGAAGACCGCCCAGGCGAAGCGCTCGACCACCATGAAGGCGAGAAGGCCCGCCGCGATCCACCACAGGAAGCTCGCCGCGCGCGCCGCGATCGAGGCATGGGAGAGGATCGTCGCCGGCAGCCTGAGCACGGGCAGCCGCGCGAGCACGAACCACAGCGCGGACAGCAGGATGACGAGGGCCAGGACCGCGAGCAGGCGGCGGACCTGCGGATCCGCGCCGGCGCGTCGCCGCGCGAGCAGCGCCGCGACCGCGACCGCCGCCGCGGGGACGCCGAAGAGGGCCAACTGCTCGTTCATGGACCGCCATCCTTCCCGCCTGGCCCGGGTGCCGGCCAGCGCCGGTGGAGCCAGAGCCATTGGCCGGGCCGCTCGCGCACCCAGCCCTCGATCGTGGAGTTCACCGCGGCGACGAGCGCCGCGACGTCCCTGCGCCGGTCGCCCGTCGCGGGCCGCGGCAGCGGCTCGTGCACGGTCATGCGGAAGCGCGCGCCGGAGAGGCGCTCGATGCGCACCGGCACGAGCGGAAGGTCGTTGCGCAGCGCCAGCTGCGCAGGCGCGGGGGCGGTCATCGCGTCGACGCCGAAGAAGGGCGCCGGGATGCCGTCGTTCATCTTCTGGTCGAGCAGCACCGCGATGTGGCGGCCCTGGGCCGCGAGGGTGACGATGCGGCGCGCACCTTGCGCGCCCTTGGCGACGGCGCTGTCGGCGCCGAGGCCGCGTTCGCGCAGCACGATGGCGTCGACATGCGGGTTGCTCATCGCCCGGTAGACGACGTTGACGAGGATGCCGTGGAGCCGTGCCGTGGGCGGGGCGATCTCCCAGTTCGCGGTATGCGCGCAGAAGAAGATCGCGCCTCGTCCCGAGGCGAGGATCCGCTCGAAGACCTCGCCGCCGACCAGTTCGGTGCGCTCGGCGGCGAGGACGCGCAGGTGCGGCAACTCCGCGCCGGTGCGCCCGAGATTGTCCCAGACCTCGCGGATGACGCGCCGCCGCGCGTCGTCGTCGAGCTCCGGCATGAAGCGCCGCAGGTTCGCGTCGGCGACGCGCGTGGCGCCGAGGAAGGGCCCGATCGTCCGCGCGACGGCGCCGCCGAGCGTCGAGGAGGCGTCCGGGCCCAGCGCGCGCAGGACCACGAAGAGCATGCGCACGAGCCAGCCCACCGCGAGGTCGCCGGCGCGGCGCGCGAGCGGGCGCGCGTCGTCGTCAGCCATCGAGCCGCCTCCCGATGAAGTCATGCAGCGCGTCGACCGGCGCGAAGCGCGCCTCGACCGGCAGGACGAGGATGCCGCCGCGCTGCGCGGGCGGGACGCGCACCATGTCCTTCTCCGTCGTCGCCAGCGTCGCGCCGGCGGCGTCGGCGCGCGCGCGCAGCGCGGCGACCTCGCCCTCGCGATAGGGATGGTGGTCGGCGAAGCCTTCGCGCCCGACCAGCTCGGCGCCGCAGGCCTCTAGCGTGGCGAAGAACTTGGCAGGCCTGCCGATGCCCGCGAAGGCCAGGAGGCGTCTCCCGCGCAGGCGCGCGGCATCCTCCGCCGAGGGCTCGAGCGTCGCGCGCAGCACCGGCGCGCGCGCGGCGAGGCTCGCGGCGAGGCCGAGACTGTCCTCGCCGACTAGCGCGAAGCCATCGGCGAGGGAAAGCCCGTGCGCCAGCGGCGCGCGCAGCGGCCCCGCCGGCATCGCCCGCCCGTTGCCGAAGCCGGTCTCGCCATCGACCACGACCAGGCGCAGCGTCTTGGCGAGCGAGGGGTTCTGCAGCCCGTCGTCCATGACGATGCAGTTGGCGCCCTGGGCAGCGGCCATGCGCGCGCCGGCGACGCGCGCGCGCGCGACGATGGTCGGCGCGACGCGCGCGAGCAGCAGCGGCTCGTCCCCGGTGTCGGCGGCGGCGTGGCGCGCGGGATCGACGCGCAGCGGCCCGCGCAGCGCGCCGCCATGGCCGCGCGTAAGGAAGAAGGGCTTGCGTCCGGCCTCGCGCAGCAGCCGCGCGGCGGCGATCGCGATCGGCGTCTTGCCCGCGCCGCCCGCCGTCAGGTTGCCGATGCAGAGCACGGGCACGGGCGGCGCGACTGGATGCGCGCGGCGCTCGCGCAGCATCGCCGCGCGGCCATAGAGCCATGCGGCGGGCGCGAGCAGCCGCGCCTGCCAGCATTCGCGCAGCCAGAACTCAGGCGCGCGCATGCGCCTCGGCCTCGCCGAGCGGCGCCAGCAACGGCGCCAGCGCCTCGGCGACGCGCGCGAGCGCGCCGCGCCCCGAGGCGGCCACCGCCGCGGCCTCGGCGGCCATGCGCGCGCGTGTCGCCTCGTCGGAGAGCAGCGCGGCGACGGCGGGGCCGAGCTCGCCGGGCGCGGCGAGGATGCGCGCGCCGCCGGATTCCGCGAGCAGGCCGAAGACGTCGGCGAAGTTCGAGACCATCGGGCCGGAGAGGATCGCGACCTCGAGCGCGGCGGCCTCGATCGGGTTCTGGCCGCCGCCAACGGCGAAGGACTTGCCGACGAAGGCGAGCGGCGCGAGGCGGTAGAACAGGCCGAGCTCGCCCATCGTGTCCGCGAGATAGACCTGCGTGTCGCGCGCGATCGCCTCGCCCGCGCCGCGTCGCGCGACGACGAGGCCCGCCGCGCGCAGCCGCGCCGCGACCTCCTCGCCGCGCACGGCGTGGCGCGGCACGAGGATCGTCACCAGCCCGGGATGGGCGACCTCCGCCGCGCGATGCGCCTCGGCGACGACCTCGTCCTCGCCGGGATGCGTGCTGGCGGCGAGCCAGCGCGGCCTGCCTGCGAGCGCCGCCTGCAGCGCGGCGCGCGCGTCGTCGTCGGCCGGCAGCAGCGGCGCATCGAACTTGATGTTGCCGAGGCAGGCGGGCGCGCGCGCGCCCAGCGCCGCCAGCCGCGCGGCGTCCGCCGCGGATTGCGCGAGCACGACCTCGAAGGCGCCGAGCGGCGGGCGCAGCAGGGAGCCCAGGCCCTGCCAGCGCGCGAAGGACGCGGGAGACAGTCGCGCGTTGACCAGCGCCGCCGGCACGCCGCGCCGCGCCAGCGCGGACAGCGTGCCGGGCCAGAGCTCGCTCTCGATCCACAACGCGGCGTCGGGCCGCCAGTGGTCGAGGAAGCGCCCGGCCCAGGCGGGCACGTCAAGCGGCGCGAACTGGTGCATGGCGCGCGCGGGCAGCGCGTCGGCCAGCATGCGCGCCGAGGTGAGCGTCCCGGTGGTGAGCAGCGCGTGCGCGGCGGGGAATGCGTCGAGGATCCGCGCGAGCAGCGGCAGGGCCGAGCGCGCCTCGCCGACCGAGGCGCCATGGATCCAGAGCAGCTTGCCCGGGGGCCGAGGCAGCGAGGCGATCCCGCGGCGCTCCGCGAGGCGCGCGGGATCCTCCTTGCCGCGCCGCGCGCGGCGCGCGAGCCACAGGCGCAGCACCGGCGCGAGCCCGCCCGCCAGCGCGGCCGCGAGCGGGTTCATGGCCGCCCGCCGGCCTCGCCGCTCTCCGCGGCCTGGGCGGCGTGCAGCCGCGCATAGGCGCCGCCAAGCGCGAGGAGCCCTGCATGCGTGCCGCTCTCCACGATGCGTCCCGCATCGACGACGCAGATCAGGTCCGCGTCGACGATCGTCGAGAGGCGGTGCGCGACGACGAGGGTCGTGCGCCCGCGCATCAGCGGCGCGAGCGCGGCCTGGACCTGGCGTTCGGTCTCGATGTCGAGCGCCGAGGTCGCCTCGTCGAGCAGCAGGATGGGCGCGTCCTTGAGCACCGCGCGGGCGATCGCGATGCGCTGGCGCTGGCCGCCGGAAAGCTTGGCGCCGCGCGTGCCGACGACCGTGGCGTAGCCCTCGCGGAACTCCGAGATGAAGGTCGCGGCGCCCGCGACCGCGGCGGCGCGCTCGATCTCCACGTCGGTCGCGTCGGGCCGGCCATAGGCGATGTTGGCGCGGATCGTGTCGTGGAACAGCGCGGTGTCCTGGCTCACCAGCGCCATCGACCGGCGCAGCGAGGAAAGCGTCGCGTCGCGCACGTCGACGCCGTCGATCGTGACGCGGCCGCGCTGCGGGTCGAAGAGGCGCGGCAGGAGGTTGAGCAGCGTCGACTTCCCGCCCCCGGAAGGCCCCACGAAGGCGACGGTGCGGCCGGCCTCGATGCGCAGGTCGAGCCCGTCGAAGACGACGCCGCCCTGCGGATAGGCGAAGCCGACGCCCTCGAAGGCGATGTCGCCGCGCACCGGCGGCAGCGCGCGCGCGCCCGGCGTCTCGCGGATCGCGGGCTCCATGTCGAGGAGCTCGAAGACGCGCGCGGCCGCGGCGAGGCCCTCCTGGATGGTGACGTTGAGGTTCGCGAGCGAGCGCACGGGCTGGTAGGCGAGCAGCAGCGCGGTGATGAACGAGAAGAACGCGCCGGGCGTCGTCTTGCCGGCGACAACCTGGTGGCCGCCATAGAGGATGACGGCCGCGATCGCGAAGCTCGACAGCGTCTCCATGATCGGGTGCGAGGCCGCGCGGGTCAGCGCGCTCTTGACCGAAAGCCGGCGCAGCTTCTCGATCGCGCTGCGCGCGCGGGCGCTCTCGGTCGGCTCCATCGCGTAGGCCTTGACCTGGCGCGCGCCCTGGAAGGTCTCGTCGAGCAGCGCGGAGAGCTCGCCGACGCGCTCCTGCGCCCCCGTGGTGACGCGGCGCATGCGCCGGCCGAGGATCCGCGCGGGCACGAGCGCGAGCGGAAAGACGAAGAAGGTCACGAGGGCGAGCTGCCAGTCCTGCCAGAACAGCAGGCCGACGAGGCAGGCCGCGGTCACTGCGTCCTTCACCAGGCCAGTCGTCGCCTGGGTGATGACGCCGCGCAGCGTGGCGACGTCGTTGATGAAGCGCGCGATCAGCTTGCCCGGCGGGTTGTCGTGGAAGAACTGCAGGTCCGCGGCGAGCAGGTGGTCGAAGAGCCTGGCCTGGATGTCCGAGATGATGCCCTGGCCGACCTTCGTCATGATGACGGACTGGGCATAGGTCGCGGCGCTCTTCACCAGGGCGGCGAGCACGACGGCGCCGGGGATGATCCAGAGCAGGTCCTTCCGGCGCTCGAGGAAGACCTTGTCGAGCACGGGCTCCATCAGCCACGCATTCGCCGCCGTGGCGACCGCGGCGACGATCATCGCCGCGATGGCGAGCGCGAGCATGGCGGCGTGCGGCCGGACATGGTCCTCGAGCAGGCGGCGCCATATGCCCCGGCCCGCCGGTGCGGCGGTATCTTGCTTCGTCATTCCGCGGTCAGGTGATTGATGCGCCGTTGAAATTCGGCGCGAGGACCGTAGCACCGCGACGCCTGCGCCGCCACCTCCGGCGCCGATCCGTGGCAAGGTACCCCCATGGCCGTCGTCGAGATCATCTTCAACCCCGTGGCTGGCGGAGGCGCCGCAAGGAAGGCGCGCGCCGTGGCGGCCGCGCTCGGTCGGCGCGGCATCGGCGCGCGGCTGCGGGCCACGGCCGCGCGCGGCGACGCCGAGGCGATGGCGCGCGAGGCGGCACGGGTGCACGAGGCGGGCGGCTGCGCGGCGCTCCTCGTCGCCGGTGGCGACGGCACGCTCGCCGAGGCGGCGAACGGGCTCGCGGGCGCGGCGCTGCCGATGGGCCTCGTGCCGGCCGGCACCGCGAACGTGCTGGCCTGCGAACTGGGCTGGCCGCGCGATCCGGATGCGATCGCTGGCCTCGTCGCCGCGGGGCGGAGCTTCCGCGCCGGGCTGGGCGTCGCCGACGGGCGTCGCTTCCTGCTGATGGCGGGGATCGGGCTCGACGCCGAGGTGGTGGCAGGCATGCCGCCCGGCCTCAAGCGCCGCCTCGGCCGCCTCGGCTATGCGCTCTTCGCGCTCCACGTGCTGGCGCGGCGCCGGCCGCGGCTCCACGACATCGAGGTCGACGGCGAGAAGCTGCGGGTCGCCGCGGCGATCGTGGCGAACGCGCGCCATTACGGCGGTCCGTACATGCTCGCGCCCGAGGCCGGGCTGGACCGGCCGGGCCTTCAGCTCGTGCTGCTGCGCGCGCCGGGCAGGCTCGCCCATCTGCGCGCCGCCGTCGCGCTCGGGGCCGGCAGGATGGAGGCGCTGGGCGGCGCCGAGATCCGCGCCGCGCGCCACGTGGTGCTCGGCGGCGACGACGGCGCGCCGGTGCAGCTCGATGGCGATCCAGGCGGCCGGGCGCCGTCGCGGATCGCGTGGCTGCCCGACGCGCTGACGCTGCTGGCGCCGTGACGGTTCCCAAGCCGCGCGGCGCGGGGCTAGGGTCTGCGGCATGACTTCGACGCCGCGCGCCTTCCTCGAAGGGCTCTTCCGCTCGACCATCGAGGCCGCGCAGCCGCGCCTCTGCGTGCCGCCGCACCTGCCGCCGCTGCCCGCGGGCAGGCTCGTCGTGCTCGGCGCCGGCAAGGCGTCGGCCGCGATGGCCGCCGCGGTGGAGGCGCATTACGGCGAGGCCGGTCGCATCGAGGGCCTCGTCGTGACGCGCGACGGCCATGGCGTGCCCTGCCGGCGCATCGAGGTCGTGGAGGCCGCGCATCCCGTGCCCGACGCGCGCGCGCCGCGCGCGGCCGAGCGCATGCTCGCCCTCGCCGCCTCCGCCACCGCCGACGACCTCGTCCTCGTGCTGATGTCCGGCGGCGGGTCGGCGCTCCTGGCGCTGCCGCAGCCGCCCGTCGGCCTCGACGAGTTCCGCGCGCTGACCGGTGCGCTGCTGCGCTCGGGCGCCAACATCGGCGAGATGAACACCGTGCGGAAGCATCTCTCGCGCATCGCCGGCGGCAGGCTCGCCGCCGCGGCCGCGCCGGCTCCGGTGCTCACCCTCGCCATCTCCGACGTGCCCGGCGACGATCCGTCGACGATCGGCTCCGGTCCCACCGTGCCCGACCCGACGACGCTCGCGCAGGCGCGCGCCGTGCTCGCGCGCTTCGGCATCGAGCCCGCGCCGTCGATCGCGGCGCGGCTCGCCGATCCTGCGAACGAGACCCCCAAGCCCGGCGACGCGGCCTTCGTCCATGCGCGCTTCGCCATGACGGCGAGCCCGGCCCAGGCGCTGGCCCACGCGATCGCGCGCGCGAGGGCGGCCGGCTACGCGGTCCACTCGCTCGGCGACGCGGTCGAGGGCGAGGCGCGCGAGGTCGGCCGCGCGCATGCCGCGCTCGCGCGGCGCATCCTCGCCGGCGAGGGCCCGGTCGCGGCGCCCTGCGTCGTCATCTCCGGCGGCGAGACGACGGTCACCGTCAAGGGCAGGGGACGCGGCGGGCGCAACGCCGAGTACCTGCTCGCCTTCATGCTCGCGATGGGCGGCGCGTCGCGCGTGCAAGCGCTCGCCGGCGACACCGACGGCATCGACGGCGTGGAGTCGAGCGCGGGCGCGCATGCCGCGCCGGACTCGCTCGCGCGCCTAGCCGCCGCCGGCATCGACGCCGCCGCGCGCCTCGACGACAACGACGCCTGGACGGTGTTCGACGCGCTCGGCGACCTCGTGGTCACCGGGCCGACCCTGACCAACGTCAACGACTTCCGCGCCATCCTGGTGGCGTGAGACGCGAAGCGAGGGGAAGCCATGCCGCGCCTGTGCTCAACGAAGATCGTCGCCACGCTGGGCCCGGCGTCTTCCGATCCGGCGACCATACGCAAGCTCTTCGAGGCGGGCGCCGACGTCTTCCGGCTCAACTTCAGCCATGGCTCGCATGACGACCACCGCGCGCGCCACGCCGCGCTGCGCGAGGCCGAGCGCGAGATCGGGCACCCGATCGGGATCCTGATGGACCTCCAGGGCCCGAAGCTGCGCGTCGGGACCTTCGAGGGCGGGCGCGCCACGCTGGCCACCGGCGCCGCCTTCCGGCTCGACCTCGACGCCGCGCCGGGCACGGAGCGCCGCGCCTGCCTGCCGCATCCGGAGATCTTCGCCGCGCTGAAGGACGGCGCCGACCTCCTCGTCGACGACGGCAAGCTGCGCCTGCGCGTCGGCAGGCATGGCGCCGACTTCGCCGAGTGCGAGGTGGTGACGGGCGGCACGATCTCCGACCGCAAGGGCGTTAACGTGCCGGGCGTCGTGCTGCCGATCTCGCCGCTGACCGAGAAGGACCGGCGCGACCTCGCCTTCGGCCTCGAGCTCGGCGTCGACTGGGTCGCGCTCAGCTTCGTGCAGCGGCCCGAGGACATCGCCGAGGCGCGCCGCCTGGTGCAGGGTCGCGCCGGCGTGCTCGCGAAGCTCGAGAAGCCCTCCGCGATCGAGCGGCTGGAGGAGATCGTCGACCTCTGCGACGCGGCGATGGTCGCGCGCGGCGACCTCGGCGTGGAGATGCCGCCGGAGACGGTGCCCGGCACGCAGAAGCGCATCGTCCGGCTCTGCCGGCGCGCGGGCAAGCCGGTGATCGTCGCGACGCAGATGCTGGAGACGATGGTCGCCTCGCCGACGCCGACGCGCGCCGAGGCCTCCGATGTCGCGACCGCCGTCTATGACGGCGCCGACGCGGTGATGCTCTCGGCGGAGACCGCCTCGGGCAAGTACCCGGTCGAGGCGGTGACGATCATGGAGAAGATCATCGAGTCCGTGGAGCACGACCCGCTCTACCGGCCGATCATGGACGCCGTGCACGCCGAGCCCGAGCACACGGCCGCCGACGCGATCACCGCCGCTGCGCGCCAGGTCGCGCACACGGTGCGCGCCAGCGCGATCGTGACCTACACGACCTCCGGTTCGACGACGCTGCGTGCCTCGCGCGAGCGGCCGGACGTGCCGATCCTCTGCCTGACCGAGAAGCTCGAGACGGCGCGGCGCCTCACCCTCGCCTGGGGCGTGCATCCCGTCGTGACGGCGGACGTGCGCAGCTTCGAGGAGATGGTCGACAAGGCCTGCCGCTTCGCGAAGGCGGGCGGCCTCGCGCAGGCGGGCGAGCGCGTCGTGATCACCGCGGGCGTGCCCTTCGGCACGCCCGGCGCGACCAACGTGCTGCGCCTCGCCTGGGTGGACTGACCCCGGCGGCGCGCCGCGTCAGCCGAAGCTGAACGCGATGCGCGACCTGCCTGCGTAGAAGGCCTCGACCCTGGCCTTCGGCTCCGCCTTGACCAGCCCGGTGCAGGTGCCGGTGCTGACATACTCGCCGGCCTTCAGCCCGCCGCGGCGGCGCAGCATGTTGGCGAGCCACAGCAGCGAGGCATGCGGCCCGCCGATCACGTCGGCGCCCGTGCCCTTGCCGACGACCTGGCCATCGACATGCATCTCGACCGCGAGGCGATCGACGTCCTTCGCCACGCCCGGGGCGAAGGGTCGCCCGACGACGAGCGCGCCATTGGCGCCGTGGTCGGCGGCGACCGAGGGCAGGCCGACCTTCAGCCACTCCGTCCAGCGCGTGGACACGATCTCGACCGCGGGATGGACCGAGGCGATGGCGCGCTTCACCTCCACCATCGTGTAGGGCCGGTCGCGCGGCGGCAGGTCGCGGCCAAAGCGGAAGGCGATCTCCGCCTCGAGCCCGCGCATCGGATGCGCGTCGGAGGGGATCGTCGCGCCGGGCTTGAGCACGCGGCTCGCGTAGACGCGGCCGGCGAAGGGCGCGCGCGCCTTGAGCAACTTGCGCGCCATCGCGCCGGTGGCGCCGACCTTCCAGCCGGCGACCTTCTCGCCCAGCGCCTTGGCGGTCGCGGCCTGGATCGCATAGCCCTCCGCGAGGGTCGCGGGACGGCATGCCTCGGGCAGCGCGTCGAGCGCCTTGCCCGAGCGCCAGGCGCCGGCGAGGAGGGATGCGGCTTGCGCGACCTGTGCCTTCTTCATGGCGTGAACTCCACTTCGACCTGTCCGAGGAAACCGAAGCCTGCCACGGCGTGGTCGCCCGGCGCGACCGGAGTCATGCCCGTGAGCGAGCCCGTGGTGACGATGTCGCCGCGGCGCAGCCCCGGGCCGAAGGGCACGGGTGCGTTGGCGAAGAGCACGACCGCGCGCAGCGGATCGCCGAGGATCCTCGATCCCGCTCCGCGCGCAGCCTCGATGCCGTTGACCCGGAGCACCGCCTCGATCGCGCCGCGATCCATCGAGCGCCAGCTCAGCACGGCGGGCCCGAGGACGAAGGCGCCGCTGGCGCCGGCGTCGGCGATGTTCATCGCCGTGGCGCGCGGCTCTGGCAGGCGCGAATCCGCCACCTCGATGGCGAGGCGCATCGCGCCGATCGCCCCATGCACCTCGTCGAGCGACCAGGGCTCCGCGCGCGGCGGCAGGTCGGCGGCCATCTCGAAGGCGATCTCGCATTCCAGCGTCGGCTCGACGAAGCGGCGGCGGGACAGGCGCGCCGGCGACTCGTGGAAGAACCGCGACAGGAGCCGCGCGCTGGTCGGGCGGTCGATGCCCGCCGCCTGCTGCGCCTCGGCCGTCAGCGACCCGACCTTCCAGCCGCGATAGCCGCCGCTTAGCCGCGCGATCTCCGCCTGCACGCGCCATGCCTCGGCTAGCGTCGCCGGCACGGCGTCGACCGGCAGTGGCTCGACGAACCGCGCCTCGGCGCGCGCCGCCACGAGCGCGCCCGCGGCGCGCTGGAGATCGAAGGGTGTCATCGCGTCCTCGCAGCCTGCGCGTCGGAAACTCGCGCGCCCGGCGCCCCGCGCGCAAGCGCCAATCCCCGCCCATGCGCTTCCCGTCCCTCCGCCGCATGGACCATGCTCCCCACCCCGTCCGCGCTTGCGCGGATGGGGGAGAAAACACGTGGGTCCCTCCCGGCTCCCCTCCCGTCCGCGCGCGAGCGCGGATGGGAGGGGTGGCGCCGCGCGGCAGCGCGGCGACGGGGAGGGCAATGGTGCCGGAGGCCAGGCGTCGCGCGCGGGCTCTGGCGGTGAGACGCGCCGATCACGGCGCGCACCATCCGCTCGCCGAGCAGGGAACACATGCCCCCACCGTCGCGCCCCCCGCGGCGCGCGCCACCTCCCCCACCCGCG